>Ga0265293_10002464_pt1 | contig 37089 bp, 26 predicted proteins | sample Munlanlewell138R_FD_192505 | JGI IMG/M metagenome (GOLD analysis project Ga0265293, IMG submission 192505) | Leachate microbial communities from a municipal landfill in Southern Ontario, Canada - Leachate well 138R | ecosystem: Engineered > Solid waste > Landfill > Unclassified | place: Canada... | reverse complement strand
GCAAACTCCGCAGGCAAGCTTTCGGATCTTCTTCATAGGGGGTGATTTTCAGCACCGGCTTTCCATGGTCGGTAATCACCAACTCCTCACCTGTCTTCTCGACCCGACGGAAATATTCCAAGCTGCGGGGTTTGAATTGGGACTTGGATATACTTGTTGGCATTGCGGCTCCTCCTTCTAGTGACCATACTAGCCTAGTCACATCCTCTTTTCAAGATCGGAGCAGCAACAATCAGCCAGGGCCGCTCTTTGTCAGCAGCGTGGAGAGGCGGGCAAGAAGCCAAAGACGTTTAAAGCAAAACGCCCCCGGCGCGCGAATGGGCCGGGGGCGTGTTAACACATTTTTTTAAAAAAAGTGCTAAGGAGCGGTGGTAAAGGTGAACGTATAATCCGTCCCAAGAACGGCACCGTCTTCATCCAATACGGCGTTCCCCGACACCGTCACCGTATATTCTGTACCGGCAGCCAATTCAGGTCCTGGCGTGAACTCATAAACTTTTTGATCTTTGATATCGGTTGCACCCACCAGAGCATGGGACGCCCCTGAAGTATCCATTGTCACGTTTGTCGGGGTAACCGTGAGACCGTCCATGACATTGTTGAATGCGATAATGACCTTCGTTTTGGTATCCACCCCGGTCTGGCCATCGGTCGGGCTGGTGACCACGACAATTGGGGCCGGGGAGGGCGGCGGCATGTTGATGATTCCGGCAAACTTCTGTATAACCGTCGCGCCGTTGTTATTGCCGGTGGACAAACCGGAGACCGGATCGGTAAGCATCGCGTCGGAAGACTGGATCATGACCGTAATCTCCACCACTTCGGGCTCGGCGTCCTCCTCGATATCGCTCATGACCGTGAAGGGGAAACTCCCGCCGGTTCCGTTCGAATCGGCTTGCACATGGCTAGTTGTCCCCAATAGTTTGCCGCCGCCATCCTTTTCAATCAGCAAACTGGTGCCGGCCACCGGGATGTTGCCGTAATCGAAGCCAATATCGGAATTATCGCCGTTATCATTGAGGTCCTGAATAAACGCATCCTGAAAATCGACGAGGAAAGTTTGGCTTTCTCCGACAGCCAGAGTGAAATCAAGTCCATCCTTTGGCTTCAAACTATCCTTGCGCAGATTGAGCGGCCCGATGCCACCGGTCATCAGAAGGTTCATGCTGGTCCATATCATTGTGTTTTCTTGGCAAAGGAGATCACCTGAGTCGTGCCTGCCGTTATTATTCACGTCAATATACAATTCCCCGGGCTCCCACCCACCGCTATCGTTCTCGTCGATGAACGGCTCGGGAAGATCGCCCACACAGTTGTCCCCGGCATCAAAAATACCATTGCCGTTCAGGTCTTCGTAAGACTCGCTCCCCTGGGTGTAGGCGACGATTCGACAAAGACCATTGCGGATGCTGAAGCCGCCACCGTCTGGACCGTTCAACAGATTAGTGCCGGACAGCATGGGCGAGGCAGTGCGAAATACGGCGGTGGCATCCCCCTGCTGGGTGGTTGCGGTGAAGCCGGTGCTTTCGCCGATCGTGCCGCATTCGGATATGAAGCTGACCTGAGTGCCGTCGAGTACGACATTGCCGAAACGGTCGCCAAGAGTGGCGGTAATCGTGCTCGGCAAAGGGCTGTAGAGACCCCCGGCAAGATTCAGGGTCGATGCGCGAAGCCCGAAGTGCTCCGCGTCTGGCAAGCCACCGACCATAGTAATACGGGTGATGGTAGCAATTTCGTTGCCATCAAAGGTGGTTGGATCGCTGTTTTTGTCGGGATCATAGGCGGCAACGACATCGATATCCCCCGCGACCGTTCCGCTGCGCAGGGACACCGTAGCAATGCCATTTGTGGTGGGGGTGGCCACAGATTGGGTATATGCCCCCCCGGCGGAGAGGGCTTCGCCGCCACCGATGCGGGTCGGGTCGAAGTAGACGACAACGGGGGTCCCATCAGCCACCGGATTCCCGGCGCTGTCCCGCACGAGGAAACGAATGGTGGCCACTCTATTCCCCTCGGTACCCGCAATGTGAATCGTCCGATTCGTCGGCTCGACACTCTCGGTCATGATCGTGCCCACCTCAGCGGAAGGCGCAATCGAAATAATGATGTTGGCGGTGACGTTGCCGGCGGTTGCGGTAACTTGCGCCGTCCCCGAAGTTTCAAGGGCGGAAAATTCAACCGTCACTTCACCATCTTTGGTCAATTTTTCGCCGGGAATCCCGCCCAGATTGGTGGCAAACTGAACAGGCGTGTTATCGGCCACGGGATTCCCCACGGCATCCTTCACTTTTGCCGTAATGGTTGCGGTGCCGTAAATTGAAAGGCTGACCGGGGCCGGTGGAGTACTGGTCAAGGTAATCGCCCCCGGTTCGCCCGGCAGAAAATGAGCCGTCGCTGTCGCCGGGCCGACCAAGCCTGCCATCGCCTCGACTTTAACATCCTCCACCGCCGTGCCGGTAATGCTGTTCACTGCTTGACCATTCGTAGCGGTGAAAGCCCGCGACTGCGCCAATAACGCTTCGGGTTCATCAGGGTCGGCAGGGTCCAGCTTGACGACTTTGAAATCCACCGGCACGCCTGGAACAGCCGCACCGAGAGCATCGCGCACTATGGCTTTGAGAAACATGGCATTCGCACCGTTGCCGATACCATCGCTTTCATCCGGATCAAGAAGCACAGTTGCGCCGAAATAGAGAGGGATTTCAATAAAGTTGGCACCCCCGAGGGAAATGGTGGCGATAACGTTTTCGGCCACCGCATCTTTCACCTTCGCCGTGGCTTGGCCATTGGCGTCTGTCTTCACGCCTACCAACGGATCGAGCAAAACAAGTTCGGCGCTCCCGTCGACGCCGAAATACACCGGGATGTCCGCCAAAGGAATGCCTTGGTCATCGGTCACCGTAGCGACCAGGGTGGTCTCGGCAACCCCATCCGCCGGCAAAACCTGAAATGTTGCGCGGGCATCCAGAAGGTTGCTCGCTGTTTCAAGGGCGAAATGGATTTTTGCCGGATCTGACTCGACCGACCCGACAACCGCCGTAACGGTGGCATCGCCACCATTGTTGGCCACGTCGACGACGGTAGTCAGCAGGCTGCCGTCAGCGCCAGTTACGCCGGTGGCCGGCGAAAGGGTTTCATTGCCGCCATCGACAAAACTGAATTCAACCCGCTGCCCTGGTAGGGGCCGACCGCCGGCATCCTTCAGCAGGGCCGTCAACGGCTGGGAACCGATGGCTGTAGCCTCGCCGGGGAGGAGAAAAAGGGTCGCCCCAAAATAGAGATTGACGACTTGCGACTTGCCACCGGCGCGGACCGTCACCGCAACGTTTTCTTTCTCGCTATCGCTAACCGTAAAAACATATTGGCCATCGGTATCCGTTCGTCTGCCTTCCGGATCGGCAGGATGCAGAGTCGGACCCTTTCCGGTTGTTGAAATCGATATCTCTGCCCCCTCGACCGGGGCACCTTGATTGTCAAAAGCAAGGACGGTAATTTCGGCCAAGGGGTCGACCGCAAGAACCTGCCGATCTGCCGTGGCAGTAAGTGCGCTGACGGCCTTGCTTGAAACGATCTCAATTGATGCAGCCTTTTCACTTTCCATGGAATTTTGGGCGCGTGCATTAACCTCAAACGTGCCGGAAATCGGGCCACCTGTATATATGGCTACTGCTCTACCATTGACGTCTGTGATTGCTGGGTTAGGGGTAATGGTGCCCATGTCCTCCGGTTTAAGCAGGAACGTGAGACTGGCCCCCACTACCGGGTTCCCATACTCGTCGAGGGCCACGGCGGAGATGGCCGATTCGCCACCCGGCGCTATCTCCGACGGCGAGCCGAGCATCTTAATCGAGCGGACCGGCCCTGGCGACAGCGTGATAGCGATGTCGTCAAAATGGCCACCAACCTCCGCAGAGACCACTGCCTGACCTGCCGCTTTCCCCGCTTGTAGAAATACTTGGGCAACCCCTAGGCCGTCGGTTTCACCGACCGCCGTAGCCGTAGTGCCTTCTCCAACGGCATCTATAAATTTGCCCAAAGTGGTCGCGAAATCGACCCCCAGTCCGGCGATTCCCCTGTTATCCGTGTCGAGAACCTGAGCCCGGAGCGCAACCTGGCTTTTATCATCGGCGATAATTTGCGAGCTTCCTGCGGTCAGGGTTACTGACTTGATAACTTGTGCATTAGGACTGACCGTAATCGCTTCGGTGCCATATTTAGTATTGCTGGTCCTGGCTTTCACCGTGACTGTTGTGTCCTTCGTAACCGCACCGCCGGTAAAGATAGCGACAGCTTCTCCTTGGCCATTTGTTACAGCGTTGGCGGTCACGGTGCCACCACTGTTGTTCGTTTCCACGGTAAAATAAACCGTTTCACCGGCGATGGGGTTCTGATTTTCATCTTTCACGGTGGCTGTCAGGGTGGCGTTTCCTTCAGGTTTTATCTTGTCAGGTGTGGCCCTGAGAACAACTTCAAAGACTGGGCCGGGTTCAAAATTGACAAAAACCAGGTCGTAATAGCCGGACGTCGTGCTGGCGGTCACCTTGGTTTGTCCGATATAATTGCCCGATTTAAGATAAACCGTGGCAACCCCATTCGGCTCTGTAGGGACTGAACCGGCTATGGCGGCATCCTCACTATCCAACAGCGTGCCTGCGGTCGTAGAAAAAGTTACCGGCACACCTGCTATCCCCGCATCGTTGGAATCTAAAGCGGTGGCGGTGATCCGGGCGGTCTCGGTGCCACCAGCGGCGATGGTATCGCGAGAGGTGGCCAAGGTGAACGATTTAAATACGCCCTCACCCTGAGAGACCTGTACAGCAACCGTCCCTGGTTCGGCATTGCCTGCCGTCAAGGTGATGGTGTCGGTGGCCGGGGTCTTAGTACCAGCTGTATACGTCAGCTTAGCCAGACCATTAGTATCGGTAGGGGTAAAGCCAAGGAACGGGATTATAGCTTCCGATAGGTTATCAGTAATAACACCCTGAATAGACGTCCCACTCGTCACCGGGAATCCGTTATCGTCAGTGACGATCGCCAGGATTTCGGCGCTCCCTCCCGGCCCTACTGTCTTTGGACTGGCATAGGCATCGATGTTTTTTGCCGGCCCCTGGACGATTTCGATCGTTGCGTTCTCCGATCGGACCGACCCAGCCGTGGCGTAAACGGTGATCGACCCCAAGGTGGGGGGAGCGGTCAACGTCACCTGCAATTCGCCGTTGCTGTTGGTGATATTGGTGGTGGCATCCCCCGATATCGTGCCTCCGCTCGCATAAAAGGTCACCGCTTGCGTCGCCAAGGGCTGACCGTCCGTATCCTTGACCAAGACCAGCAGCGAGCCTTTGGAAGACTGCGGGTTGGCCCTATCCGATCCGCTCGCCACCAGGGTCGTGTTCAGGCTGGTCAGTGCTACGGTGGCAACCTGCGAGATGGTGGCCTCGGCACTGACGCCCACTTTCGTCGTTGCGGTTTTTTGCCCGGCGGAGACGGTGATCGTATCCGTCCCCTCGGTGCCGCCGGCGGTATAGACCCATTTCGCCTGGCCGTTATCGTCCGTAGTAGTGAACCCAAGAAACGGATTTATCACTTTAGATTTATTGTCGGAAACAGTAGCCGAAACAGATGTCCCGCTTTTGACCGGGAAATTGTTGGCATCCGTAATGATTGCAGTAACCTCCGTCGCCCCACCCGGGGTAACGGTTACGCTCGGATCGCCCGTAGTTGCATTCACAGCGGGATGCACGGTGATATTAGCGGGCGGACCCTGGACGATATTGATCGTTACTTGGTTGGACTGAACCCCGCCGGCTACAGCGGAAACAGTTACCGAACCCAAAAGCGCGGGCGCGGTCAAGGTAGTCTGAAAAATTCCGCTATCGTCGGTTACGCCGGCTGACGGGGAAAATGCGCCCGCAGTGGTGGAGACGGCCACCGCTTGGCCGACCATCCGGCTTCCCTCCGTATCCGTGACGACAACCCTGATTACACCAGCCGATGCGCTGGTATTTGCATCGGATCCGTTGGCGACCAGGGATTCATTGGGGCTGGTGATAGTGACTGATTCGACCTCGGAGGTGCTGACATCACCCCCACCGCCCCCACCGCCGGGGTCAACATCGGGAAAGGGATCGTCCCCTCCCCCGCCGCCGCAGGCGCTGAACAGAAAAAGAAGTGACAGCAGGATTGAAAGATAAGCAATCTTTTTCATACAACCTCTCTGCATTGCATGCGAGTCATCAGAAAAGGAAAGACAGGGCGGCGCCGGCGGAAAGATTATTCCGCAACTGCAATTCGGCTTCTACGACGATGTCATCGAATCCAACCCAGCGAATGCCGAGAAAGGCGCCAAGATTGGCGGTTTCCTCGTAGGTTGAAGATCCGGATCCGAGGGTCTTGGAGGCAAGCCAGAAATCCCCTTCGCGAAAATGGAAAAACGGGCCGCCGTAGAGAAGCGCCCCTTCGATTTCTTTCTGGAATGTCAAGCCGGCATTCACCTCGGCGGCTTCGTCGATAACCACCAGGGTGGTGCTGGTCTCATCCGTATATTCGTGGAAATAGCTCCCCTCGACAAATCCGCCCACATCCATATATTTGCCGCGCAGCAGGATCCCCTTCAAGCCCACCGTGGCGAAGGGCTCAAAGTCCTCGTCCTCGAACTCGGCTCCGCCCAGGGCGCGGTTGACCTTCAGATTGGCGCCGCCCAGTCGCACATAAGTTTCCCAGGTCGGGAAAAGACCCAACTCCACCTGAATGAAGGCCTGGGTTTGTTCGGCGTCGGTGGTGGATGATCCGTAACTCCCGATGCTCCCGATGTCCCATCGATCCGAGTAATGGAAAACGCCAACCCCCAAGGCAAACTGCCCGGGCTTGACCTGGGCCTGCGCCGGCCCGAACTGAGCGGCGAAAGCCGGGGAAATACTTACCAGACAAATAGCTATGGCTAAAAAGAAGAACCTTCTCATGACCTTCCTCCCGTATAATTAAAAAAAATATCGTCCTTCTTTAGCACAGTTAGAAATGGCAAGCAATGATAATTAAAGCTGAGATTGAGACGGGGTTTGATTCTGCAAATTTTGAGCCATGGAAAAATGATCTGGAAGCTCTGCGTTCTCCCTTTAATCGCCTTCTCGACCACGGCAGCACAGACAAAATTCGGCGGGGGTTTCGGTTTAATGGCTATTCTCTAAATGCATCCGTTCTTCTTTGTCATTTCGGTAAATTAGATGCTATGATTTAACTTATTTGGCCGCACAGGATCTGCTTTTGGCAGGCCATTTCTTCTTACGAAGTTCATATGATCGATTCCTACGATATCGTCACCCTGGGTTCAGGAACGACCGCCTTCGCTGGCGCCTTGAAGGCGGCGGAAATGGGGGCGCGGGTTCTGTTGATAGAGCAGAGTCAGCTGGGCGGGACCTGTGTCAACTGGGGGTGCGTACCGAGCAAGACGCTTATCGACAAGGCGGCGACAAATTTTGCCGCCATCCGCGGACGCGACTTTGGCGTTAACCTTACGGCCGGCCCGCCTGACTGCCGTCGGCTGATGGCCGCCAAGAGCCGAGCGGTCGAGGAACTGCGCCGGGAAAACTATCAAAATATACTCGAGGGCAATCCGCGTATCGACGTCAAGCGCGGACACGGGCGTTTTCTCTCCCCCCGGGAGCTGCAGGTGGGCGCGGAAGTGCTGGTCGCCGATCGTTTTCTTATCGCCTGCGGCGGCATTCCGCGCACCGCGCGCATTCCCGGCTTGTCCGATGTCGACTACCTGACCAGCTATTCCGCCCTGCACCTCCCCTGTTTTCCCCGGTCCCTGATCATTCTCGGCGGCGGCGTGATTGCCTTGGAAATGGGTCAGATGTTTTCCCGTTTTGGCGCCCAGGTCACCATTGTCGAACGCGGCGAACGTATTCTCAAGGACTTCGACCAGCGCCTGACCGATCTTTTTCAAAAGCAGGCCGAAGAGGAGGGAATGGTCTTTCACCTCGGCATGGAGGCGAAAAGGGTGGCCCGCGACGGCGACGACATTTTGCTGCATATTGAGACGGGGGGGGAGGAGAAGGTGGTGCGCGCCGAGCGCATCATGTTGGCCATCGGCACCGCCCCGGCCACCGAGGATATCGGTCTGGATGCCGCCGGGGTCGAACGCGATAGTGCCGGCTTCATTCGCACGGATGCGGAAATGGCGACGACCGCCCCTGGAATCTGGGCGGCCGGGGATTGCACCGGACCTCCGTTGATTGCCCCGGCCGGGGTGCGCGAGGCGGAAGTGGCGGTCGAAAACATGCTCTTTCCAGCCGGGGGCCGGCGCATCGATCATCGGCATACGCCGATGGCCGTTTTCACCGACCCGGAATTCGCCACGGTCGGTCTTCCCCTCGCGCAGGCGCAGGAAACGGACGCGACGATTGCCGTAACGTTTCTGCCTTTGGAGAAGGTCGCCAAAGCGCACGTCATCGGGCGACGGCACGGCGGCATATTGCTGGCCTCCGAAGGCGCATCCGGTCGACTGCTCGGCATTGAGATTTTGGCCCCTCGCGCCGCCGATATTATTCACGAGGCGGTGCTGGCGGTGCGCTTCGGGCTTACCGTGCAGGATCTGGCTTCCACCGTCCATGTCTATCCGACACTCAGCGACGGGCTTCGTCTGGCCGCCCTTGCCAATCTGCGGCAGCTTGGGGAAAAACAGGCCGAAATCTCCCCCTGGCAACCCGGCCCCTGAAGATGCGGACGCTCTCCAACCATAAAAAAAAGGGCGCCACCGGAAACCCCTTAAAACGTGCGACCAGCGCCCCTCCCCGACTGTCGCGGGCCTGCGCTCTGAAAAGAGGCGGCCGTTTTTGAGATTTCCGATGTGCCCTGTTTTGTCGGCGATTTTAATCCCGACAGCCGGGGCGGTCTATCGGGGTTTTTACTGATTTTCGCCGGGGAAAGTACTGAAAATCGATTTTCGCGCCCGCCATTCAGGAAGAAAGCGCCGTCAAACCTTCGCGCACCGCATATTTAACCAGATCGGCCAAGCTGTTGAGATGAAGTTTGCGCAGAATCTGGGCGCGGTGGGTTTCGACCGTTTTAGCGCTCAGATTCAGCGCCTCGCCGATTTGCCGGCTGGTGTTCCCCTCGGCGATCAGTTGCAACACCTCCCTTTCTCTGCCGGTAAGGGGTCCCTGGGTCGCCTCCGCCGGATCGCCGCGAAGATAATCATCGAGAACCAGACTGGTGATTCTCGGGCTCAAGTAGCGGTTCCCCTGCATCACCGCCTTAATCGCCGTAATCAGCTCTTCGAAGGCGCAGTCCTTCAGGACATACCCCTGGGCGCCTGCTTTCAGAATCTGCTGGACAATATGCTTTTCCGAGTGCATGGAGAGCCCGATCACCTTGGTTTTCGGGTTTTCGGCCACAATCTGTCGCGTCGCATCGATTCCGTTCAGGCCCGGCATCGAAATATCCATGACCACCACGTCGGGGACAAGCTCCCGCACCATCTTGACTGCCGTTCTTCCATTATTCGCCACCGCCGTCATCTGCATATTTCCCTGCAGATCGAATAGATGACGAATACAGTCGTGGAAGATTTCGTGATCGTCGACAAAGATTACATTGACGGGTCTGCTCCCGCCCAAATCCGAATTTTTCATGATCACCTCTGAAAAACGGCAAAGATTAATATATGCCACAGGCCAATGCAGATAACCACGCAAAATTTCATGTCCGCGCAAGTCTGCATGGGGCCGCGGTCGCCGGGGCGACCTTGTAATCGCGCCGGGCCTCGGCTAGAATGCCGGGCCAACCGCATTGAACAGGGATCGTCATGGGCTATCGAAATCTTGAAGAATGTGTTCGCGATCTGGAGGCCACCGGGGCGCTGTTGCGTATTGAAAGCGAGGTTGACCCCTGCCTTGAGCTCGCGGCCATCCAGCGGCGGGTTTATGCCGCCGGCGGCCCCGCCTTGCTCTTTACCCGGGCCAAAAATTGTTCTTTTCCCCTGCTGGGAAATCTTTTCGGCACGCTGGAAAGAACCCGTTTTTTGTTTCGCGACACCCTTGCAAGCGTGCAGCGGCTGATCCAGTTGAAAATTTCACCGGAGCTGGCCTGGAAACAGCCCTTGCGCACCCTGGGCGCTGCCGGCGATCTGCTCCGCTTACTGCCCAAATATGTGCCGAGCGGGCCGATTCTCGCCAACTCCATATCCCTGCGGCAGCTGCCGCAAATCAAAAGCTGGCCCCGCGATGGCGGTCCATTTATCACTCTGCCGCAGGTCTATTCCGAAGATCCCCGGCGGCCGGGCTGGCGCGCCTCGAATCTCGGCATGTACCGGGTGCAAATCGCCGGCAACCGTTATGTTCCGGACCAAGAGGCCGGCTTGCATTATCAGATTCACCGCGGCATCGGCGTCCATCATGCCGAAGCGCTGGCCAAGGGCGTGCCGTTTCGCGTCAACGTCTTTATCGGTGGCCCGCCGAGCCTCACCGTGGCGGCCGTCATGCCTCTTCCGGAGGGAATGCCGGAGCTGGCTTTCGCCGGTCTGCTGGGTGGCCGACGTCTGCCCATGGTCCGCCGGCCGGGAGGGTTGCCGATTCCCGCCGAGGCGGATTTCTGCCTGACCGGCACCGTCGATCCGGCCAGAACCTTGCCGGAGGGGCCCTTCGGCGACCATCTGGGTTACTACAGCCTCGCCCACGATTTTCCCGTTCTGCGCATCGAACATGTCTTTCATCGCCCCGGGGCGATCTGGCCTTTCACCGCCGTCGGTCGGCCGCCGCAGGAGGACACCACCTTCGGCGCCTTCATCCACGAACTGACCGGCCCCATGATACCGGAGGTGCTGCCCGGCGTGGCCGCCGTGCATGCCGTCGATGCCGCCGGCGTCCATCCTTTGTTGCTCGCCATGGGCAGCGAACGCTACGTTCCCTACGCGCCCCGTCGCCAGCCCCAGGAAATATTGACGCAGGCCAATGCCATTCTCGGTCAGGGGCAGCTGTCGCTGGCCAAATACCTGCTTATCGCGGCCCAAGAAGATGCGCCGCGCCTCGATATTCATGACATCCCCGCCTTTTTCCGGCATCTTCTGGAGCGCGTCGATTGGCGGCGCGACTTGCATTTTCATACCCGGACGACCATCGACACCCTCGATTATTCCGGCACCGGATTGAACGAGGGCTCCAAAGTGGTCATCGCGGCCGCCGGCGCTCCGGTGCGCACGCTTGCCCAGGAGATCCCCGGCGATCTTCGCCTCCCGCCGGGATTCCAAGCGCCGCGTCTGGCTCTGCCGGGAATCATGCTGGTTCAGGGACCCTCGGCGTCGACGCAGGTCGGCGGGGCGGATCCTGTTTTGGAAACCTTCTGCGCCAATTTTCACCTGCCCCGGCACGATGCCACTTTTCCCCTGCTGGTGGTGGTCGATGACAGTGAATTCGCCGCGCGCCGTCTCGACAACTTTCTGTGGGCGACCTTCACCCGGTCCAATCCCGCCACCGACATCTACGGCATTGGCGCGACGCAGACCGGCAAACACTGGGGCTGCACCGGGCCGCTGGTGATCGATGCCCGACTAAAACCCCACCATGCGCCACCGCTGGAAGACGATCCCATGATCGAAAGGCGCGTCGATGCCCTCGGCGTTCGCGGTGGACCGCTGCACGGTATAATTTAAAGCAACAGACTGTGGAGATCGGAGTTTATGCCCCTGCCGGTATTGGTGCGGAAACAGGCGGAAATGGCTTTTGTGCAGTTTTGCGCGGCGCGGCTGTCCAGCCGGGGGGGTGTTTTGACCCACGCAGCGGAGGGAGCCTGTTTTACTCTTTTCGAAATCGGGGAAATATCATCCGAAGCAACGGACCGGGTTGCAGTCGCCAGGTTCTGCTATAGCGAACAGTTGGGCCAATGGACCGTGCACTGTCCCGACACGGAGCGGCAATGGCGGTTCTATCCGAATGCCGGCCCCTCACTGAACTTGCATAAACTACTTCGCCACGTCGAAGAAGATCCCTTCGGGGCGTTCTGGCCCTGAATTCGTATCCCTGCCCCGGCACGGGCAACCCAGAGCCTACTTGATTTTCCAGGTCGTTCCCTGCACACCGTCAAGGAGTTCGATCCCCTTCGCGGCCAGTTCCTGGCGGATGGCGTCGGCCCGGGCGAAGTCCTTCATCCGCCGGGCTTGTTTCCGTTCTTCAATGCGCTCTTCGATTTGCTCGGGGGTGAGGTCGATTGCCGCCAGTCCGGCGTCTTTTTGCCCCCCCAGCCACGCCGATGGCGCCGAGCGGAAGAGGCCGAGCACCTCCCCGAGCCGTAGCACCTGATCCCGGCCGGAGCGGACCACGGCAAGAGATTGCGCTGAGAGCCCCTGCCGCTCGTCCGCCATTAACCGGTTGAGCCCGCGGACGGCGTCGAACAGATGACCGATCGCCAAGGCGGTATTGAAGTCGTCGTCCATCGCCTCGACAAAGCGGGCGTCGAGTCGTTCCAGGCGCTCGGCGATCTCCTGGTCTTCGGCGCTCAAAGCGCCTGCTTCGGTTGCCGGCGGCCGCGCGAGCGTCGCCTCGGCAGCCTGCAGGCACTCGTAGAAACGGGTCAGCCCGGCGCGGGCGTCCTCGAGATTATGATCGGAGAAGTCAATGGGGGAGCGATAGTGGGCGGTGAGCAGAAAGAAGCGGATGACTTCGGCATCGTATTTTTGCAGAATATCGCGGATGGTGAAGAAATTCCCCAGCGATTTGCTCATCTTCTCCTGGTTGACGTTGACAAAACCGTTGTGCAGCCAATAACGCACAAAAGGCTTTCCGGTCGCTCCCTCGCTTTGCGCGATTTCATTCTCATGGTGGGGAAAAACGAGGTCTTTGCCGCCGCCGTGGATATCGAGCGTTTCCCCGAGAAACTCCATGCTCATCACTGAGCATTCAATATGCCAGCCGGGCCGCCCCGGCCCCCAGGGGGATTCCCAGGCCGGCTCCCCCGGCTTGGCCGCTTTCCACAGGGCGAAATCCATCGGATGGCGCTTGTGCTCCCCCAGGGCCACCCTGGCGCCGGCCTGCATTTCGTCCATATTGCGTTTGGAAAGTTTCAGATAGCCGGAAAACTTCTCCACGGCATAATAGACATCGCCGGCCGCCTCGTAAGCCAGACCGCGTTCGATAAGACGCTGAACCAGGGCAACGATCTGGGAAATGTGCTCGGTGGCCTTCGGCTGGCACGTCGGCGGCGCCAGGCCGAGACGGGCCATGTCCTCGTCGAAAGCGCGGATGAATTCCTCCGCCAACTGCTTGCTGTCGATGCCCCGCTCATTGGCGCGAGCGATGATTTTATCGTCTACATCCGTGTAGTTGCGAACATAGTTGACCTCATAGCCGGAAAACCGCAGGTACCGATAGATGACATCGAAGACGATATTGGCCCGGGCGTGCCCGATATGGCAATAATCGTATACCGTCACGCCGCAGACATACATTCCGACCTTGCCGGGGCGCAGGGGACGGAATTCTTCTTTACCGCCGGTCAGCGTGTTGAAAACGCGCAAAGGCATGGTGAACCGTTCTCCTTTCAGGCGTCAAAAACAGGGCCTTTCTAATAGCACAAAATAGGGCGAATGGAAAGGACGGGGATTTCACTGCCGCAAAAGGGTGAGGAGGGTCGGGGCGATTTCGCCAAGGGGTAGCACCTGCATGGCGGCGCCCAGGTCAATGGCCGCCTTGGGCATGCCAAAGATAACACAGCCTGCTTCAGCCTGGGCGATGGTATGGGCGCCGCTTTTTCGCAGCACCGCCATGCCTTCGGCGCCATCGCGTCCCATTCCCGTCAGCAGCACCGCTGCGGTGCGGGCGGCGAGCGGGGAATGGGCCAGGGAAGCAAACAGCACATCCACCGCCGGTCGACAGCTGTTCACCGGCGCCGCATCGCTGAGAAAAATGCGCTCTTCCCGCACCTGCAGATGCCGCCCGTTGGGCGCCACCAAAGCCAAACCAGGCTCAAGACGATCGCCGGAGACGGCCAGCCGAACGCGCAGATCCGTCTCCCGATCGAGCCATTCGGCAAACCCGGTGGCAAACCCCTCGGCGATATGCTGCACGATGAGAATCCGCGCGCCGCTGGCGGCGGGAATTTCTTTCAACAGGCGCAAGATGGCCGGTGGTCCGCCGGTGGAAGCCCCGATGGCCAATATATCCCGGCGAATTCCGACGGGACTGCGCCGGATGGCCAGGCTGGGGCGACGGCGGAAATGGTGAATGACCTTCACCTTGGCCAGACTTTTGATCTTTTTGACCAACTGGCCGGCGATCGATGCAAAAGCATGCCCCGAGCCGCCCGGCTTGGTAAGCACGTCGAGGGCGCCGTAGCGGATGGCATTGAAGGCGCTGCTGTCACCGGGATCGACACTGGCGGAGAGCACCAGTATCGGCGTCGGACAATCGGCCATTATCTCCATTACCGCCTCAAGCCCGTCCATGACCGGCATGCGGATGTCGAGGATAACCAGGTCGGGGCGCAACTGCGCTGTTTTGAGCACCGCCTGACGTCCGTCGGCCGCCTCGGCAATCACCTCGATGTCGGGGTCTTGAGAGAGCAGGTCCCGCAGCATCGAACGGACCAGCCGCGAATCGTCGGCGATCAGGACGCGAACCAACTGTCCCCTAGCCAATCAGGGTTTCCACGGTTTCCAACAGCACCCCCTGGTCGAATCCCCCCTTGATGATATACGCCTGCGCTCCGACTTCCATGCCTTGACGGCGATCCTCGTCGGCGGCGAGGGAGGTCACAATAATAACCGGAATCGCCCGGGTGCGTTCATTGCGGCGCACTTCACGGGTCAGTTCGAATCCGGTCATGCCGGGCATTTCCACATCGCTGACGATGAGATCGTAAGCGCTGGCCGCGAGCTTGTCCAACGCATCGGGCCCGGAAACCGCCACCGTGACCTGGTATCCACGCGCTTCGAGGATATTTCGTTCCATGGTCCGGGTGGTGATCGAATCATCGACGACCAGAATACGCCCGCTTTTGCCGACGGAAGGCGCCGCCTGCGCCTTGCGCCGCGAGCCGGCGCCAAGGGCGCCTTCGCCAAAGAGATCGGCCACCGACAGAATCAGAGCCGGCGAGCCATCGCCGAGAATGGTGGCGCCGGAAACGAATTCGACCCTTTTCAGCTGGCTGCCGAGGCCCCGGACCACCAGTTCCTGCACCCCCAGGGAGCGACTGACGAGGAACGCTGCTTGCCGCCCCTGAAAATGCAGAGCCAGCGCCGTCATCCGGCGCACTGCGGCGGCCGACTGGCCGAAAACCTCGGCAAGGGAGAACAGGGGAAGAGTCGTGCCGGCGGCGCGCACCACTTCGCGGCCACCTTCAAGAAGAATGTCCGCCGCGCTCAGCCGCAAAACCTCGGCAACGTAGTTCAGCGGGATAGCATAAATTTGGTTTTCACATTCGAAAACGAGCCCGGTAATCACCGCCAGGGAAAGGGGCAGCTGCAAGTGCATATCGGTGCCCCGGCCAGGAACGCTCTCGATGGTCAGATTTCCCTTTACCCGGTCGATACTGTCTTTAACCACGTCCATGCCGATGCCGCGCCCCGAGACATCGGTGATGAACTCCCGCGTGGTGAACCCCGGGCGCAGGATGAGGTAGACCGCTTCCCGGTCCGTCAGCATCTCCGCCTCGGCAGCGGTCATAACCCGCCGCTCCGCCGCTACCCGCCGCACCGCATTCGGATCGATCCCCCGCCCGTCATCGCGCAGCAACAATTGAACAAACCCTCTTTCGTAGCGGGCGGTAAGTTGGATTTTGCCGGCGGCGGGCTTGCCCGCCTTGCGCCGATCTTCGGGCGTCTCGATGCCATGGTCGACGGAGTTGCGCAGCAGGTGCAGCAGCATCGGCTTTGCCGTTTCCAGCATGCTCCGGTCGAGTTCGACCTCCTCGCCCACCACCTCCAGCGTCGCCTCTTTCCCCAGTTCGCGCGCCAGGTCGCGGACCATCCGGACAAGCTCGCCGGTGATGGTGCCGAGGGGCAGCATGCGCAGTTCCATCGTCCCCTGCTGCAGTTCGCGGGAGAGATAGGTCAGGTTCAGCAGATCCCGATCCATCTCGATGCTGAGGCTGCGCAGGTCATCGGCGATTCCTTTGGCTGTCTTCAGGTTTTCCGTTTTGCGCAGATAACGCAGAAAGTTTTCCTGCCGCTTGTGGAGCTGAATCGTCTGCCGGGTCCGTTCCTCAAGGAACCGGCGTTGAATCACCAGTTCACCCACCAGATTGCCGATCTGATCGAGGCGCGCGACGCTGGCGCGAACCATATCCCCCCGCTCCTGTTTTTCCGCTTTGCCCGGGGTTGCGACCGGCGTCGGCCGCGCCCCAAGGCGTCCCTCGCGCAGCGCCTCCATGACCGCGGCGATATCGAGCTGATCCGCCTCTCCCGCCACTGCTTCGGCGACCAGAGCTTCCAGGGTATCGGCGCCCATCAGCAGGATGTCGATGAGTTCGGAATCAAGGGGCCGGGTCTCCTCCTCGACCTCCTTGAGAATATCTTCCATCCGGTGCGCGACCTGGACGACTTTCCCCATATCGAGCAAGCCCGCCGATCCCTTTATCGTGTGGGCGCTGCGCAGGATTTCATGCACCAGCGGGGCGGCGAAACCGTCCTTTTCAAGGCGCAGCAAGCCGTCCCGCAGGCACTGCAGATGCTCTTCCGCCTCGCGGGAGAAAACTTCGATGTAGCGGCGGACGTCCACTACCCCTCATCCTCCACCAAATCCTTCAGCCGCTCGGCCAGGGTGGTCAGTTCGGTGATCGATTGGGCGGTCTCCTCCGCACTCGCCGCCACCTGGGTCGCCACATCCCGCACCTCGGCAATGGTCTCCGCCATCTGTTCGCTTGCCGTTGTCTGTTGCTGGGTGGAAAGCTTTATTTCCCGCGCCGCACCGGTCGTCTCGTTCACCGAGCGCATGATGTTGTTCAACGCCTCGGCAATGTTTGCCACCATCGTGCTGGCCGCGTCGACTCCCTTGGTCCCTTCTTCGGTGCGCATGATGGTGCTGTTGGTTGCTTTCTGGATTTCCCCGATCAGGCTTTTGATTTGCCCGGTGGCGTCGGCCGTGCGCTCGGCGAGCCGCTTCACCTCGTTGGCGACGATGGAGAAACGCTTCCCTGCTTCCCCGGCGCCGGCGGCCTCGATCGCCGCGTTCAGCGCCAGCAGGTTGGTCTGATCGGAGATCTCGTCGATGATGTCGATGATGCCGCCGATCTTCTGGGAATTTTCACCGAGTTCGAGCATCGCCTCGGCAACGGACATCACCTGCTCCTTCAACCGGACCATCCCGCCCATCGCCTCTTCCATCGCCTGAACGCCACGCGTGCCGGCAACGCTCGCCTGCTCGGCCATCCCTTCCACCATCAGGGCATTCTCGGCCACCTGTTTGGCCGTTACCGCAATCTCTTCGGAGGTGGTGGTCGCTTCCTGCACCGCCGTCGCCTGCTGGGTAGCGCCGGAGGATTGTTCGGTGGTGATGGCCATGATCTCGTTGGCGCTCGACAAGAGTTGCTGAATGGCCTCTTTTACCGTCACGATCACCCGCGCGCTCTTGTCGATTTCCCCCTGCAGGTTTTTCAGGATCACCTGGGTCATCTTGTTCAGCGCCCGGGCCAGTTTGCCGATCTCATCCCGTGAGGCGAAGTCGATTTTTTCGTCCAACTGCCCATCGGCGATCCGATCGGCCACTTCGGTCAGCTGTTTCAGAGGCCGGGTTAGGCGGTTTACGACGATCAAAATGGTCAGGGACGCGGCGATCAGCACCAGGAAAAGGGAAAAGGCGACCGTGTTGCGCAGATCGGCGATCGTCTGCTCCATTTCCTGCATGGAGAAGCCGATGCGAAAGCCCCCCCAGTGCTGCCCTTTGACGAAAACGGGCGCCGACACGTCCCACATGAGTTCGCCGGTGTCGCGCGGATAAACCTGCCGCAGGAATTTGTTGCCATCGGCGCCGTCGTACTGGGCGGCGGTCAGTCCCTCCTTGTCGTTGAACATGCGTTTGGTGCGATTTGCGGTTTTGTCCTTTTCGGCGTTGCCGGTAAGAGGCTGCGAATAGATCGAGTTATGGGTGGGAAGATAACCGTTGTGGTCCACCAGGACGGCGAAAACCACCATACTGTCTTCATTGACGAAAGTATCTTGGATATCCGCTATGCGGGCATCCAGATAGAGGTCGTAGGCGGTATGGAATTTCGGGATCGCCGCCCCGGCGAGGGGGCCTTCGACGATCGGGCGATAATCGGTATCGAAAATCTCCTCTTGGGTGAACCGGCCGCTGTCGATGGCGTCCTCAAGAACCCGCTCCATCATCTTCGCCCCGACCAGCGCCATGGTGCGGGCCTTGGTCAGCATTTGCGTGCGCAAAACCTTCCCCCGTTGCAGCACCAGAAGGGTGGTGAAAATGATCATGATGATGGTCAGGACGAGAATCAGGGATAAGACTATTTTTTTGGAAATGCGGTCGGTCAGCCAATGCAACATGTTCACCTCATAGAAAAGGTAAGGAATAAAATTTCTTATTCCCCCTGCTGATCCACGATCAGCTCCGGCCGGGAAAGAATGCAATCAAGATCGAGCAGTATCAGAAATCCGCCGCTTTCAGCCACCTGTCCCAAAGCCACCTCCCGCGGGAAACCGGTCAGACCGGAGGTCAGCGGTTCGACGGCGGCGGTGGGCAGCGACCGGATGCCTTCCACCTGTTCGGCCAGCAAGGCGGTCGTCACGCCGGCAGCCTCGACCACCACGAGCCGGGCGGAAGCGGGGGTCTCTCTTCCGGCCAGACCGAGCAACGGCCGCAGATCCGTTACCGCCACGATCTGTCCGCGCAGGTTGATCACGCCGCGAATGGACTCCGGGACCCGCGGCACACGCACCATCTTCGGCAGGCGCAGCACCTCACGGATCACTTTCGTCGGCAACCCGAACCGCTCGCCGTCCAGGCCAAAAACCAGATAGTCGGCGGTTTCCGCCACCGATTCGCCGACCTCTTCGATGCCGCGCCAGTATTCCTCGCGCATCTCCCGCAGGACTTTACCGATGTCGTAACTGTTTTTCTGGTTCATGAGGCACTCAATCTACGAGGAAACTTGTCACCTGCTTCAGGAAGGATTGCGGATTGAAGGGTTTGCGAATGTAGCCGTTGGCGCCCGATTGCCGAACCAGTTCCCGCAATTCGTCTTCCTCCTTGCTCGACATCAACACCACCGGAATATGGCGGCTTTTCTCCCGCTCTTTCAGCAGACGCACCTTGCGGTCGCCGTTGAGCAGCGGCATCATGACATCGATAAGAATGAGATCCGGGGTTTGCGCTGAATAAATGTATTGGTTGGCCTCGATGCCGCTGTCGGTGGTGATCACATCGTACCCGGCCTCTTTGAGAACATCGCCGGCCATTGCCAGAAGCAGGTGGCTGTCGTCAATTACAATGATCCTTTTGGCCATCGCAAACTCCTTGGGAAAAATTTTGCCGTCGGCCCTATAATTACTCGGCTTGTTTTAATTGCACGTAACCGCGAGGGAAATTCATCCGCTGGGGCATTATAACCGGGTGATAATTGCTGTCAACGGGAAAGCAACGGTGTTTTATTTTGACCGGCGGCGGATCCGGAGGGGTTTTCGCGGGAAAATCTTCACCGCAGAGGAGGGGCTAAAAGGGCGCGATCAAGGGGCGGGGGTAAGCTTCGCCAGATCTTCCCGGCACACTTCCAGGAACACCTCGCGGGACAATCCACCCGAATGCGGAACGATCGTCTCCGCCGGCAATTTCTCCAAATGCCGGAGCACATTGCGAAAATCGCGAGCCGCCTCGGTGCTCTTTCCTTGCCGGCCATGCACCCGGGCAAGGAAATAGTGCGCGGCGATAAAATCCATCTTCAACCATAAAACTCTTTGGTATTCCGCTGCGGCCCGTTCCAAATCCCCCTCCATGTCGTAGGTCAGTCCGGACAGCAGGTAGGCATTCGGGTACAAATCGTCCAGGCGAAGCGCTCGGGCGCAGAATTCCCGCGCTGCGGCATAGCGGCCCTGGTTGGCGAGAATCAATCCCTGGCCGGTAATCGCTTCGAGATTTTCCGGGCGAAATCGGAGAACTTCGGTGAAGAGGCTCTCGGCCTCGGCAAAGTCTTCCCGGTCGAAAGCCTGTCGCGCCCTGTCGAGCAGCACGGCCGTATCGGGAACCGTCCTTGCCTGTGGCGGCAAACCAGGGAGCGCCGGCGACGCTGCGGTTTTGCGGATAACCGGCCCGGGAGGAGGGTCCGGGATTTTGCCGGAACTCCCAGATCCCGGCGGTTCCAGGGCGGTGGCAATCCGGGGCGGCTTGCTTTTTTCGTCCGGCGCAACCGATCGATAAAAAAAGGCGCCGTGCTCATGCACCGGCTGAAAAAGATCGGACATTCCCGCGAGATTTTCGGCATGCCCGAGAAAAAGATACCCCCCCTCTGGCAGATACTGCTGAAATCTGGCGATAATTTGGCAAAATGTCGCACGGCGAAAATAAATCAGGACATTCCGGCAGAAGATCACATCCGGCGGCCCCCCATCGGTCATTTGCGGCGGTTCGCTTGCCTGGAGATTGTAATAAGCGAACCGGACCAGATCGCGCACCCGCGAATCGAGCTGATACCGGTCATCCTGCAGCGGCGTAAAATAACGATCGATGTAGGGTCCGGCGGCACAGCGCAACGCATGTCGGCGATATACGCCTTGCCGCGCCTGGTTCAGCGAGCGTTTGTTGATATCCGTCGCCAGAATATCGATCCGCCAATCGGATAATTGCGGGAAATGCTCGAGCAGGAGGATGGCGATCGAATACGGCTCTTCGCCAGTGGAGCAGCCTGCCGACCAGATGGACAGGCGGCGCTCGGCTTTGCGGCGGCGAATCAGCTCGGGGAGGACGTAATGGAGCAAAGCCTCCCGGTCGGAGCGATACCGAAAAAAATAGGTCTCCCCAACGGTCAACAGGCTGAGAAGTTTTTGTAGTTCACCGCGGGTGGCGAAGTTTTGCTCGAGGTAGCGAAAATAGGCGGGATAATCCGGGCTCCGCACCGCCCGCATGCGGCGATGCAACCCCCGTTCGAGCAGGCGCAGGTTTCGCTGGTCGAAATGCAAACCGGCGTGCTCGGCAAGGAAGGACTGGAACGACTCGGCCGCCTCCGGAGTTAGCGGCGAATAGGCCTCCTCGGCGGCCGGTCCGGCGGCCAGCAGCGCCAGATCTTCGAGCAACCGCTGGGGGTCGGCCGTCGGAGAAAGAAAGTCATAGGCGTCAAGCAGCTCGTATTCGAGTTCGAATCGTTGGCTGAAGACGATCACCGGCGTGCGGCCGGTAAGGCGTTGCCGCACCAGACGCCGGAACAATTCCTCGCCCTTCGCTTCGGCATCGGACAGATCGAGCAAAAGCACATCGAGGTGCTGGTCGCGAATGGTTTCCATGCGCGGGTGGGCGAGAATGGTCGTTTGATGACCGGCGGTGGCAACAAGACTGGCCAAAAGCCGGTTCCGCAGTGAATCCTCGCCGACGATGCCTACCTGCAGAACCCTTTTCATTGCGCATCCGCTGGGCGCTGTTTCAACCGGCGCCCCCTTGTCCGGCTTTCGCCCAGGAGTCGCGCAGGGTCGCCGTGCGGTTGAAAACCAGCCGCCCGGATGCGGCCTCGCCGGTATCGACACAGAAGTAGCCGAGACGCTCGAACTGAAAACGGCTCTCCGGCTGGGCCGAAGCCAGGGCCGGCTCGACTTTGCAGCCGGTCAGAATTTCCAGGGAAGCGGGGTTGAGGAATTCCCGGTAATCGATGTTCTTGTCGCCACCGGGATTGGCGATGGTGAACAGCCGATCATAAAGACGCACCTCGGCTTCCCGGGCATGCGCCGCGGAAACCCAGTGGATTGTCCCCTTGACTTTGCGCCCCTCTGGATTGGCCCCGCCGCTGGTCGTCGGATCATAGGTGCAGCGCAGTTCGACGATCTCGCCGGCGGCATCGCGCACCACCTTTTCGCAGCGGATGACGTAGGCGAAACGCAGCCGAACTTCGCGCCCCGGCGCCAAGCGAAAAAATCCTTTGGGCGGCTCTTCGAGAAAGTCGTCGCGCTCGATATACACCTCGCGGCCGAAGGTCACCGGGCGCGCGCCCATCTGCGGATCGGCGGGATGGTTCGGCGCCTCGAAAGTTTCCTCCCGCCCTTCCGGATAATTTTCGATGACCACCTTGAGCGGGCGCAAAACGGCCATCGTCCGCGGCGCCCGACGGTTCAGGTCGTCGCGCACGCATTCCTCAAGAACGCCCATATCGATCCAGCTGTCCGCTTTTCCAACCCCAATGCGTTCGCAAAACAGCCGGATCGCCTCCGGCGTGTAGCCGCGCCGGCGCAGCCCGACCAGCGTCGGCAGCCGCGGGTCATCCCATCCGGCGACGTGGTTTTCCTTCACCAGTTCGAGCAGCTTGCGCTTGCTCATTATGGTGTAGGCCAGGTTGAGGCGCGCGAACTCGATCTGTTGCGGATGACAGGGGACGCTGAGGTTATCGAGAAACCAGTCATACAGGGGGCGGTGATCCTCGAATTCAAGGGTGCAGACCGAATGGGTGATGCCCTCGATGGCATCGGAAATCGGATGGGCAAAATCGTACATGGGGTAGATGCACCAGCGGTCGCCGGTGCGGTAATGGGGCAGGCGCTGGATACGGTAGATGACCGGATCGCGCAGATTCATGTTCGGCGAACCCATGTCGATCCTGGCGCGAAGGGTGTGACTGCCGTCGGCAAACTCGCCGCTGCGCATGCGACGGAACAGATCGAGATTTTCCTCCACCGGCCGGGCGCGATAGGGGCTTTCCCGCCCCGGCTCGCTCAGGGTGCCGCGGTGCTCCCGCACCTCTTCGGCGCTCAGGCTGTCGACGTAGGCTTTGCCGTTGCGGATCAGTTCCTCCGCATATTCGTAGAGCCGTTCGTAATAATCGGAGGCGAAATAGAGATGCTCTCCCCAGTCGCAACCGAGCCAGCGCACCGTCTGCTGAATCGCCTCGGCATATTCGACGCTCTCCTTCTCCGGATTGGTGTCGTCCATCCGCAAATGGCAGCGCCCGTTGAAATCGGCCGCCAGGCCAAAATTCAGCCAGATCGATTTGGCATGGCCGATATGCAGATAGCCGTTCGGCTCGGGTGGAAAACGGGTGACGACGCCTTGGCGGCGTCCCGTTTGCAAGTCCTCGGAAATGAGATTGCGGACGAAATTGGCAGAGGGCTTGTTTTCATCGCTCATAGAGAAGAAGACCTTTCGCGTTTGGCCATCCGTCCGGAGATCGGGGCGGAAAAATTCAGAGTTCTGCGGCTAAACCGGTGGCACGGCGCAGCAGAACCACGGCATGCGCCGAAATCCCTTCGCATCGCCCCGCGAAACCCAGTTCTTCGGTGGTGGTCGCTTTGACGTTGACCCGGTCGGGAACGGTGGCGCAGGCAGCGGCGATACGCTCGACCATTGCGGCGATATAGGGGGCCAGTTTAGGCTTTTGGGCAATGATGGTGGCATCGAGGTTGCCGATTTCGTACCCTCGCTCCGCCGCCAGTTGCATCACCCGACGCAGCAGCTTGAGGCTGGAAATGCCCTTGAAGGCCGGGTCGGTGTCGGGAAAATGCCGGCCGATATCGCCGGCGCCCAGGGCGCCGAGAACGGCGTCGCAAATGGCGTGCAGCAGCACGTCGGCATCGGAATGGCCAAGCAGGCCGAGGGGATGCGGAATTTCCACCCCGCCGATAATGAGGGGCCGCTCGGCGCAGAGCCGATGCACATCATATCCGTGGCCGATGCGCAGCATAAGATCCCTCCCCTTCCTCGTGAAACATCCGGGCCAGAAGCAGATCCTCCGGCGTAGTTATCTTGATATTGCGATAACTGCCGGCCAGCATCGCCACCGGCAGGCCAAGACGCTCGACCAGCGAGGCGTCGTCGGTGCCGTAAAAGCCTTCTTGCCAAGCCTGCCGGTGCGCCGCGTCGATAACCTGAAAAGGGAAGACTTGGGGGGTCTGCGCCCGCCACAAACGGCGGCGGTCGGGGGTCCCGGCGATAAGGTTGGCATCGACTTCCTTGATGGTATCGACCACCGGCACGCCAACCACGCAGCCGCCGACCTCGGCCGCCAGGCCGATCGCCTGGTCGATCACAGCGGCCTGCAAAAAGGGGCGCACGCCATCGTGAATGAGGATGATTTGCGCGGCGGCGGCGCCGCAGGCCTGCAATCCGTTGCGCACCGAATCCTGCCGTTCATTGCCGCCGGCAACCACATCGCACACCTTGGCAAAACCGAAGCGCTCGACGATTTCGGCCCGGCAGAAGGCGATTTCGTCCGCGGGCGAAATAACGAATATTTTCTCGATGGCCGGATGCTGGTCAAATACGGAAATGGTGTGGGCGAGAATCGGCCGATCGGCAAACTGCAGATATTGTTTGTTGCCGGCGCATCCCATACGTCGGCCGGCGCCGGCAGCGGGAATCAGTACGATGGCGCTCATCGGGCTCCCGGAAATAATCGAGCCGGCTTATTGGAAAGCCGGCTCCGTTCATCGATGGTTGGCACGCGACGTTTTAGTGGAAAAAAATCTTTTCCACGCGCTCGGCCACCAACTCTTCCTTGGCGCCCTCGGCGAAGGCAATTTCTTTTACCAGCAGCTTGCGGGCGAGTTCCAGGACCTTTTTCTCACCGTAGGAGAGTTCCTTCCCCTCGCGAATCTGATAAAGTTCCCGCAGCACCTGCGCCACCTCGAAGAGGTCGCCGGTTTTGATTTTCTCGTTGTATTCGCGCTGGCGACGACTCCAGGAGGGAATCGCCGTGCCGTTCATCTGCTTCGCCTCCAGGACGTTATACACCGAGGCGATCCGGTCCTTGTCGATGAGACAGCGCAAGCCGACCAGATTGGCATTGGATACCGGAACCATGATCGTCATGTCGCTGTCGACAATCCGCAGAATGTAAAAATCCAGCTGTTCCTCACCGACCTGCTTGGCCTCAATCGCCTCAATCACCCCGACTCCCTGGGTTGGATAGACAGCCAACTCTCCGATTTTGAACATTGGATTCTCCTTGTTTTGAATCTATATACTTTAGCATTCTTGTGCCCTTTCGTCAAGGCAAAGTGCCCAAGAACTGAGGGGTTTTTCTTTTCGTCCGCCAGGGAGGGGGCGGCGCGCCCCGTTAGGCGGTGGCGAAGGCGGGCAAAAACCATGGTGCGGCGATCAGCCCCCATGGACAATAGCGTTTGACGCGAAGAGTGGACCGGGGGAAAAGATCGGCAGCGGCTCGAGGCGGGATCCGCCGGAGCCGCGCTTGCGTTCCTTAATTGATCTGGACGATATCGCCGTTGCGCACCTGCAGCAGGAAAAGAATTTTTTCCGCCTCCCCCTGCAAATCGAAACTGGTGGCGCCGGTCACTCCCGGATAGTTGCGAAGATTCATCAGTGCAAGCCGTAGATCGTCGCGCGTTCGCACCCCCGGATCTCTGAGGGCGGTGAGCAGAATGCCGGCGACATCGAAACCCTGCGCCTCCAGAATGGATGGCTCTTCGCCGTATTTTTCAAAATAGAGGTTGACGAATTCGCTGACGAAAGGATAGGGACTGTAGCGGAAAAAACCGTCGACAAAAACCGCCCCCTCCAGAAAGTTGCCGGCCAATCGCAGCAATTCCGGCGAGTTCCAGCCGTTGATCCCCAGCAACTGGGTGTCTTCCAGTCCGTAGAAAACCAGTTGTGGCGCGATCAGGCCGATGCGGTCGGCGTAATCGGGGATGAACAACGCCTGGAAGGCGGGGGGGGCGGCGGGCGGTTCGTCGGGAGCCGGCTCCACATCGGGCAAAGCGGGATCCCGGCCCTGCAGCAGCCGTACCTGGTGGCGAAAATCGGTGGCATTTTCCGCATAGCCCTGGCGGTCGGTCACCTGGCCGCCCCGGGAGATCACCTCTTGGGCAAAAAGGCCGGTCATCTCCCGGCCAAGCTTATTTTCGGGATACAGAATGCCGAAGGAGGAAATCTTCTTCACCTCCATCGCATAGGTCACCAATGCCTGCACCTGCAGCCGCGAGGTGAGGCAATCGCGAAAAACATAGCTGCCCAACTCGGGCAACCCCTCGCGCTGCGAGAGCGTCAGCAAAGGCACCTGCTCCTCCTGCGCCCGTGCGGCGGCGGCGGCGGCGGCGCCGCCGGTGAGCGGGCCGGCGATCGCCATCACCCGTTGGTTGATGACCAGGTCGGAAACGGCCTGCGCGCTTTTTTCGGCATCCGCATCGGTATCGGTAAAAAGAAAGCGCACCCCCGTTTCGCCGTGCACCTGCTGCGCCAGTTCCATGCCGCGGCGCACCAGGGCGCCAAAAGTCGCATACCGTCCGTTCAACGGCAAAATCACGCCGATGCTGCGCTCGACCCAGCTTTCCCCGGCCAGGCGCTGCATCAGTTGCACCGCGTCGCGCCGATACGGGAAGGGAACGCCGCCGCGCACCACCTCGGCGGCCAGCCGACGCGCCTCCGCCGTTTCCCCGCGGCCAAAGGCGCGCAGCGCCTGTTGCAGACGCGCGTCTTCGCCGATGGCGGCGCCACCAAACATGAATGCCGCCTCCGCAAGTTCGGCATCGCTCAACTGATCGCGGAGCAATAGATGCGCCTGCTGCAACCCCGCTTCCTCAACCGCGCCGGGGAGGTGCAGCGAGCGGTGGAGAAAAAAGAGCGCCTGCAGCGATTGACCGAGGGCCGCATTGCCATCGGCCAGCGATTGCAACCGCAGGCGTCGATCGGCATCGCCCAGGAGGTCCTTTTCCAACGGCAGAAGAATTTCGACTCCCCGTTGCGCCTGACCAGTGGCCACCAGGGCGGCTCCCCGGATCAAGCGCATTTCCGGAAGCATCCGCTCGTGGGCGATGCGCTCAATGTAGGTCAGCGCCTCGTCGGGGCGGCCGGTGTCGAGAAAAATTCGCGCGAGATAAAGGTAGGCTTCGGGCAGCAGGGGGGAGTCGCCGTGGCGCACGACAAAGGCCCGCAGCCGGTTCAAAGCTTCCTCCGGCTGCCCCCCCCGATACAGTTCGATGCCCTGCTGCAGCGATCCCATGCCGCTTTCCGCCCGCTCCGCTCCCAGAGCCGGAGCGGCGCAGCAGAGAATTACCAGCAGCAACAGAAAACGGATGGCCATTTTTTCGCCCTCCTTCGGCATATTCATCAACCGAACAACTCTTTCACCTTGTCGAGGAAACCCTTGCCGAGGGGATGCCCGTCCTCGCCGCTTTCCCGGGCGAACTCGTCGAGAAGCTCCTTCTGCCGCGCGGTCAGCCGGGTCGGCGTTTCCACCCGCAGAATGACCAGTTGCTCACCACGGCCGTAGCCCTGCAGGTGCGGCATTCCCTTGCCCGACAACTGCAGAATTTTGCCCGACTGGGTGCCGGGCGGAACCTTGACGCTGACTTTGCCCTCCAGGGTCGGCACCTCCAGTTCGCAGCCGAGGGCCGCCTGGGGAAAGGAAATGGGGACCTCGCAGATGATGTTCTGCCCCTCGCGCTTGAAAATGGGGTGATCTTTGACCGTGATGACCACATAAAGATCGCCCGGCGGCCCGCCCTGCGCCCCGGCCTCCCCTTCGCCGCTGAGTTTGAGCCGGTTGTCGGTCTCCACCCCGGCGGGAATTTTCAGGGAAATGGTTTTTTTCTCCCGCACCCTGCCGGCGCCCCGACATTCGGGGCAGGGTTGTTCGATGATTTTGCCGGCGCCGGAACAGTCCGGACAAGGGCGGGTGAGGGAAAAGAACCCCTGCTGATAACGCACCTGGCCAGCCCCCCGGCAGGTCGAGCACGTTTTCAAGGACGTGCCGGGCTTGGCCCCGGAGCCGTCGCAGACGCCGCACGTTTGGTGCCGGGGAATCTGGACCTTTGTCTCCAGTCCGAACGCCGCTTCCTCGAAGGAAATGGTGAGGTTGTAGCGCAGGTCGTCGCCGCGCCGGCCGCGCCCCCGGCGAGTGCCGGCGCCAAAAATATCGCCGAAAATGTCGCCGAAAATGTCCTCGAAGGGACTGCCGCCGAAACCGAAGCCGCCACCGCCGGAATAGCCGGCGTTGTTCAGACCGGCATGCCCGTACTGATCGTAGGTGGCGCGCTTTTGCGGATCGGAAAGGACGGCATACGCTTCGGAAAGCTCTTTGAACTGCTCTTCCGCCGCGGCATCACCGGGATTTTTATCGGGGTGGCATTTGAGGGCCAAACGACGGTAGTTTTTTTTGATTTCGGTCTCGCTGGCGTTGCGGTGAACCTCCAGCACTTCGTAGTAGTCGCGTTTTGCCAAAAGATAACCTCACCGGGAAATTTGAGACGGCAATGATATACCGAAGCCTTCCCTTCTGTCAGTACATTTTCAACGGCAACAGGAGCCGAGGGTAAACCCCGGCTCCTGTTGCCAAGCCAGCCGCGCTGTGCCTGCCGCGGTTATTTCTTCTTTTCGTCGACTTCCTCGAACTCGGCCTCGACCACATCCGGATCGCCGCCGGCTTCCGGCTGATCGCCAGCCGGCGTCTCCGCCTGCGCCTTGGCATACATCGCTTCGGCGAGCTTGTGCGAGGCCTGGGCGAGGGACTCGGTCTTCTTCTGGATAAGTTCGGCGTCCTGACCTTCCATCGCCTGTTTCAGCTCGGCCAGCTCCTGCTCGATCTTGCCGCGGGTCTCGGCGTCCACCTTGTCCCCGTGCTCCTGGAGCGATTTCTCGGTGGTGTACACCAGGCTGTCGGCCTGATTGCGCGCCTCGATCATTTCGCGTTTCTTTTTATCCTCGCCGGCGTGCGCCTCGGCGTCCTTGACCATATTTTCGATTTCCGCCTCGGAGAGTCCGGAGGAGGCGGTGATGCGGATCGACTGCTCTTTGCCGGTTCCCAGGTCTTTGGCCGAAACATGCAGGATGCCGTTGGCGTCGATATCGAAAGTCACCTCGATCTGCGGCATCCCACGCGGCGCCGGCGGAATGCCGACGAGTTCGAAACGGCCGATCGTCTTGTTGTCTCCCGCCATTTCGCGCTCGCCCTGCAGCACGTGCACCGATACCGCCGGCTGATTGTCGGCGGCGGTGGAGAAAACCTGGCTTTTTTTGCAGGGGATGGTGGTGTTCTTTTCAATAAGCTTGGTCATCACCCCGCCGAGGGTTTCGATGCCCAGGGAAAGCGGCGTGACGTCGAGAAGCAGCACGTCCTTGACTTCGCCCTTGAGCACGCCGCCCTGAATGGCGGCGCCGATGGCCACCACCTCGTCCGGATTGACCCCCTTGCTGGGGGCCTTGCCGAAGATCTCCTGCACCTTTTTCTGCACCGCCGGCATGCGCGTCATGCCGCCGACCAGGATCACCTCGTCCACTTCCGAAGCCGACAGACCGGAATCCTTGAGGGCAGTCCGGCACGGCGCGACCAGCTTTTCAAGCAGATCGGCGCAGATGCTCTCCAGTTTGGCCCGGGTCAGGCGAATGTTCAGATGCTTCGGGCCGCTCTGATCGGCGGTGATGAAGGGTAGATTGATGTCGGTCTCCACCGAGGAGGAAAGCTCGATCTTCGCTTTCTCCGCCGCCTCTTTCAGGCGCTGCAAAGCCATTTTATCTTGGCGCAGGTTGATGCCCTGGTCTTTGGTGAACTCATCGGCGATGTAGTCGATGATGCGCTGGTCGAAATCCTCGCCGCCAAGAAACGTGTCGCCGTTGGTCGACTTGACTTCGAACACCCCGTCGCCAAGCTCCAGGATGGAGACGTCGAAGGTGCCGCCGCCCAGGTCGAAGACGGCGATCTTCTCTTCCTTCTTCTTGTCCAGACCATAGGCCAGGGCGGCCGCCGTCGGCTCGTTGATGATGCGCAACACATTCAGACCGGCGATCTTGCCGGCGTCCTTGGTCGCCTGCCGCTGCGAATCGTTGAAATAGGCGGGCACCGTCACGACGGCCTCGGTCACCGGCTCGCCAAGATAATCCTCGGCGGTCTGCTTCATCTTCTGCAACACCATGGCCGAGATCTCGGGCGGGCTGTATTTCTTGCCGTGCGCCTCAACCCAGGCATCGCCGTTGTCGGCCTTGAGGATACTGAAAGGGCTGATCTGGATGTCCTTGCGCACCTGGTCGGTGTCGAATTTGCGGCCGATCAGACGCTTGATGGAAAAAAGGGTGTTTGCCGGGTTGGTGACCGCCTGCCGTTTGGCCTGCTGTCCGACCAGACGCTCGCCACTCTCGGTAAAAGCGACCATTGAAGGGGTGGTGCGGGATCCTTCCGAGTTGGCGATGACCACCGGCTCCCCACCTTCCATGACGGCGACGCAGGAGTTGGTGGTGCCCAGGTCGATGCCGATAACTTTAGCCATTGTCTATCCTCCTTATCCGCGTTTCTGTCTTTTAACAGACGCGATGCGTTTATTTATTCTCCGACCGGCGCCTTGGCGATCATCACCATTGAGGGGCGCAGCAATCGATCGTTGAGCAGATAGCCCTTTTGCAGCTCCTGCGCCACCGCGTTCGGCGGCAGGTCCCGGCTTTCCACCTGGCCGACCGCTTCGTGCCGGGCCGGGTCGAAGGGTTCGCCCACGGCGACGATCGGTGTGACGCCGAATTTTTCCAGGACCTTGTGAAATTGGCTGAGGGTCATCTGCACCCCTTGCAGCAGATCATCGGCGCCGCCCTTTTCCGCGTGCTCCACCGCGCGCTCCAGATTGTCGATGACCGGCAGCAGCTCGCGCAGAATCGATTCGTTGGCGAAACGGGACAGATCTTCCTTGTCCCGTTGCGCCCGCTTGCGAAAGTTGTCCAACTCGGCCTGCGAACGCAGGTAAAGATCCCAGTTTTTGGCCGCCAGGGCGCGCGTGGTTTCAAGCTCCTCTTCGACGACGGGCGGCGCGGGTTCGGTTTCGACCCCGCCGCTTTCTTCGGCTACCGGACTGGCCTCTTTTTCCTGTTCGTCCTGCTTTTTGTTTTTTTTGGGCACCTATTCTCTCCTAATGCGAATCGGTTTCGAAAATTTTGCTGACCATCCGCGCCGTGTAGTCGACAATCGGAATGACCAGAGAATAAGGCATGCGGGTCGGGCCGATCACCCCCAGGGTGCCGATGCTACCGAGTCGGCTGGAATAAGCGGCCGTAACCAGACTGCATCCCTCTATTTCGCTGTATTCGGTTTCGCTGCCGATAAAAATCTGCACGCCGATCGCCTTATGGCTCTTGTCGAGCAACTCGATCAGCTGGCTTTTCTGCTCAAAGGCGAGAAAGAGCCGCTTCATCCGCTCCAGGTTGCTGAATTCGGGCTGCTCCAGCATATTCGCCGCCCCCTCGATAAACACCTGACCACTATCCTCATCGAGCAACGCCTGCCGCGAAAATTGCAGCGCCTGACTCATCAGCCGATCATAGAGAGCTTTTTCCTGGGCCATCTCGTCGACGATGCGGGTCTTGACTTCCTGAATGGTCAGGCCGGACAGGGTCTGGTTGAGATAATTACTCATCTGCTCGAGATCCCCCTGGCTGAGGTCCTCGGTCGTTTCGATCAGCTTGTTCTGGACGATTCCCGACTGGGTGACCAGAACCACCAGGATGCGGCCGCTGGACAGCCGGACAAACTCGATATGACGAAATACGGTGCTGTAGAGCCGGGGCGCCAGCACCAAGCCGGTATAGTGGGAGATGGAGGATAAAACCTTGCCCGCCTCGCGCAGAACCTCCTCCACCCGCAGCCCCTTGAGGCGGTAATTGCCCTCGATCCGCTGCTGATCGCTGCGGCTGAGCTGCCGCACCTGCAACAGGGAGTCGATGTAATAGCGATAGCCTTTTTCCGTCGGCACCCGACCGGCGGAGGTGTGCGGAGCGCAGATAAAGCCCATCTCTTCCAGATCGGCCATGACGTTGCGGACGCTGGCCGGCGACAAGCTCAGGAGATGGCGGCGGGTGATCGCGCGGGAGCCCACCGGCTCGGCCGATTCAATATAATCCTCGATGATGGCTTCGAGAATTTTGCGGCTTCTGTCGTTCAGTTCCTCAGCCATGCACTTTGTCCCAAAAAACAAGCCGGAAAATCCGGCTGTCGTTTAGCACTCCCAGGCAAAGAGTGCTAACAGTCAACAAAATAACAACGGCCCTTGCCTTTGTCAAGGGCAAAGGGGGCGTAAATGCAGCAACTTTTCACAGGAAAGGAGAGATCAGATGGTCGTACAGCAGCCAGCCGGAAAGGTCGAAGCGCCAAGCGCCGGCGGTCAGTTGCAGGTGCTGACCGGCGTGGCGGACGGCGGCCGGAAAGCTCTCCGCCACCCCGCCGCCAAAGCGCCGGCGAAATGCGGCTTCGTCCACGCCGGCGGCGGTGCGCAGTCCGAGATAAAGGGTTTCCGCCATGGCGCCGGTCCGCTCGAAACCCTCCAACACCTCAGCCGGATCCCGCCCCTCGCCCAGACGCTGCGCATAAAGCGGCAAATCGCCAGGGACGGCCAGCCTTCGCCCCCAGCCGCTATCGGCGAAGGAATGAGCGCCGGCGCCGATCCCCAGATAACCGCCACGTTGCCAGTAATTCAGGTTGTGCCGGCATTCGCGCCCGGGCCGGGCATAGTTGGAAATCTCATAATGGCGAAAACCGGCGTCGGTCAGCCGTTCGTGGATCAAGCGAAAAAAATCGGCATGGGTTTCTTCACCGGGCAGGGAAAATTCACCATGCGCGTGCTGGTGCTGGAAAGGCGTATCTTCTTCGATGGCCAGACCGTAACACGAAACATGTGCTGGATCGAGTTGCAGCAGAGAGTCCAGATCGCGCAGGAGCCGGCGACGGCTCTGGCCCGGGGTGGCGAACATCAGGTCGCAGGAGAGATTGGCGAAACCGGCCTGGCGCGCCCATGCGACCGCCGCCCTGGCCTGCTGCGGCGAATGAATGCGCCCCAGCCGGCGCAGGCTGGCCGGGCTGAAGGATTGAATTCCGAGGGAGAGCCGATTGACCCCGGCGGCGCGATAGCCGGCGAGGGTGTCAGGAGTAACCGTTCCCGGATTGGCTTCGAGGGAGATCTCGGCCCCGGCCGTTATGCCGAAACGACGGGCGGCCGTCTCCAGAATACGGCCGATTGCCGCCGGTGGCAGGAGCGAGGGGGTGCCGCCGCCGAAGAAGACGGATTCAAAGGGGCCGCGCCATCCCTGCCCGGGCGCCAGTTCGAGATGCCGGCTGAGCAGGTCGGGATAGGCGGTCAGGTCTTCGCCGTGCTCGGCGAGAGAAAAAAAATCGCAGTAGGGGCATTTCCGCCGGCAGAAGGGGATATGGACATAGAGAGCGGGCATTAAAAAAGCGGGGAGTCGCCTCCCCGCCTCCTTTCGATCATCCGATCCGAGCCATTAGTGGAAATACCGCTGGTTGATCAGCAGATGCAGGTAGATGCTGGCGGCGTAGCCGAGGGCAATGGCCCAGGTCCATTTCAGATGATTGCCGAAGGTGTAAATGCCGCGGGCGCTTCCCATCAGGGCCACCCCGGCCGCCGAACCGATGGACAGCAGGCTGCCGCCGACGCCGGCGGTCAAGGTCACCAGCAGCCATTGGCCGTGCGACATCTGCGGGTCCATGGTGAGGACGGCGAACATAACCGGGATATTATCGACGATGGCCGATAATATGCCGACCAGCACGTTGGCCGTCGTTGGCCCGAGATCCAGATACAAGAACTGCGAGGTCACGGCCAAATAGCCGAATTGGCCGAGGCCGCCAACGCAGAGAACGACGCCGTAAAAGAAGAGGAGGGTGTCCCATTCGGCGCGGGCGATCTTGCGGAAAAGGTCGAAACCGACCAGCTGCCCATGGCCGACAGCGTGCGCCGACGGGGCCGGCATGTCGCCGTGTTCGTCTGGATTGTGGCCGATCATGTCCAGCGGCTGGTCGCCGGTGCCGAAGCGATTCTCTTTTTTCTTCACCCAATAGCCGAAAAAGCCGAGATAACCGAGACCGAGCATCATCCCGGCGGCCGGCGGCAGGTGGAGAAAGTTATGGAAAGACACCGCCGTAACGATGGTCAACAGGAACAGGGCCATGATGCGCTTGGCGCCGATCTTCATATGCACTGCATCCGCCAGGGCCTCCGGCCGCTCCTTGCTGACGGTGAAACTCATGATCGCCGCCGGAATCAACCAGTTCGCCAGCGAGGGGATGAAGATGGCGAAAAATTCGACGAACTCGACCTTCCCCTTCTGCCAGACCATCAGGGTGGTGATGTCGCCGAAGGGAGAGAAGGCGCCCCCCGCGTTGGCGGCGACAACGATGTTGATGCAGGCGACGACGACGAACTTGTGGTTGGAGCCGCCGACCGCCAGGGCCACCGCCCCCATCAGCAGGGCGGTCGTCAAGTTGTCCGCCACCGGCGAAATACAAAAGGCAAGGACCCCGGTCACCCAGAAGACGGTGCGCAGGGTGAACCCCCGGCTGACCAGCCAGGCGCGCAGCGACTGGAAGACATTGCGCTCGTCGAGGGCGTTGATGTAGGTCATTGCCGCCAGCAGGAAGAGAAAGAGTTCGGCGTATTCAATCAGATTGTGCTGGATCGCCTGGTGCGGCGTTTCCCGATCACCGATGGTCGCATAAGCCAGGGCGACGAGAACCCAGATCAGCCCAGCCCCCAGCAGCACCGGCTTGCTTTTGCGCAGGTGCAGTTTTTCTTCGAGAATCACCAGGGAATAGGCCAGGACGAAAATGGCCAGACCGAGGAGCCCGTAGAAGGTGCCGGTCAGATTAACCACGCCGCCGCTTTCCGCGGACGCGCTCGCCAGGGCCGGACCAACAGATACCAGCACGAACAAGATCGCAGTTAGAACTTTCATAGGTCCCTTCTTTTTTGGCATAGGGTAAGCATCAAAAGACATTCTGCCGCTGCAAAAACTTGTTTCTTTTAGCATTCGACCCCTTTGATGTCAAGGAAATCCGGGGACGAAAAAGCCCTGTGAAGTGCTTTCAAACGTGGATGAATTCGGTATTTCAAAGGTTGTTTTCGACTGATTCAACAATAAAAAACACCGTTTTATTTGCTGGAAACTGCACCCTTGAAAACGACGCGCACAGAACCCTTGTCCGGGCGAACCGAAGATTCTATAATCCCCGGCGACATCGATGATTTTCAAGCATGGGAGACGAGAATGGAAAAAACGATCTGCGCCGCTGCCGTACAGTTCAACATCGCACTGGGCGAAATCGATCGGAATCTTGAAAAGGCGATTTCCGGCTTGCGGCGGGCAAAGGAACAGCGGGCGCAGCTCGCGGTGCTGCCCGAAATGTGGAGCACCGGTTACGACTACAAGCGGCTGCCCGAACTGGCTGCGGAAACGCCGCGGGTGATCGATGCCTTGCGGCAAGTTACCGCCGAGTTGGGGGTGGTCACCGTCGGCAGCCTGGCCGAACAAGAAGAAGAGGCCATCTACAATACGGCTTTCGTGATCGACCGCGGTGAAATCGTCGGCAAGTACCGCAAGATGCATCTGTTCTCGACCATGGGCGAAGACCGTTTCCTGACCGCCGGCAATCAGGCGCTGATTGTCGACACCTCCGTTGGTCGCCTTGGCGTCGCTATCTGTTACGACCTGCGTTTTCCCGAACTGTTCCGCAAGCTCGCCCTGGCCGGCGCCGAAATCCTCTGCCTGCCGGCCGAATGGCCGAAACCGCGCCAGGATCACTGGCGGACGCTGCTGCGGGCGCGGGCGATCGAAAACCAGCTTTTTATCATAGCCGCCAACTGCTGCGGAATACAGGGCAAACTGGACTTTTTCGGCATGAGCCTGCTCCTGGCGCCGCGCGGCGAGGTGCTGGCCGAGGCGGGAGAGGCCGATACCGAATTGGTCGCCGGTTTCGATTTCACCCAGATGGCCGCCTATCGGGAGCAAATTCCCTGTTTTCGCGACCGGCGTCCGGAAATTTACGGCCATCTACCCTGATTCTGATGGCCGCCGCCGCTGCAAACTTCCCGCGTTTTTACTTTTACTTTAAATTTGCCGGTTCTTTGCCCCGATTGCGCCAGAATTTTACCTTTCCTGAAACTTTTCCCCTGCCCAAGTTTTTCTGGATAGTCCCGACCTTGCGTGGTAAAATTCCCCACCTTTGTACGCTGTTGCAGCCTGTTTAATCGCTAATTTTTCCCTGATCAGGGTTTTGCCAACTGCATTGGCCTCCGTCAGCGCCTCGGCTGCCTGCGGGCCAACCTGATCAGCCAAAATCTCCGCAAATTCCGCCGGCTGGGGTACCGCTGAGAATACCCCGGCCGCGCCAGGGGCCATCGCCATGCTCGTCATCGCCTGCATCAAACAGGTGCCCGACACCACTCAGGTCCAGATCGATCCGCAAACCAACACCCTGGTGCGGGAGGGGATTCCCTTTATCATCAATCCTTACGACACCCATGCCATGGAAGAGGGCTTGCGCCTCAGGGACGCCTTCGGCTGTCGCCTGGCGGTGCTGTCGATGGGACCGCCCAACACCGAAGGCGCCTTGCGCAAAGCGTTGGCCCTCGGCGTCGATACGGCGGTGCTGTGCAGCGATCGTCGTTTCGGCGGCGCCGACACCCTGGCGACCAGCCAGGTTCTCGCTGCGGCCATCCAAAAACTCGGCGAGGAGGAGGACGTCGGACTGGTGCTGTGCGGCAAACAGACGATAGACGGCGACACCGCGCAAGTCGGACCCGGCATCGCCACCCGCCTCGGCTACAGCCAACTCACCCTGGTCGATCGCATCGAACATTTCGACGAGGCCGCCAAACGCATTCGCGTGCGGCGCAAGCTGGAGGGGCGCTATGAAATCGTCGAAGCACCGCTGCCGGCGGTGGTGACCGTGGTGCGGGAAATCAACCGTCCGCGCTATCCGACAGTGCCGAAGCGCTTGGCTGCTGCCGACATCCCGATCACCCTCTGGGACAATCAGGTGCTGCAACTCGACGAGCAGGCGATCGGCCTGAAAGGATCTCCGACCTGGGTCAGCAAGATCTTCTCCCCGGAGCGGGACCAGGGGGAAATCATCGGCGACGGCCTCGGGGATCCGGAGGGCGCCGCCCGCCTGCTGATCGACAAGCTGCTGAGCAAGGATTTGCTGGTCCTCTGATTCTCCCCCCCCCCGAGGAAAAGCGCCTCG
>Ga0265293_10002463_pt1 | contig 37098 bp, 59 predicted proteins | sample Munlanlewell138R_FD_192505 | JGI IMG/M metagenome (GOLD analysis project Ga0265293, IMG submission 192505) | Leachate microbial communities from a municipal landfill in Southern Ontario, Canada - Leachate well 138R | ecosystem: Engineered > Solid waste > Landfill > Unclassified | place: Canada... | reverse complement strand
CTAAAAGGGAAGGTTTCATCATAGTTGCTGTTGTATTGAATGGCCATCATTAGACTCCTAGTCGTGAATTTGCGATGTAATGAAACAAAATCCCTGCTGTTGCTGCCGTGGATGAGGATATTGGGCCAACCATAGTACTTAATCCTGTTCCACGGTATGAAAACCCATAAACGCCGTTTCCACCAAAGGTTGTATAAAATGTTGCGACATCTGTTTCGGATTGGCCTGTTGCGCTTGATCCGTTTAAGAAGGCTAATACACGGTTAACAGTGGTTGATGCGCCCGAATAAATCGAAAGCGTAGGCGATGCCCTTTTAATTACCTTATATTGCACGCCAAAACCGTTAGGGAAACACGAAACGTTTGCAGCACCTTGGTTAAAGTATGCGTTTTGAGGCTCGTAACATGCGCTTACTATGCTTGAACGCTGTGGCCCTGTGGTTAATGTAGCACCTCCGGGTTCAAAGCTTGTCTCATAATAATATTGGCATCGTCGCAAGGTTTCATCAAATGTTAACGACGGAACATCAATAGCAAAGTCGTTTTGCACCAAGGATACTTTGTTAAACACGATATGGTCAGGCGTTCCTGATTGAATCATAGAATCTAGCGTGTAAATAACAACGCCCAAAGTCATAAGGTTCGTGCTTGCAGCAGGAAGTTCAAATCCTTCAAAAAGAAGCTCGTTAGCCCCGTTTACAAGTAAATAGGTGGGATCGTTTTCAGCCGTTAACGCCGTCCACCCTGCAGCAAATGTTGGCTCACCGCTTGCAGACCATGAAGCAATAGGCTCTGTTTGTGATACCGCACCGGGTAATGTGGTTCGATAAATAAGCTTCATCTTCATTCGAAGCGTTAAAGCCGGGTTTTGAAGTTGGGCTATAATTTTTACCAAGCTTGAAAATACCTTACCCCAACCGGCTCTTATGGTTGCCGTATCAACGTATTGAATAATGGCAAATTGATTGTTTGCGGTAACAGAGGCTACTTGAAAGCCGTAGTTATTGACAACAGACGCTCTAGCCGTTGAAATATTATTACCAATCGCCCCTGATACATAAGCTTGTTGAATAACAATTGTTTGATCTGCTGTATACCCAAAGCTTGCAAGGTTAGTGGCTGCCACAGGGTACGCTTGCCAAGGGTTAAGTCCAAAATCCCATCCGGTTAATACGCATTCTTTTTGCTGTCTTAAAAGCGAATCGCGATAGTAATGGAAGGTATAGTCTTGTTGACGCTCAATTGAATCTTGAATGTATTGGAAATTATTTGCCGTATTTGAAGTCAATAATTGCAAGCTAGTTACATAGATATCGACCGATGTTGGCAAGAATAGCCTGTATTCTATCCACGCATCAGGCGGTGTATCTGTATTGGTTGTGGCCGGCATCAAACCGTGGTCTGTATATTCGTTAAAAGTATCCGTTACAACGGTAGATGCCAATACAGTTGTTAAAGGCGTGCCCATTGAATCGTACATCTGCGCTGATATATTTTGAGGTGCGCCCTGTATGCGCGCTGTCACAGAGCTTGCAACATAGCGGGATTGCGTAAAGGTAGACCAAAGCATACCGTTTTCGTTAAAGCGTTGGCTTAGGTAAGGGGTTCCCGTCCACGTTCCGCTTAACGTAATACGCAAGGCATAGGGCGCATTCGTTGGATTCGCAAGGGTGCTGGTTAAAGCTACACGCTCAAGGGTTACGTTCCCTGTTCCTGTAAGGTTTAAGAACCAACCCGGTGCTACTTCAATAGGGTCTGGATCGGTAACGCTTGTAAGCGCATAGGGCGAATTAAAACTAATTAAAGAAAACTGTGCGTTTGTAATTTGGTTATCGGTAGCAACCGCTGTGGTATCAACAGGCGTATCCCCTGAGCCACCGGGTGAATAATTCTCTACCAAGTAAATTAACGGATCGGATTGCGTTGAGCCTTGTCTAAATTCAAGACGATAAACAACGTCAGGATCCCAAAAGATATCGACAGGCAAAGTACCGTTTGCCAAAAACTGTATGGGGTTAGACCAAGGCGTGCCGGAAACCGTGTGATATACGGTTGCAGGAACATAAGGGATCGTGTTCTCAAGCACAAACATATAGAATGTGTCATCGAACTGATGACCTGTTAGGTCAACAAAGCTCCATACTGGATTACTACCTCTCACGTAGCTGTTAGCCATATATCATCCTTAATATTATGCTTGTTTTTTGTCCAATCACCACGCTATACTCCTATTTTTAGGAGACAAGACATGCGTATCAACATACCATTTTTAACTTTTTGTGGCCTAAGCTACGTTAGTATATTGTCAGGTAGCTTAATTTTTTTCTTATTTTTAATGTCGTTATATTTTGTCTTCTTGACAGAATGTTAACGTCCCATTAATAACTTTTTAAGTTCTTCATAGCCAAGTAATCCTGTGGCTCCTAATCCAGCATAGCCAACCTTTTTAGCCAAAGGTTTGTGCAAATAAATTCCAGGCTGCTTTTTGGCTAATTGAATCATAAATTCTTCATTATTTAATAAATCTTTTACAGCACTACTCGGACGCAATCTTTTTGCTTCATATTCTGATAATTCTTCTAATGAAGTATACGGGATTACATTCTCTTTGTACTTAGTACCAAGGTTTTCATATTTCATCGCCAGTTCAGGGCTTTTACCCAAAGCGTTATTAGAGAACATGGATTTTTTAATCCCCTTTCTTGCTTCTAATACTGCTTTATAGGTCTTATTTTGGCTTGGTGTAAGACCGTTCTTACTAGCAATTTTATCTAGATGTCGCTGTAATGCGCCTAATTCACTTTGCGCCCAATGAGCGTTTTCAATAGTAGGGTTAGCGACATATTCTTTTAAAGCCGTATGATGCTTGGGCTGTGAGTTTTTAATGATATTAGCCTGATTTGAAGTAACGGCTTTCGTAGGGCTAGCATGAGTAAGTCCTTGACCGGAAGCCTCGTTAAATAAGTTACTGTAATCTTGTTTAGCAATTGCGTATTGTTTGCCTTTTTCTTTAGACAAGGATTTCATAATACCTTTAGCAGTAACAGATGGAACCTTAGAAGTAATTGTTTCTGGAGCCATAAATAACGGCGCTACAGCACCAATATCCTCCCAAAGCACATCGCCGGGCTTTTGCTCACCCATAACCGCTTTTTGTAATCCGGTATCGCCCACTTTAAGCTTTTCTGCAAGACCCATCGTTTGTTTAAAGGGGAATATTCCTTTTGACCCAAGATATGTGTTGATATTCAAAGGGAGGTTATACAATTGCTTTCCACCCTCCAATAGGCTGGACATAATTCCACCTGCGGCACGTCCTGTACCGGAAAGAGGATGCTCTGCAATTTGCTGTCCCGCTGCCGATATTTCTTCAGGCAATTGCATAACCTTTTCACCACCTTTCATAAGAAGGTTTGCGCCTGTATCAAGAATGTCTCCAGGAATAGAGCCTATGCCTTGGCTTTCTTGTTGCTGTGGTACTTCAGGCTGTCTTTGTGCTTGTCGTCTTGCTAACTCACGCCTTGCAAGCTCAGCACGCGCCATTTCAGGTGTAATAGCCATTATTGCCCTCCGCTTGCTATGCGCTGCAATTCTTCCTCTGACATTTGCGATAAGTCCATATTGGAATTATCTTCCAGAGGTTGCTCACCTGTTTTCTTTTTAGAATTATTGATTGAATCAATTAATTGTTGGCGCATAGATTCAAGCTTACCAATAGCAACGTCTTGTTGTTCGGCATGGCTAGGCTTTAATTGTGCTGCCATCTTCAAAGCTACGATGTTCCCTCTTGCAGAAAGCTTTTGCTCAAGCCCTGCTATAGCGTCTGATATTAAATTCTGCCATTTACCAAAGTTTTTGTTTTTAGTAGTTTTGGCAAAGCGATCAGGCATAAAGCCGTGTCCAAACATATCAGGATTATTTTTGGCAATTTGCAAGAGTTCATCGACGCCTTTTAAGGATTTCTCAAGAGTTGGCAAATCCTTTTTAACTGCCAATATCTCTTTTTGTTCAAGCGCTTTGGTTTTATTTTGGGTTTTAATATTCTCTAATTCAATTTTAGATTGCTGCTCGGCTGAACGTTTTTGCTCAGGCGTTTCTGTAAACGGATCGAATCCAAACTTAGATTTAAAATAACCTCTTAATAACGGATTATTTTTAAGCATATTAATGTCTAAGCCACCCCCTTGTTGTTCAGGTTGTACAGGTGGTGCTTCTTGGGCTTGCGTTAAACCTTCAGGTGAAAACATTCCCATGCCTTCGCCCATTTCTTGGGTTGGCATTGAAGGCAATTGTCCGCCTCCTTCAGCGCCCGTCATTCCACCGCCTCCCATAGCACCCATCAAGTTTTTAAATTGATTTAATTCGTACATAGGATCGTTTGAATGCTGAAGCTTTAATAATTGCTGTTGCATGATCATGCGCTGCAAATCAGAGTTAGCCCCAGCGCGCGCTGCAGCAGCTTTACTAAGTTTCAATTGTTCTTGGAAATGGCGCTCGGCTTGCGCTTGTTTTTCACGTTCAATTTCAGGTTGAATCATACGTGAGAACATAGAAGAGCCGGTATTTACGCCCTGTAAAAATCCAGATCCGGGAAGTCCTGGCAATGGAATCCTAGTAGCCATTACGCACCTCCTGTCGCGTATGTGCGCCCGACGGGATTATAGCTTCCTGTTGGTGACCATCCCATCTTTTGTGATAATCCTGCGCCCAAAGCCCCACCAATTGGGCCACCTAAAGCGCTTCCAACAAGACCAAGGCCACCGCCTAATAATTTACTAAAGAGGTCTCCTTGAGCGTTTTCTTTGCCGTATGCCATCTCAGCAGAGCTTTGACCCATATTCATGGCATTGCCCGACATTGCGTTAGCAGCGTTTGCGCCTTTGCCGAAAATATCTTGACCTATGCCAACCCCTGCTAGGTATTTTTGCATTAAATTATCTAGGTAGTTTTGCCTGTCATTTAATCCAATTTGAGTCGTTCCGGATTGAATAGCGTCAAGAGCCGTACCCGAACCCATAAGACCCAAACTACTAGCAGCATTAAGACCGTGTTCTTTAGCCAGCGCTTCGGCTTGTTTAGCAGCAGGAGATTCCGCATAACCTTGTATCCATTTATTTTGTAATTCTTCAGGGTTTAATAACGCCTTCATAGCGGTATTGATATCCCCATAGGCGTTTTGGCCAAATTGGTTATAAGGCTGTAGAAATCCCTGTCCTTGCTGATAGTATTTATCAAGCTGCTCTTGGGCTTTGTCATAACCCTTCTCCGGGTGTAAAAACTTTGATAACCAACTCATACTCATACTCCTTATGGGTACGGCGTTGTGGTGAATTTAACCAACGCTCCGCTTTGCATCCCTACATAAACGTTATTAGTAGTATCGTATAAAAATATGCCGTTTACTAACGTTCCGGCTACGAACAAATCATTTATTTCTGTAGCCGTATAACTTTGTCCACCAAATAAATTTATGGTGTTTTGAATATCTGATAAATTTTCATTCAAAGAATCGACCAAAACCGAAACCCATGAATTAAATTCAAAAGAGAATTTTTCACTATTTAAAGGTGCTGCATCAATTCTATCAAGAAAAATAGGCATTAATTAGCACCCCCTGAAGTACGCTCAATCAATTGAACGCCTCCTAAAACAACAATAGGTGCGGAGCTTACGCATATAAGTTTATAGCAGCGGTTACGGCTTACCCCTAATTGATACCAGCGCATACGCCATCGGTATTGGCCTAATTGACTAAACGGTCGTAAATCAGCTGAAGTAAAAGTAACGCCACCGTCGTCGCTGTAATAAAGCTCAATATGTGGTTTAAATAAGGCGTTATAATGGGAGTCATCAAAAGTAGGCGTGTTAGTACCCTCTTGTATAATGAATTTACCGTCCTCATCCACAATAAAGATCGGCGACTCCGGAGTTGAGTCTTCAGATACCACATAAACCGTATTAAGAAACGGCGCATTGCTTTGATAAAACGTTTGGTCTCCGAAAACAAAGTCTATCTCCACGTATTTTGTTTGAAATTCCGAATAGTCCTCTTCATAAATTTGTTGGGTTACGCATTCATAACGCATAGGGTATTTAAAGAAGGCATCCGCTGCTTGAATATCGGTTTGTGCTGTGTTTCGCAATTCGTTGTAATAAATATTGCCGGCCATGACATACATTGCCGGATCGTCTTGAACCGTTACCAAGTGACGTGCGCCAAAATAGACGTGCCTTTGTATCCTATTGCGCTCGCCATTTAGTTCAATACAACGATGCCAAGTTTGTGTTTCAAAGTTGTATTCAATGCAATTGGCTTGGGCGGTTACGTCAACTTGTCCAAAGTTTTGATAATTTCCGGCTGATACCCTATAGAAAATGGTGTTTTCGTATTGGTATAAAAACCCTATGGCATTGTCTTCAATAAAAGGGCTTCCGGGAGATTCTTCAGCGCTTCCTTCAAGTAGTACGTTTATTGCTTGCGAAGATATATCTTCGGGTTGTTGTCCGTTTGAGGCCATAAAACTTACAAGGCCGTTAGAGTTACGGGCAAGCCAACACATACGTCCAAAGTCTACCGATAGACTAAACGGATCTTCAATTCCATAATCCCAATTGTATGAACTATTCAATTTCCACGGGAATTCGCGTGTAACCCCTGCTACGGTGATTTGTGTGATAATATTTGCCCAAATATCTGTAGTAAAATCACACATAATGTATAATTGGTTATGAAGAACTGCAAATTGACCAATAACACCGGAGGCACGCGCGAATAAAGCTGTGCCGTTTACAGTGAAATAGGTGTTAAGGGTTCCTGTTAAGTTGATTGTGGTTAAATAAAAGTCAGGCGTTCCCTTAACACTAACTACAAAACGGTTACCAAACGCGGCGACATAGAGAGGTTTGCCACCGGTGGTTGCACCTCCCGGAGCTAAGGGATCGGTAACCGTACCCATTGTGACCGATGTACCGCTTTCGGTTATCACATAAATATTTTGTTCATCGGTCATCATAGCGTATGTAACGTTACCCACCGGCAAAAAAGCAAACCAAATGTTTGTGCCAAGTGCTACCGTTCCAATTTGTCTGCGGTTAAACGCAGCGTCAACTTGATAGACAATTGTACCGTCAACCACGTAAACGTAATTTACCGTTTTAAATACGGCGCGTGGTTCGTCATCAAAAACTAATTTAACTTGATTTAATAAGCTAACCCTTTTGCGCCCCATTGTAGGATATTGAGCTTGCTTTTTTTTACCAGAATCAACGGCTATCCCATACCAATTGGCGCAGTCCATTGCTCCGAATTGGGTGAAACGCTGTCTGTCGTAGTAACAAAATATTGGCAATGGTTCTATAGGCATTATATCCCCGCTCGTACACGCCATGCGCCGTTTAAGAGAGATTGTTCATCGCCTGTTATGGATAAATTAACCTCACTTGCTGATTCAATAACGTCTTTTGATTCTCGATATTGTTCTTCAAGTTTCGCAGTCCACGCTTCCGCACGCCCTGTGTAAAGGCATACGTCTTTAGCGGTTGCAAATAAGAAAAAGCGGGTGTAATAAGCGGGCAATACATTCATATCGTCATTGCTTGTTAAGTCCGTTAATTGAAACTTTCCTCTTGCAAAAAATTCATAAAATTGGCTTGGTGCTGGATATAATTGCGCAGATACCAAATCGGTATCGGGGAATGTAATCAAAAACCGTGGCAATCCCTTTAAAGGCTCATATTTCCAAGCTGCCAAAAATTCATCACGGCTTTTTATAATTAAAGGATACGTTACGCCTGATAAAATAAGCCATGCGCTGTCTAAATTAGCCAACCGTCCTTTTTGAATATAGGCTACCGTGGGATCGTTTGCTTCGTTGGTAAAGGTAAGCTGATATGCCCCTGTAAGCGTTGCAAGATTGCTTATGGTTATTAAATTGTTATCAATCTCGCTTATTACGGTGCTTGCAGGAATTCCGCTACCACTAACGCCATCACCTACCCTATAAAGCGTGCCGTTTGCTACGCTAAATTGGTTTGAACCTGTGGTAACAAGCACATATTCTGATTGTGATTGTTGCGTATAATTCGTTGGGGTAAAGTAAATTTTATTAACCCCGTTATTTACGTCTGTGCTTACGGTCTTAGCAATTGGAAGCATAAGCCCGTTGCTGCCATAATAATTTAACAATTGGTTCAAAACTTGAATACAAAGCTTTTCATCATCCCCGTGTAAGGGAATAGTTGGGTTTTGTGCGCTTATAAGGCGAAACACCTGAAAGCAAAAGTCTCGAACCGTGTATGGCATCATTTACTCCGTTTTTTAGGCACATCTTCCTTCTCGACAACCGGTTCAGGCTCTTTTTGTACTTCAGGTTCAATCACATGTTCAACCGAATCAAACCAAAGTCCTGAAGCCATACTAGCTTCAAATTCATCCCAGCTATTAACTAGCTTTTTCTTACCATTTGGCCCGTACACAAAGGCACGAAAACCTTCCTTGGCAATGGAGCGTCCTAAATAAATTGCTTGCATCCCTTGCATCACTCCTCCTTAAAAAACACCCTTCCAGACAACCCTAAATTTCTAAGTTGTCTGGAAGGTTTAGCTTACGAACAAATCCGTACAGCAAACTCAGGGTTAATTGCCACACCGCATATAACGTCGATACGGTCTAATTGCTCGTAGTTACGGATATCCGCACCAAGAGAATAAGTCATGGACAATTTGTACAAGTCTGAATAACGGGTTACTGCTTCAACACCACCTCTTAGTTCCTTAATTGGGGGTGCTGCGAAGACAACCGCTTGAGTGTGATAAGCCAAAGATACGTTATGAGACTCACGCAATAACATTTGAGCGCCGTTAGGGATGGCTGCAGAAATGTTTTGACGAGCGCCGTCAATAACGATAGTTGGGTTAACAGGAATATCTGCGGTGTTACCACCAGCTGATATAACTTGAGCGGTTACTACGAATTGAGCGCGTTGTTCCAAAGCTTCATAGGTTAAAGGGTTAACCATGAATACACCGGCTGCATCATCAACTTCAATGATATCGCCTTCTTGGAATACAACAGTGCCGGGTGCTTGACCAAGACCTGTTACAGAGATGGTATTACCGCCTGTAATTGGGCCGTTGGTTACGGTTCCTGCTAACAAGAATCCTGCAGGAGGTGAACCGCCTAATTGACCAGCACCTGCTATTTGTCTTCCTAAGAAATTGGTCTTGAAGAAGTCAAAGCCTGACAAGTGACCGATAAAGCCGTCAATCAACGCACCTGTGTTTACGGTGTTATTGAATACGTTGTATAGGTCGTTTGAAAGGTTAGCAGCAACGCGTGGAGGCACGGCACAATAGCGCTTTCCGTCTTCAGGAATAGCAAGCTCTGTCATGTAAGCGTCAGCACTTAAAATAGTGTTGAAATCTACAGGAACGCCGGGTGTACCTACCGCTTGATAAGTTGCAGGCCAGAAATTCTCGCGAGCAATGAAGTTTTCTACCAAGTTAGCCAAACGTTTAGCACGAGGCGCGTTTGCCATTTCAAGGTAGGGTTCATCACGTGCACGATCGAATGTCAGGTTAAACCCTGTGTATTCAATCATGGTGCGGAATTGCTTAGTAATAGAAAGAGGTCTGATAACCTGTACACGGGCTTCGGCTGTAGCTGTAGCGCCTTCCCCTGCTAGGTATCTTTCTTCTAAGCGGTAATCAAGTGTTTGACCGGTTGCGAATCTTAGGTTTTTAAAATCACCTTCAAGATTGCGGTTTGAGGTTCTTGCAAATGCAAGAGAGTTCCAGAAACGCACAAATACGTCGTCCAGAACGTACTGCGTCTCTCTAAAGACGTTAGCCATTATTGTTCTCCCTGAACAAATAATTAGAAAATTGCACTAAATGTGCGCCTTACTTCTCATTTGTCCGACGGTCGACAATAATTACGCGTCTATGTGTAGGTGAACGACTTCCTAGTACGGTTCAATTTGAATCTTAGACCAATAGTTTACAAATTGTCAAACATTGCTATCATGTATTGGCTAGGCGTGGTTTTGCATAATCGATTCGTCCAACAGAATCTATCCTTAAGTGACTTTTTCTTCAAAACTTCTCACACGCCTAGCAATTTTTAACCCCTACCTCTACGCGCTGTTAATTGCGCACGTTTTCTTGCGTCGGCTTTTGCTATTAAGTCCTCAATAGAATCACCGTCTTGTTTTTTCTTAGTTTGTGGCAATCCTGCATCTTCTTTAGTTCTTGAAACAGGACGTGGTGCTTTTGTACCTTGCGCTGTTTTTCTCATACGTTCCTCAAGTTTGCCCATTTCAACCATTTGAGCGTAAGGGTCTGGAATTTGTGATATTCGCACAAGCTCTTGAGGATGGCGCTTACTTGCTGCATAAACAAAAGCGGTTGGATCTTCAATTCCACGCAAAGCCCTTGTCATATGGTCTGTTATAGGCTGATTACCAACGACCTCATGAAAGTCACTAAAGCGCCCCATACCCGTTGTAAATTTCTCTTGAAGGGCAATTTGTGCTTCTTGTTCTCGTTGTTGCTGTGCTTGGGTAACTTGTCTCTGCCCAATTTTGGTAATAGTTTGTTCAATTACGGCCTCTAATTGTTCCTGATAATTCATATCCGAATCAGGGTTATATTCAAAGTTTTGTTGTGCTTGTTGAATTTGCTGTTGCGTTGGTTGATTCCCCTGTGGGTTTTCTTTAAAGCGACGCTGTATTGCGTTTTTTATTGCCTCGTTTTTTTCCTCTTCGGTGTACATACGAGGCTTAGCTTTTGGATTACCGTAATCGTCTAAGTCTTGGGGTTCGGGTTCACCTTGCTCATCTTGTGCCTCTTCAGGCTCAGATTCGTACTCATTTTGATCAATTTGTGGACTTTTTTCACTATTAACTGTTTTTTCCGGTTCGGAATATGCGTCTTCCGGGCTACCCATATCGAGATTATCCTCGTATTGGTGCTCAGGCGCTTCCGGTTGCGACGGCGTTTTGCCGGTCATCAATAAATCATCTATACTGCTGGTATCTGTAGCCATAAATCCCTCTCTTATTGTTGTACTCTATGCGTCAAAATCTTCACCAAGTTATCAGCATGCGCAATTTGTGCATCACTTTGCGTCCTTTGCGTCTCAGCGGCATACCTAAGCTCCTGCTCTTGTAATTTGCCAGCTGCCTCCATCCTTTCGGTTTGCAACTCTTGGAGTTTAAATTGCGCCTCCATGATTATTTCTTTCTCTTTTAGCTCAAGTTCTTTTGCTTTTAATTGGATCTCCTTCTCTTTGTAGGCAGCTTCTTGCGCCATTGCCTGTTGTTCGGGGGATTGTTGACCGGATTGGTCTGGCATCCTGCCTGTTTTTCCTGCTTCAACAATCTGCGGGGGTACTAAAGTTTTTAAACGGTTCTTAATTTCAAGCGTATTCATTAACGGCAAGTTTTCGGCGTAAAGGTCGGCAATTAATGCAAAGGCTTGAGGATCGGCTTTTAATACTTGCTGCAAGCTTTCTAGCGCTTGTTGTTTTTGACCTTCGTAACTTGGGCCGGGCTTTAGACGAACCTCATAGGTTCCTTTACGGATATCGTTTTCAATTAATTCACCGTATTCATCTGCTTGGCGGTTAACGGTAATATTTTTTAAGCCTTCATCTGGCGTCATTAAAGCAATAACACGCTCGGAATCATAAACGCGCGGAATCATTTCGTTTACAATTTCGCCACCTGTAGCAATGGCACGGTTAATTGAATTAAACGCAACAAAGGTGGGATAGCTTCCTTGGCGTGTACGAGCATCAATTGCAGCGCCTGATATCTCGTTCCCTTGGTCACCCATACGTGTTGGGTATAAACCTGTAGACGTATAAAGGTCTTCAATAGCAAGTTGATATTGAGTTAAAAGGGATTGTGACAATTCCGGTGGGCGTATTTGCTCAGGCTTATGACCGTTGGGCGATTCGTCATAAGCAAGTAAGCCTTGCGTATTGTTTGGGTCTTGCCAGTTTCGTTGAGTATCAAGCCCTTGTACGTTCTTTTTGCTTCCTATAAATTGGTCATAACGGCTAATTTTTAGAATATAAGCGGATTGTGTACGCAAATAATTGATATAGCGCTGCGTATCTTTGCAATCACCAAAGAAAGAACGGCAAATTTGTTTACCGTTTTTGTCGTAGTATGAATTTTGGTCTACAAATACAAGCGGTAATTGGTCTGATGGGAATTCGCTTTCATCAAGTACGTAGTCTCCTGCAATTTTATAATGCATTATCTTATGCTTTTTAGACTCGCGCTTTTCCTCGATGCGTACAATTTCCTCACCATCCCAAAGCGTAATAAAGTCAGGGTCAATATCTTTTACCGACATTTCTTCGACTTCTTCGCCTTCTTCTTCGGCGTTTTGTCCTTCAATTTCGTCTGATTCTTCAAGCATAGGCTCGGCTGGGATATCACCGCCTACAAGGGATTGAAGCGCTAACTCATCGCCTCTTTTCATGGACTTTTCAATAAGCTCGTCCATTTCATCTTGGTTTATAATTTTGCCGTTTGATAGTTTATATAACATATCCTTTTCGTACTTACGCACGAAATGGTCAATGATGGTAACCGCTTCATTATCTGCCCAAGTAAAAGGATCATCTCCCTCGTTTGGTTGCACGGCAAGAGCGATTTCTTCTTGAGTTTGGCTTGGCGACATGGTTTTAGATATTTTTTCTTCAAGCTCTTTACCGTAAATCTCCCTAAATTTTGGGCGTGTCATACGGGTAATATAACCACAATGCATCCCATCGGTTTTATTAACACGCTCAGCACCTACATCAAAATAGGTTCGTGTTGCGTCTTTAAAGTGCCGTGGAACAATATCAAGATCAAAGGCTTTGGAATGGATATAGTCGGTATCCCAACAAAACGCGGAATACCCTCCAATAAAGGCTTGAGAAGCTGCAACCTGATAAACAACATGTGCGTTTGTTGAGAACATGATGTCTTTTACGATAAGCTCGCGTATTTTGGCCGTTTCCTCATCGCAATTGGACATAGGAACGACCTGCAATTGTGGGGTGTTTTGTTGCTGCTCACCGCACAAAGTGTTGGCCATCGTCGCCAATTTGTTAGATACTAGCGGAACCTTGCGAAAGGTTTTTAGCATCTCCTCTTCGTCGTCAGTCCATTGCTGGCCTAATACGAAAGTATGCATCATGTGATATTGGTCAATATTATATTTAAAATATTCACGCCATTTTTCACAAGCAATTCTTGCTTTGTGAGCCAGCTTCTCTGCTTTCTTGGCCATGTCTCAATCCTTTGTTATTTTACCCTATATAAACATCCCGGCTGCTTTATCAGGTAGGCGGTTAACCTTGTATCCGCCTTGTTGGTAATACTCTCCTACGTAAAACGTTAATGCTAAACTATCTGCGGTATCAGGCGACTTCATGCCACGCTTTCGCAGATCATCTTTTGATTCTATAACCAATCGCGCGGAACTGTCGTATTTATAACCAAGTGAGGTTAAATCCCCTAGCAATTCATCGCTATCTGGTACTTGTACGGGCAGTTCCTGCGCTAACCACTCACGCATATCATGCCATAGCTCGGCGCGCAAGTTTCTAAATTTATCTTTGTCATTTGCCGAGCGTGCGACATTTACTCCTTCGACCATATCATAGCCAATTTCTATTAATCTATCGACAATGCCGGCTCCTATACCAATACAATCAATACACACTTTAGAAGGTCGCTCTTTATCAATTAAGCGCCTAATTAAACCAACTAGCTCCATCGTGTTTAAATTAAAATGGGTTTCAATGTTATAAGCAAGACGGCCTTTTCGTCTTATGATTGCCGTTCGGTCATGGTCTGTTATAGCAGGGTCTATCCCTATAACCAGAGGCGATTCGCTTTGCACTTTATTTTTTCTAGCGCGGTTAACCATATCGGCTTTGATAAACCTATCGGCTACCGGGTTTCTAAACGCATCAATTGCGGTCATGGGGTATTCAACGTTGAATAATTCCACGCCGGTATCATGGTCTTTGCTAAATTCTAAAAGCTTTCTACGTCGCCAATACAGATGTTCTTTTGTTATCCCGTCTGCTTGGTGATTAACATAAAGCGCCTCTTCTTCATCGGTAAGCCTTGGGTTTTCATCATCACGAAGTTTTGCGGTGTATTCAGGCTGCCAATACCAAGGAATGAATATGGCTTGAAATTCGCTTTGCCCGGAAATGGCTGCCATCCACATGTTGTAAAAGTAGTTTCCGATACCGTTTGCCGTTGACTCAAGGATGATTTCGGTTCCATCCTCGTTTGATACCGCTTGCAATATTCCCTTGGCATGCTCTTCGGCATGAGGCCAATACGCAACCTCCGAGCCGTGGAATATTTGAATGGTTTGTGAGCGACCTACGCTTTTGTTTCCGGCGGTTCCTACGGCATAACTAGAGTTTAGGGAATTGAATTTAAGCTCTTTAGCAGATGAGGTATCAGGCTCTGGGATTAAACCTTCCGGCAAGCCTTCGTAATAGCGCTTGGTCATCTCAAATAAGTTTTTGGTAGCTTCCGCATCGTGTGTGAGAATAAAGGCTTTCATGCCTTCGTGCGTTGAAACAATATGGAAATCGCGCGCCTGTACGTAGGTTGAGCACCCTTGTTGGCGACCTTTGAGAATTAATGCGCGTACTCTTCCGGTTTGTTCCTTTTGTAACTCAAGGCGACCGTGTATGTATTCTTGCGCCCTATTGAGTATAAAAGGTTCTATTCGACCAGATTTAGTTCTAATCTTTAAGAAGTTTTTAGCAAAGGACGGAAGATTGCGCAGTATCTTTACTAGCAAGTCTTCAGACATTCATAGCCTTAACCGTCATACGCTTTCCGCAATGAATGCATTGTGTCGCACTTATTGCACCGTTTGCATCATACTCATCAATCAAAAACCTATGGCCTCGTCGTAAACAAAACCATTTAACCTTCATCCTCTCTATAAATTCCATCTATTCCACCAATTGCTTCCCTAACAATAATTTTTCAACCGCAGACGCGCGCTCCTTTGAATCGTCCTGGTCGGCGGTTCGCCATCTTCCACGTGTTTTAAGCCAAAATATCTGCGCTGATAAATCATCTTGGTTAACCGCTTTGTTATACAATTTTCTAGCCACCTGTGCGTTAGCTCGAACGACGGCGGTATCCAATTCATAACGGTAATACTTTACCAAGGTATCAACGCATATTTTCAAATACGCAGCTATTTCTTCTTGCGTATTTCCAAAGCTGGTCAAAGCAACCACTTCGGCACGTGTTATCTCCGTTGGCACGTGAGGTGTTGGGTCTGGCATCATGCCTCCAAAGTAGCTTTACATCCACTGTAATTTTCGTATCGTTTTACTATTACATCACAATATTTTGGGTCTAACTCCATCATAAGCGCACGTCGTTTGGTTTTTTCGCAAGCAACCATTAACGTACCGCTCCCGGCAAAGGGATCGTAAATATACTCACCAGGGTTAGTATGATGATTGATCGAACGTATAAACAAATCAACAGGCTTTTGGGTAGGATGGGCTGTTTTATCTTTTTCGCATACCACGCTTTGAACATCCCATACGGTCATTTGGGTTCGTCCACCTTTCCAGTTTCTTTCGCCTCCTTTTTTGACGGCGTACCAGCATGGCTCGTGCTTCCAATGATAGTCAGAGCGCGACAAAGCGTGGACATTCTTATTCCAAATAATCTGCTGCTTAATATCAAAACCTGCCCGGCGTAAACCGTCCATAACAACGTCTGTAAAGGCTGAGGCATGCCAGACATAGGCCACATTTCCTGTAAACAACACATAAGCATCGTACCAATCAGCCTGATCGTCGTTTCTAATGTTCGAGTTCTCTTCGCGTTCGGTTTTTTTTGACCCTTTCGCTTTGGCACGCCAGTCCGCTTCATACTTCACCCCATAAGGTGGATCGGTAATCATCGTGTTAGGTTGCTGGCCGTTCAATAGTTTATCAACATCCGTTTGAACCGTGCTGCTTCCGCAAAGCAAACGGTGATTGCCTAAAAGCCAAACATCTCCGGGCTTCGTAACAGGATCTGTTGGCGTTTCAGGTACTTCATCATCACCACAAAATACTTCGGGTAACTCTTCGGGTAAGATGTCGCACAGTTCGTCAATTCCAAACCCTGTTAATTCTAAGTTATAGTCGAAGCCCTTCAAATATTCAAATTGGTCGCGCAAAACGTTGTAATCCCAACCGGCGTTTAAGGCTAGTTTGTTATCGGCAATTACAAGCGCTGCTTTTTGTGGTTCGGTTAAGCCGTCAACGATAATGCAAGGCACTTGTTCCATATTGGAACGTAAGGCTGCTTCCAAGCGCCCGTGTCCTGCAATAATTATATTATTTTCGTCAACTAAAAGAGGGTTAGTGAAGCCAAACTCGGCAATTGATTTAACAATTTGTTCGATTTGTTCTTCAGAATGGGTGCGGGAATTGGCCTTAAATTTGACCAATTCCGCAACGGGTAGTGCTTTATAGTTCCGAAGCAGCATAGGTTATGGGCCTTTTTGCTCGTTACGCTTTGCACCTTCCATCTTGCCGTCAGCTTTGCCGGGTTCGCAATACTTAGGCTGCATCTTGTTTTGGTTTTCAACCATACGACCGTGCATTGAAGACACGCCGTTATAGTGGGTGTTTCCTTCCGCGCCTACGTCGGAAGTGTAATCCTTAACTTCGCTCATAATAACTCTCCGTGTTGATTTATTAATCGATTAATAAACGTGGATGTACAGAATAGCTTCAAGCGTTTTATATCTATCGCATCCACTTAGAAAAGATAGCACAGCCTAAGTTTATCCACAATTTCTGTGAATAAGCGTGTGCGTTTCCCGTTAGAAGGCACGCTGCGCTAAGCAATTGAATAATTTAAAGCAAATCCTCAACTTGCATATTTTCGACTCAAAATACTATTACAAGACTTGACATATATTACAAGTCTTGTAATACTGTCAGAGTACTAACAACGGAGACAACAGTGGAAAAACAAAACGGTGAAATAACAAATGAGTTTAATTTGGGAGATATAACATACGTGTGGCAAATAGAAGGTGGATTGCCAATTTTAAAAGAAACTAAAGTGATAGCTTTGCGTGTTTTTCATGAAAATGTTGAATACGGACTGCTTGATTTAAGCAATCACGATGATCACTACACAATGATGGAACATAATATTTTTTCATCCATAGAAAACGCCATTCAAGTGTTTAACGAAGGTCAAGACGACCTAATTCTAGGAGCAAAAAATCATGAGTAGAACAATCAATGAAATAACGCTTTACGACCTAATGGCTGAAGATTTTAGCGTTTGGGTCGGTAAAAATAAAAGTTTTGGTTTTGACCTTCAAATTGAAGGAGATGACACAACGCTTGCTATTGAAGAGAAGGGGGTTCACCCCTTCGCCATGGAAAGTTTCGCCGACCTTTGCCGACGGTTTTTATATTTCTACGACAAGGTCAAAGCCAAAGAAGAATCAGAGCTTGATGCGTTAATGAACAAAGCACAAATTGACGCTAACCTTGCAAAGCTTACCGTTTTTAAGGTGGCCTAATGGACGAGATAGAGACCTATGGCAATCTCGATTTTATTGTGTATGAGAATTGGCCTAATGCGCATCGTATGAAACCGTTAGGGTTTTGTTATACGATTTACAAGAAAGGAACCAAGCGAATTTTACAAGAATCGCAAGAATGGTTCGAATCAGAAGGCGAGGCACGCCTTGCTGCAATAGGACATATAAGCTTAATACAACAGGGAGTTGAACATGATTAAGTATTTAAAATGCTGGATGAAGGGTCATAGGTTCTTGATGGACTATGTAGCTGAGAAAAATTGCTATACCATCACACCCTTTGACAAATGCAGCTGTTGCAACAAAAGGAGAGGAAATTGGATAGGCAAGAAGAAATTACAAGTTTTTTAGAGAATGTTTCGCTAGTACTTGGCTTTGCGCACGGTAGTTTGGCGACTATATTGCAAAGCCCTGATACTGAATTGCGAAGTCAGATCGAAAAACTAAAGAGCGAGCTGGACAAGCGCGTAAGTAAACTTTATTACGGTGAAGAAATCAAGTAATTTATTCGTAACCTAAATAAACTTGCTTGGCTATTGGCCCTTTGTCAGAGGTGGCAGCGGTAAATCGTACCTTGTCGCCTTCTTTCAATGTTTTAAATCCTTCAGCCTGTATTTCCTTAAAGTGCACAAAATAATCTTTTTTGTCGCTATTAATAAATCCAAAGCCTTTACCTTCGTTAAACCATTTTACAATTCCGTTTTGCATCTTAAGTCCTATATTAAAATCAAATCCTATGGGGTAAATCTTGCGAATTTCGCACGATCTCGTTCTGCCCCTAGTTACCCTATATGTTAATTGGTAGGAGGCTTGTATCGCTCCCCTGTGCCGTCTGCATAGTTGCACATGCCGTTCTCTTTCCAGACTTTGACGTGGCAATCCAATGCCTCATCAGAAATTAACCCGTTTAACATATCCTCTTTGTCTTCAGGACTCAATAGTCGTTCAGAAATTAACCGTGGGGAAACACCGTATTTTATCCCTAAGTTAAACAGCTTCTTTTTGCATTGCTCCCTCGTCAGCTTCTTTTCCACCTGAAATTCCTTTTAAGTGATTTAATACATCTTTCAGAGACTTCATTCCATATCCTTGGGCTGCGGTTTTGGTTATTGCTCTAAAGGCTTGGGCTTCTTCTTCAAATCGGGCTTTTTTTGATGCTTCATAGGCTTCTTCTTTTTGCTTAATTGAATCGTAGGTAAGACCATTGAAGCCGTTCGGTATATTCCATTTCCCTTCCCTGATTAACTTTAATGCGATGTTTATCTTTTTCACTACAGCATTGTAAGAGCGAAGTTCTCCAACATAGAAAACTACCTGATCAATAACTTCATCCTCCACAAAATCTTTTCGGTTAGCAATAACAAGGTTTATATGGTTTTTAATAGAGTCAGTATCAGAAAAAACAGTCTGTGTTTTTTGTTTTTTCTTGGAAACCTCTTGTAAAGACTCTTGTTCTTTATATATGTCTGCACATGGTGCAGTACCCTCTGCATATTGTGCAGTAGGTACTGCATATGGTGCAGGGGTTGTCAAATTTTGTACAGAGTTATCCACAACCCCTGCATTTGGTGCAGTGGTGGTTTCTTCTTGTACAGGTTTAAAAAAGTTGTACGTTTGTGACACAGTAAAAGAGTTGATCTGGCCGTAGCGAAAGTGATAAATGTTGGTGCGTTGGATAATGAAGTGTTCGTGTTCTAATTCGTTTAATACTTCGTAGGTTTTGCGTTCGGATATGCCGGAAAGGTTGGCTAGGTTCTTGACGGTGATCTCTGCTTCGTCGCATTCTTTGTTATAACTCACCAGCTTTCTAAGCTGCCCATACACCTTTAAGGCAAAGGGTGAGAACAAATCAAAAATTATTTCATCTAATATTAAAAAAGATGTTTCTTTTGCCCTTCTAAATTTTACAGATGGCGTATTCATGGTATACTTGCTCCGTTGTAGTTCCTTGGTGAGAACTGTTTTAAGGATTTAACCCACTCTGCCAGGAGTAGGTGTAGGGCTGGATGCCCAACAACTTTTAATTTATTCGATAAATCATTTTGCCCTTCCTAAAATCACTTATAACGCTTATTAATTCTGAGCTTTCAAGACAAGAAACTATATTTAAAGCCTGTTCAAAATCCCAAATGCCCGTTACTTCAATTATATGCTCAATGGTATTAGTAGAATATTCTACGCCCTCGATTTCAACTAAGCTACGTACCTGTTTCGAAAGTAAAAAATCAAAATCTAGAACTGCTAACATGACTGCTTGATCTAAACCATGCGATAAAGCTATTTCTGGTCTTAATTGGTTAATTGCTTGCATTAAATAACCGTTACCCATTCTCAATAAAACTCTTGCTGCTTCACTTCTAATCATGATAACTTAATCCTGTAGTTTGATTTTCATTTGATACTTCCTTATTGGTTCGTTGTAGATGCAAAAAAGGCCGGTTTGTGTCTCCACTTCCGGCCTTTTTAATATTCCCCTGCAGCTTTGAACGCTTCCTGTATTGTGTCTGTAAGAAACTTTTCAACAATTTGTATCTCCGTTGTTCTAAACGTAAATGGTACAGCAAACTCTGTGGTTGCCTTATGCTCTCGATCATAAATTGAATTAGCCAAACGCTCTAAAAGGTCGGCAGCCTTCGCATTTATATCTATAGACATAGATTCTCCTTTGCATTTTAATCGTCCGATGAATTACAATATATACAGTTACACCATATTTCCAAATGCTAATGGTGTCTACTGTCAGCGGCATCTAGCCACCCGAAGGTATTAGCTGCTAACTAATACTTTCGGTCATCTTATAACAAAATAATACCCTTTTACAGTTAACACGACTCCTCAGGCACGAGTTTATTGCGCAAAGATTCTTTTAAATGAATATAAAATTCGATAACTTTAATTGGAAAACCCATATAGTACAAAGGTTCCTCAGGTGACTTTTCGATCATGTATTCCATGTAATCTTCGGATCCAAGAATTTGACGAATGTGGTTTACGTCCTCTAAACGACAACGAATATCCTCGTTTGCGTATAGCCGTTGGACATCTTTCCAAAAATTGATGTGTATTCGGTTTGCTATGACCTTTTGTGCGATGTAATCCCTTTCTACCAACGCCCCGGCAAGCGTATGGTTAATTATTCCTTCAATTTCCACTAGCCCTCTCCTCTAAAGCAATTATTTGTCTAATAATGTATTTACATTCGTCCTCTACAAAATCATAGGTTCTATGCGCAGCCCTTCCACCCCACATATCTAGCGCATCATCCACCCTTCCAAAACTATCAATAATATCTTGATCAATATTGCCAAAATATTTTTTTGCCGTTTCAAAATCGTGTTTATCGTTATAATGTGCGCAATCAAAACCTATCCAAAGATCGTCGCACGGAATCGGTAATAAATCTTTTGCGCCGTGGTCTTTGCCTTCAAAAGTAACGCCACCGTGACAATCAATATCATTGCCATAGTCCCTATTCCCAGCAGGAACAGCAACGTAACCGCAACGATTCCCGTGCCTAGTAAAAGTAATAAGATACTCATAACCCTCGTAGCTACCACCACCTTCAATGACGGCTTGTTCGTGTATAGGTAAATATTCCTTGTCACCTTTCATCTCCAATAGTTTTGTAATGCAACTCATCTTTTCCCCTAGTTTGGCTGTGATTTATCGGCGGTACTTACAAATACCTTTTGCACGCAATCAATAAATATTTTCTTTAAGTCATCAGCAATCATTCCTGCGTCCTCGATAAGGGTTGACATGGAACCCGAATAAAAGCGCAAAAATAGATTCATAAGTATATTATTTGTAATCATTATGATTAAAGCTGGTGGCGGTATGTCCATAAACCGGGTTTTTTCATTCGCTAAGCTCTTGAGTAAGCTCTCCATCATAACAGTCATCAATTCGTCCATAGCCTTGGCGCTTGGATGGTCTTCCGCGCCTACATTTTGCGTAAGACGCATTTCGATCGTGCCTTCTCTCATTTAAACATTCCTTTTTTAAAAAAATAAAATGTGGTTATTCCGGTTCCTAAGACTAAACCCAATAAGCTTCCTAAAACAAAGATTAACCAAGGTTCCGGCAAACGCCACATATTTAATCCAAGAGCCATACCTAATCCGTTAAAGAATATTCCACGGCGGTAACTATGGATAAATTTAATAAGTTTAGTAATCATTTACTCTCGTCATTATCTCCAATAATTCCTTGCTAACAGGCACGTTTAATATGGGTTCGCCTGTTAATCGTGATTCAAGGTCGTCAATTCGGCGCTGCTGGGTATGTAAAATCATGCCCAATTTTTTTATATCAGCAAGCATGTGAATTTGGTCTTTCATTTGCTTTATTTCGACATCGCAAATTCGCCCTGAAATTCCGTTATGGCGCTTTAAGCACATAGCCCAAATAAAAAACCATAAGGCGGTGCAAACGGCAGCGGATAAACCACCAATACAATGAAAAAATGCTGTTAAATAGTCCATTATTCGTCCTTATGATGGTCTTTATAAATCTCAACGCCATCCTCTGCACTTGCAATAGCTTGAACCATTCTATGAAAGCCAATATCAGAAAGTGCAATCCGAATTTTTCCAGAATGAACAACCCCACCTCTTACCAAGCATTTAAAACACTCTTCGTCTAACATGATGCCTTTAGTTTCTTCAGTCATATCCTTCCCTCATATTGCTTAATACATATCGAAATAATCTTTTTAGCCCTGTTAATAGCCATTATATACGCAGCAGACATATTCTTATCAGGCTCAGTGCAGCCTTCAGCTTTTAAGATTTCTTCAGCGGAATAAATCTCTATATCAAGCAGTTCATGACAATGGTGGTCAATTTCATCAAGGATGGCCATTTAATCCCCACAAATCATAGTTTTCAGTTTCTCTTTCATAAACCCTAGGTTATGCTGTCCTTCAAGTAAAGGTTTCATCATCAGATACCAATCTCCAATTTGATAACAAATATGGTCAAGTTGTCGGGTAGTAAAAGGTGCTTGCCTAGCAATTTGATACTCCAACTCAGATGATGATTCACACAAAACAGATTGCATGATACAAGCTGCCTGATACATATCATCCTTGGTTACATCTTTGAAATATTTATCGCTAAAATCCCATAAACACTGAGTTATAGCGCATTTTAATTCGTCATGGGCTTTTGCCACATCTTCTGGACTCATCTCTAAACCTTCAAATAATGTAAAATAATCGGAAGCATCCAACCGCCTACGACCAAACTAATCAACCAGTTCAGCTTTGAATCAATCGATTTAAACTGTTCATCGTGTACCCTCAAGCGCACTTCATGTTCAATGTAATGCTCTTGGTCTTTTGTAAATGTACTCATTTTATCTCCTCTCTTAGACATATTAAGCACTCCGCAATTACCCTAAACGCCCTGATACTAATTAGAGGGTCGTGGTGAGTTAAATCTATTAATTGCTCTAATCTAGCAAACGCCCTGTTTAACGCCTTCCCTTCGTGTTGGTTTTTATAGGCGCGCAGTTCATCAAGTTCCCTTTGTTCCTCTGGTGTCATGTTCCTTCCATTCTGCTTTTAATTCACCGTTTGTTATCCGTTCCAGTTTAAGCTGTGAAGGTTCAGGGATAAAACCCCATTTTATCCAATTTCCCAAAGAAGCCGCTGACATTCCGGTCACTTTGTGGAAGTTATACTGTGTTTTAAAATACTTCTTAACTTCTTTTGGTTTCATACGTTTTCCTCTTATTTGAATAAAGTATATTACAAGACTTGTAATAGGTCAATACTTGTAATATTATCTTGACGTATTACAACACTTGTAATATTATAACCATAGTTTTAGAGAGGAAAAAATGAGTAAGAAAGTATATGCCGATGGCGTTCATGACATTTCAAGCGATGAATATCACGCATCAGAGGGAATTTCACGAAGCAGATTAATGTTACTTGATAAAAGCCCTTATCATTTCTGGTACGAAGTTCTATCAGGAAGAGCTAAAACCAAAGAATCAACACCAGCCATGTTGATTGGATCGCTATTCCATACCATTTTACTAGAGCCTGACAAGTTTGACAAAGAGTATGCGGTTGCGCCAAAGGTAGACAGACGAACAGCTGCAGGGAAAGAACAATGGCATGAATTTGAGGTTTATAGCCAAGGTAAAACTCTTGTTTCGATGGATCAATACGACAAAGCCTATAAAATGGCCTCACAAATTCGAGAGCATGAAATAGTTCAAACGCTTTTAGATGAGGCCGTATTTGAGCAGTCAGTATTTTGGACAGATGAAGAAACAGGGTTGCAGTTTAAAACACGCCCCGATATTTGGTCTTCAAAGATGGTCGTTGACCTAAAGACTACGGCAGACGCTAACCCCTTTGGTTTCCAGCGTTCGGCACTTAATTACGGCTACTTTATACAAGCAGGGATGGCTTACGAGGGATGTAAAGCGCTTGGCAAACCCTTTGAGATGTTTACTATCTTGGCTTGCGAAAAAGAAGAGCCACATGTGCCGGCGGTATTTATAATGGATGATGAGGCATTACAGTTTGGTATTGACCAATTCATAAGCTACAAACGCCGTTTAAAAGCGTGCTTTGATTCCGGCAAATGGCCAGGTTATCCCGTTCAAGAATTAAGCGTGCCAAAGTACGCAACGATTACAGAGGAGCAAGACGATGAGTAACGCACTAGCAAACGTAAACCAAAGCATGATGATGTGGGAAGACAATAAAAAGCTTGAGGAAATACGCAAATTATTTGCGCCTAAGCTATCTGAGATGGAGTTTCAGTTCTTTGTAGGGCTTGGCAAGGCTTCAGGGCTAAACCCCTTCACGCGCGAAATTTGGTGCGTTAAATACCAAGACAATGCGCCCGCTCAAGTATTCATCGGTCGCGACGGTTACAGGAAAGCCGCTCAAGCTCATAGCGAATACGATTACCATCAATGCGATGCCGTTTATGAGAACGACAAGTTTGAAGTAATCAACGGCGATGTTAAGCACTCCTATTCATTAACCAATAGAGGCGCTTTGATTGGTGCGTATTGCATAGCCAAACGCCATAAATCATCACGTCCTATTTATGTATTCGCCGAGCTTAAAGAATATTCAACAGGCAAAAGCTTATGGAATGCTCAAACCGGAAAGCCCGCAACCATGATTAAAAAGGTTGCCGAATCACAATGCCTTCGCGCTTGCTTCCAAGACTTGCTTGGCGGTACTTACGGTGAAGAGGAAATGGGTGAAGGTGCTGAAGGTGGGCCAATTCGTCACAAAGAATCAAAGTCTCAAGCCTTAATGGACAAGCTTAAAGCTGCTAAAGGCCAAGTGATTGACGCAGAGGCTACAGAAGTGATTGAAGCCGAAACAGGTCTTGTTGCTAACAACGAAGAGCTTGAAAATATTCACGCTTTGTTGGCTGTTAAAGAATTTGCCCCTGATAGAGTAAAAGGCGCGCTTGCACATTATAAAGTTGATACCCTTGAGCAATTGACCAGCGCTCAAGCGCAAGACTTCATAGGTATATTAAACAAGTGTCCAGATAAGGAGTAAGGATGAAATTTGACCCAAATGGGGAAAAAAAACTAGAGATTATTTATAGCCTGATGAAAATGTACGCCGAGGGAACAGGCAAGCCTCTGGATTTTAAAAAAGAAGATAAATATGAAATTATTTCGTTTATTAATAAAACAATTCCTTTGCTTAACCATATTGGAGTAAAAGAAAAATATCCTAAAAGTTTTGTTGAAGAATTTTTTAATCTTTTATTTTCTTTTAAACCTAAGGAACAAGCATGAAAGTCGAACAAGTCTACGCTTTTATTTCAGTAGGAGATGAAGGTGAGGGAATTATAGGACAAACGGTTCCGATGGCAGGACAAATGGTATTTATGCCCTTTGTCTGCGCAGATAAAGCACGCATGGAATCACTAAAGCCTATGGCCGAAGAGATAAACAAGCGCACAGGTCAAAAAATTAAAATCATAAAATTTACGAACCGTAAGGAAATAGGGAGGATAGGCTAGTGGCTAGATTGGATATAAAAACCTTGGTTTTGGCTTTTGAAAATAGGATTACAGCGCTTGAGAAAAACCCACCTGATAAAGTACCTATGGCTGTTATTTTAAACTTACTTGAGCGCTCCGTTGAGGAGGTAATTAAAGACCATTTTCTTCACTTAATTCAAAAAGAATTAGAAGGGCTTATCAAAGAGCAATTTGAAGAAATGAAGTCAGACTTTATAAACGAAGTTCTTGAAGATTTACTCGATGACGAAGAATTTAAAAAGAAAATAGGCACACAACTTCGTCATAAAATGCTAAAGGGTTTAATAAATGAATGATGACCATAGTAAATTAATTGCTTTCTTAGTAGAAAAAACAACCAAGGGTGTGCGAAAGCAACTAAAAGGCTTTACGACTCAAATAAAAAATGAAATTGATTATTATGCTCATCGTATAAAACATGAGCGTGAAGAATTTGAGCGTCTTGTAGAAGCTACTCAAAGAATCAGGCGCGATCTATCTGCTATTGAAATGATGATTGACGAAACAAAGAGGCAGTCCAGATTGTTGGCTGAAATGAAAGTATGCTATTCCGATATGAAAAACGAAATGATGGATATGCAATTGTCTATGGTTGAGCATGCTCGAAAGATGGAATCTTACGAACAAAGGAAGGGAGTAAAAAATGACGGAAGAGGTAAAGGACTACCGGATTGAAGTAAAAGTTAAAAATAATAATTTACTAAGGCGAATTGAGGACGCAGGTTATAAAACTGTAGCCGAATTTTGCAAGATGAATAATCATCCCAATTGGCAATCAAAAATAGGTGATTTAATTAACCTAAAGGCTACACCGTTTAATGCCGCAGGAAAATTTAATCGCGTAGTTTTAGGCGTTGCCGAAATTCTAAAATGCTTACCAGAGGATTTATTCACTGAAACTCAAATGAATACAGCCCTTGAATCAAATAAAAAATATATTGAAACAAGCGAAGCTGAAATGCGTTTTATGTTAGAAAATCAGAAAGAAGTAAAAAGCTTAGAGGATCTAACCGAGTTTAATAGATTGCCTGAAAAAGTAAGTGAATTATTAGAAACCTTAACCCCAAGAGAGGCAAAAGTTATTACGTTGCGCTTTGGATTAAAAGGTATGGATACACATACACTTGAAGAATGCAGTCAAACTTTTGGTTGCAATCGAGAAAGAATTAGGCAAATAGAGGCAAAGGCTTTAAGAAAATTAAGGCATCCATCAAGAAGTGAGGTTTTAAAAGAGACTTATTATGACTGATTTAACCAAAGCAAACGGGCATACTCAAATAACCGCCCAAGACCATGTTTTAAACGCCCATGAGTTTCTTAAGGCATTCTTAAATAAATTCGATACGGCAAAGCGTGGAGGCATTCACGACTTTATGGAGATAAGCCTGTTTAATATGATTAATCTTGCTATCGGCAATGTCGATAAATACTTGAGCCAAGGCCATAGAGAGGTTAATGGGAATGAAATCTGCCAAATTGTAGTCGACTCTTATCAAATCATTTTAGATAACATGAAACGCAATATTGAGGGCATGAACGAGGTAACCATGAGATGACGGAATGGTGGCCAACAATAGCAGCAGTACTTCTTGGAGTACCTTTATCAACACATATGCGCCTTAACACTTTAGGTGCTGGCATGCTTTGCGCAGGACTTAATATTTTAATTACATTGCTTGTACCAAAATAAGGAAATAATAAATGAACGATGAACAATGCAACGCACTTATTGAGGCAATTAAAGATTTAACTAGCGCCGTCCATACGGTGGCAGAAAATATAGATAATATTTGTTCTTATTCTGACTATGATTTGCGAAAAGAAGTTAACTTGATAGCCAAAATTCTTGAAGATATTAAGGATTTTAAGTTATGACAATACAAACCGTTTGTTTTTGTGACGAATGCGAAAGGGATCTCGCCGAAACCAGCAATTGTGTTGATTATCGAATAACGATCCAATCCGAAAGAATCCCATCAAAAGGAGGTGCTGTTACATTAATGAATTTGGAGCCACAAATAAATTGCCCTATTCATTTCTGTAGTGAAAAGTGTATGAAGGCTTATTTTAGAAGGGTTTGGCATATAGACAAATAAGAGTTACCTAAATAATTGTAAAAGGATTTTACAGTGAAAGAATTACGACCTTACCAGCAGGAAGCGGTGCGGGAGTGTTGGCTTGCCTTACGTGAGAGCGACGAACCCGTTTTATTAATGGCAAGTGTTGGCGCTGGCAAGAGTTTAATGTTGGCATCAATCTTGCAAACGATGGAGCGTGCGGGGAAACGCGCCCTTTGCTTAGTCAATAACGCTGAATTAGTACGCAATAACTGTGCCACATTTAACGAGCAAGGAGGCCATTCTTCTATATATTGCGCAGCCCTTGGTTGTAAAGATTCGACCGCCCCCGTAGTATTTGGAACCCCTCAATCGGTTCTTAATGGTATAAATAAAAAAGAACCAATAGCCGATATACGGTTTAATATCATTGTGGTGGACGAAGCCCATGCCATTAATTACCTTAATCATCGCTCTGGATTTATGCGTATCTTGCGACATTACAAGCAAGAATATCCCGATATGCGGTTGCTGGGAGCAACAGGTACTAACTTCAGATTCAAAGGAACAGCAATCGTTGGAGAGGATTGTCTTTTCAAAAAACAAGTCGGAAACATTACCACCGAATCTCTCATCGAAACAGGATACCTCATTGATCCTAACTTTGAGGTGGACAGAAAACTAATCATAGACTTTTCTAAAGTTAAAATTAAACAAAACGGACAATTCGATGCAAAGCAATTAGAATTGGTCGTTTCTGAAAACGCTCGCTTAACAGAGCTTATCTGTAAGCAAGTCATTCATATCATGGAAACCCAAGCCAGATATGGGGTTTTTATCTTTGCGACAACTAAAAAACATGCTGAAGAAATCATAAGCCATCTTCCGGCCAACGAATCAGCGTTAATTCTTGGAGAGACACCTCAAAATGAAAGGACTGACATTTTGGACAAAGCTAGGCGAGGCGAAATTAAATACCTTGTCAACATTGCTATTATTAGTGTTGGTGTTGACGTTCCTGCTTACGATACTATTGCTTATCTTAGACCAACAGAGAGCCTTGTACTCCTTGTCCAAACAATGGGCCGAGCATTGCGACTCTCTCCACAATCATGGAAGAGATCGGCCTTGGTGCTTGACTTCGCGGGAAACATCGAGCGCCATAGCCATTGGGACAATCCAATCTTATTAAAGGCGTTGCAGCAAACCGAAGAGGAAGACAGGCCACGCCCTATCATATGCCCAAAATGCCAAGAAAATAATAATGACACAGCTAGGCGATGCGTTGGCGTTAATAATAAAGTGAGGTGCGATTATTATTTTGAGTTTAAGGAATGCCCGAATGAAAACTGCATGGCGCAAAATGATATTGCAGCACGCCATTGCCATACATGCCAAACAGAAATAATCGATCCCAATAAAAAACTTAATCTAAACAAAATGGCCAATAATGACGAGGATAAAGAATACCAAGTCTTAAACGCTAAATACGGCATATCAGATGCCAAGACCGGAAATTTTAGAGTCAATTGCATGTACCGGTGTAAAACACCAAGCGGTAAAATTATGACCTTTTATGAAAACTACACGCCATCTAGCGATAAAGCAAAATATGTTTTTTATGGCCAATTTATAAAGAAGCATTGCAATACACCATCTGATTGGTATCCCCATATTGCCGACCGCAAGAAAATGGTCGATATGCTCCAATTTGTTAACACGCCTGAGATATTGCTGATAAAGTCCGAAGGGAATACTTACAAAATAAAGAAAAAGATTTTCAAAGAGAGGGAATTATATGAATCTGGACAAGACATTTTGCGGTTCGCCGCAGTGTAAAAATGAATGCGGACGAAAATTGCCGGATGACTATTACAGTAATATATGGAAAGATCCTGCAAGTTACGAAGGACATCTTATATCTTATGCTTACTTTTGCGGCGATCCTGATAATACACACGTCGTAAACACGTTTAATAAACCTGTCGAAAAAGGAGATTAATTTAAACATGAATGCCCATATTTTTAAATACGAATTACCTTTAATAGATGATGTGATTGAATTAGACTTGCCAGATAAATACGGGCTTTGTGATATCCATCCTGTTGGTGATAAACTTTTCATGTGGGCTGTAGTAGATATTCATACGCAACTTGTGAAACGTTATTTTAAAATTGTTGGAACTGGTCACTTAATAACAGACATCGAGCATCTATATTTTTTAAGAACGGTAGTAATGCCAAATGGGTTAGTTTGGCATGTTTTTGAAATACAAGAATCTAATGTCTAGTTACTGTAATAATCAGACCTAAGGATTACCAAATAACCTAAGTGCTTGTTTTATCTGCATTAATTAAATAAATACGTAAAGCCCAAATTGGTGCAAAAATTGGGCTAACAATTTGGTTAATTTAACTACAGTTTTTTGGCATATTAATAAAGCAATTTGTTTCACCGCTCTTCAAATAGGTCAGTATGACTTCTTTTGCAGCATCAAAACCCCAAACAGCAAGCGCAAGGTAACCACGAGCGTTTTTACGGTCAATAAATGCCACCTGCTCCGGCAATAATTTGCCTTTGCCGACTTTTAATTCCAACCATAGTCCGTGATACCCTCCGCAAGGTAATGCCAAATGAAAATCAAGCACACCTTTTTTTACGCCCATACGTTTTAAGGTTTTGGCAGCTTGCCACTGGTTCGGGTTTTTTTTCACATCGAAAAAGCGCTCGTTTGCAAAATGATGCAAGTCTTCGGCGTATTCGGGGAAATTATGCTCAAACCAGTTGACCGTATTAATATGATCAATTTGCTCTGGTTTAAGCGCCATACCCTTCCCGTATCATAACCGCGATAGATTTTGCCCTATCACCAACTTGAACCGCCCATTTACTATCTAGAGCCTCTTTTGCAGCCAACGTCCAATCCTTAGCTTTAATAGAGGCAATCATACGCTTAAAGCCAAGTAACCGTGGCAAGCCTAAGTTAAAGCACATATTAAATAGAGCATCTTTTACGGAAGGGGGTGAATCTAGATACCATTGACAGGTAAGTAAATCTTTTTCGGTACGCTTCATATCGTTTTCAAGCATCAATTCTGCTTCGTCTTTTGATATGCCGTTGTCTTGAAGGTTACGACCATAACCTATTGTTAATTTTCCTGCGGTACATATATAAGGCATATTCTCATAGCCTTCGTCATGCTTAAGCCAACTCTTTAACTTTTCCTTGTTCATTAATAACCCCTCTCTGGATTAATGAATAATAAGGGCATCTATAAAAGCATGCCCCTATTTGCCTCAAATTAAGCAGCAGCGCGAATCAATTGATAATTGATTACAGCATCGTTGCCCGGATCGGCTGAGAAGGTAACAGTTAAGGTATCGTTCGTAACAACAGCTTGTAATACAGTAACGTTGTTTGTACCGTTATCGACTACTTGTACAAACGCTCTATCGCTTGCAGCTAAAGCACCTGCAACAGCGAAAGCTTCGGCAGCAGCACCACCCACAGTTGTTACTTGGCCGTGAAACTTAATGACGGCACTTGGGGTAATACCAGCGGACAACATAGCAAGGTCAATAGCTCCTGCTTGAATTGTTGTAGCCCCTGCGTTACTTATTGCAACGTCGCCTGACATAGCCACAGCCGTTGCTACGTTTCCAGCGCTACCTACTAAAATCTGAGCACTTGGAAGAGCGGCAAGTTTGCTAAAGGCAATAGCAGCAGCAGCGTTAATATCTGCGTTGATAATTGCACCGGCTTGGATGGAAGTTACCCCTGTGTTGGTAATTGCTATATCACCTGTCATAGCGACAGCTGTAGCAACGTTCCCTGCAGAACCCACTAGAATTTCAGCGGATGGTAAAGCAGCTAACTTACTAAACGCAATCGCTGCAGCAGCATTGATATCAGCGTTAACAATAACGCCAGCAGCAATACCAAATACACCGGTGTTGGTTAAAGTAATGTCACCAGATGGGCTAACGCCTGTTGCTACGTTTGCAGCATTACCAACGAAGATGTCTCCATCTTGTAAAGTATCTGCCAAACCGCCTGATGGGTTTAACGCATCAAATGTATTGTTAGCAGCATCTCTAACAAAAAACCCAATTTGTGCTGGTGAATAATAAATCAAGACTAAATCAGTATCAGTCCATTGAAATTCACCGTTTTGAAGCAACGCAATATCAGCAGCAATATATTGGTTAGTTAAATATCCTGTAGTTGTAATATCTGCTAAAGTGTTGGTACATACCATCGCCACAATGTTAGGATCGCCAACGAAATATCGTCCTAAGGCAGTGACGTTTGCACCTGGTGTTGTGCTAATAGCCATGAAACAATCTCCTTATAAGTGTTAATTTGATTACCGTATCTTTCTACGTCTCATCCTATCTAAATCATCTACACCTAAAAAACCTTCCTTTTCTACCATAGGATCAGAATCTTTCAATTGACTATTCCGAGCAGCCTTCGCTCTGTCAATACACTCATTATACCCATACTCTGTATTTCGTACAGCACCTGCTTTATCATTCCGGTTGACCGGTTTGTCTTCATAAGCCATGTCAGTCTCCTATTAATAACAATCTTTTTTCATAGGTTTCTTGGACGGCTTTTTCATATCTTTAGCCTTTTTCTCAGCTTTCTTCTTCATCACCATCTCCTATTTTGCCATCGCCATTCAAATCAATATTTAATTTTGATTCGGCCCATTCGATGATTTGACCACCGAATTCTTTTAGCTCACGTAAAGCAATTTCTTTCATCTTTGGGGATGCATCTATTAATTCTTGTTCAATAGCTTGCAATAGGTGATTTCGAATAAAGTTAGATAATAGGCTCATTTCTTTTTTCCTTCCTTAGATTTACCCAAAATCTTATTTGCTTTCGCATCAATTTTGGCTTTAGACGAAGGGCTTAATTTGCCCTTCGCTTCCATTTGTGTTGCACGCGCTTTTGCATTAGCAGCGTGCGCCTTATCAGGCATTGGATATTTCTTTTCGCCGGGAAGACCAAAGTCACTCTTTGGGAGCTTCGACCTGCTCTTGCTGCTCAACTTCGCCATTGCTTTCTCCCTTGCATCCGCAATCTTCCTCTTTTTTCTTTTCAGCCAAAGCATCCTGAGCTTTAGCCATCTCTTGGGTTGCTAATACTTTAAGTTGTTCCTCTAATACCGCAATAGCACCAACGCATTGTTGAAACGTTTGTGCAGCTTGATCGCGTTGAGCCATACAGCTTTGTAGTTGCTGTCTTATCACTTGTAAATCTAATAACATTACCTCTCTCCTTTTTATTAAAAATCAACTTGGCCATGTAATTACAGGGAATTCTGTTATAAATTCTTCTAACGGAATTAAAGGTCTATCACCATTTAGGAATTTTGGCAATTCCCCTAACACATACACCCATACCGAATCACGCCATGCCAAGAAGGTATGTGCCTCTTCGCTCCAAGCGGGTATAGTGCTGTTCAAATAACTTAAGCAATATAAAGAGGATTCATAGTCTCTTTGTGTTGCTACATCATTTAAATAGGCTTGAATGCCATATTTGTATTCGTTCAATATTTGCGGGATATCAGGGGGTGTAATGACCGGAGGCGCTAACACACCATCAATATACGTCCATCCGGGTACACAATTGTCAGGACAATCAACCCAGAATAATTCAGGAGCAACCTCAAAGGTGGTCTCCTGAACCTGTATCACTTTTTCTTGAAATATAAGAGCTTTCATAATTTATCCTTATCCTATGAATTCTGTGATTACAACAATCCCGTCAAAACCTGTACCACCGGATGCGTTTGAAGCGTTTGTACATAGGCCACCTGAACCGCCACCACCATAAGCTGTACCATTTGCCCCGGTTTGTGCGGTTGTTCCATTTCGTTGATAACCGCCTCCACCAAAGTATGAGCTACCACCAGCACCAGATGATCCAGCTTGTGCAGAACCGGATGTTATGGAATACAATCCTTGGTCACCGTTGATATTAAAGCCACCGGAAGCGCCAGCCCCTCCCGATCCTCCGGGAATAGAGCGAAACGCGGTAGAACCTGTTAAACCACCACCGCCGTTTCCACCTGTTGCAGAAAGTATTGAACCAACGCTTGAAGTACCACCGGGGTTACCACCACCCCCTGCACCACCACCGGAACCACCTGTGCCAACAGTTACGGATTGACTTGCGCCAACGGTTGCCGCTGTGACTACTTCACGCGAATAACCACCGCCACCTCCACCGCCACCACCGCCTAGCGAGTTAGCAGCACCGGCAGCGCATCCACCTCCACCGCCTCCTGCGCCAACGACCTCCATGATGCAATAATCCATACCGCTTGTTGGAGTATACGTTCCGCTTGATGTAAATACTTGCATAACAACGCTTGTAAATCCTGAACCGCCTGATGGGGTAGCCCACGTGCCATCACCGCGCCAGAATGTAGTGCCGGATGCAGATGTTCCGCTATTTAAGTTGGTTACAGGTAAGTTTCCTGTTACACCATTACTTAAGTCTACTTGCGCCCAAGCAGGGTTATTTGAACCACCAGTATTTGATAAATAACGGGTAGCCGATGCATTCTTAGCCAAAGCCGACAAGGTATTAGCAGCACTTGCGTATAAAATATCACCTTGGGTTAAGCTTCCAAGTCCTGTGCCACCACGGGTAACGGCAAGTGTTCCTGTCCATCCAAGGGTAAGTGATACGGCTTGAAGCAATGCGGTTGATGGCGTTCCACCAAGCGTAAGCGTGACGTTTGTATCATCCACTCGCGTAAGCGCTGCTCCCGATGGTAACTGACTTGTTGTTGCCAAAGTACCGCTTGTTGGGAAGGTGACACCTGTTGCTCCTGTCATGGTAAATGTGGTGGCAAAAGCGCCCGATGTGGTTAAGTTTCCACCCAAAGTAAGCGTGTTTATGCCGTTATTAACCCCTGTTCCACCATACGTTGGGCCAACGACACTGCCTTGCCAAACGCCTGTGGCTATTGTTCCAAGCGTTGTTATAGAAGCTTGTCCAACATATGCGGCATCAATATCAATTACAGGCGCTGTTCCACCGGTTGATGTAATACGGTTAGGCGTACCACTTACGGATGTAACCCCTGTTCCCGGAGGTGTTGACCAAGTACCATCGCCACGCCAGAAAGTTGAGGCTGAGGCCGAAGTACCTGAGTTAAGGTTTGTGACGGGCAAGTTACCGGTAACCCCTGTGGTTAAAGGTAAACCTGTACAGTTTGTCAAAGTACCTGAAGTTGGCGTGCCTAGTAAGGGTGTTATTAACGTAGGTGTATTAGCACGAACAGGTGCGCCACTACCGGTAAATGCAACCATCGATGGAATGGAGGAACCATCGGTGACTAACATCGAATTGGCAGCCGGCGCTAAAATAGCCAACGTTGAAGCGTTTGAGTACACAATACCGCCGTTTGCAGCGGTTAAATTAGCCCCTGTTCCACCGTTTGCAAGGCTTATAGGGAATTGGGCTGTGTACTGAATAAAATCAATTGGATCGGTTCCTACCGTTACCACGGTTGCGGTTTGAAGCCATGATGTTCCGGCATTATCGGTTCCACCTAATAATACAGGGACGACTACTCCGGGAACAATCTGCGAGGCTTCGTCGAAGTCTGTAGCACGAGTTAGTACCCAATCAGTTGCACCAGAACCAACATCGGTTACAGTATAAACACCATTATATGCAGAGGTGGTTTGGTTTTTAATTAATACCCGCTGCCCTACACTTGGGTTAAGACCATCAATTGCAAAAACAACTTGCGCCCCGGCGTTGGTTAATGTGTCACCAATACCGCCGGCTCCATTATCAAAATAAGTAACGGTATAATCTTCGGCAGGAGTTGTTGCTGCAACCACGGCTGATAGAAACGAAAGACCGCTTGCAACGTTATCAATATAAGTTTTTAACGATAAAGCGCTTGCTAGGTTATTCGATGTAGCCGTAAGCATCGTATCATCGTTAATAATTTCATCAACGCCTTGAGTTGCGTTAATTTGAAACGTGCCGTTACCATCTAAGTCAATGTTTAAATTGCCGTTGGTATCAAGTGTGGAGATTGTATTGCCTGTGATCCGAATGTTATCAATATCAAATTGACCGCCAACAAGCGTTAAGTTTCCTGCGCCATCGGTGTTAAAAGCTGAATCACCACCAAATACTCCGGCATTGTTATACTGAATATTGCCGTTTACGCCACCAGCACCTGATCCTACAGACGCATCGACATAGTTTTTAATTGATAAGGCTGTTGCTAAGTTGGTAGCCGTAGCTGTTGCCATCGTATCGTCATTGATTATGGCTTGAACCGCTGTGGTTCCTTGAATATTAAATGTTCCGGGTAAATTAAGAGTTGATGATAAAGTAAATACAGGGTTAGCCGTACCTGTACCGTTCGCAATATCTACTTGGTTAGCCGTACCTGTAAGAGTTCTTGATATTAAAACGCCTGTAGCGGTAGTAACGCTTACAAAGCCTGTCGCTAAATCATCAAGAAACACACCGTTTACAAGTGTGCCGTTATCCGTTTGTGATATGAGGTTTGCGTTTGCTAAGTCTTGAACGAATTTATTTAAAACCGTTCCTTGGTTTTCTAAACCAATTAGGCTAGCCCCTTCTCCTGCTAAATGGCTTGCAAGCAAAGGCAAAATATCAGCGCTTGATTCAATTGTGATCCAAGACGCTGTTGTTGGCGAATAGTATTCGTATAATTCGGTTGTTGTATTAAACCGAAGTCTAAAATACATTTCAGCGGCTGGCGCTGGCCTATCGCCTGTTGTTCCGGGCGCTAATAGGGGGAACGGGTTACTAAACCGTGTATTAACGGTGTTGGTGTTATCAAGCCCCACCGTGGTTTGGTTAGGCTCTAAATCGCCCCCACTAGCAAATTCACTAAACTTAATAGTCTCAATAGCCATCACTAATTCCTTGTGATTATTCGATTAAGAGCCTTGTAATTGTCTTAAAGAAACACCTACATAGGCGGTCGCATCCGGCGTAATTAAGTGTATCACGTCGCCACCTCGCACATAACGCTTCTCTGGGCGAAATTCATTGTATTGCTCATCTTCAACCGTACCACCTGCAGGAACCCCTGCAACCGCATTTTTTCGTACAAATACGTTAGACGTTGAGGTGTAACTAAACAATGCTTGATATTGCGTTGTTGCGGTTCCCGGTACGGTAATTGTATCGTCGGTATTCGCAGCTAAAGCTACCTGAAAGCAGACATCGCTAAAAGGTAAGGTTTCATCATAGTTGCTGTTGTATTGAATGGCCATCATTAGACTCCTAGTCGTGAATTTGCGATGTAATGAAACAAAATCCCTGCTGTTGCTGCCGTGGATGAGGATATTGGGCCAACCATAG
>Ga0265293_10002461_pt1 | contig 37116 bp, 31 predicted proteins | sample Munlanlewell138R_FD_192505 | JGI IMG/M metagenome (GOLD analysis project Ga0265293, IMG submission 192505) | Leachate microbial communities from a municipal landfill in Southern Ontario, Canada - Leachate well 138R | ecosystem: Engineered > Solid waste > Landfill > Unclassified | place: Canada... | reverse complement strand
GTCCTCCCGATAATTGTTTAGGTTTTCTGTTCAAATAGTCAGAAATATCAAGTATCTTTGCCGCCTCTTTAACTCGTGCGTCAATTTCCGCTTTGCTTTTTTTGCGCATTTTTAAGCCAAAAGCCATATTGCCGTATACCGTCATATGCGGATAGAGAGCATAACTTTGGAAGACCATAGCAATATCTCTGTCCTTTGGCTCAACATTGTTTACCAAACGGTCATCAATATATATATCTCCCGCCGTAATATCCTCTAAACCGGCTATCATTCTTAATGTCGTTGATTTACCGCAGCCGCTTGGACCTACAAAAACGATAAATTCCTTGTCTTCAATCTCCATATTGAAATCCTTGACTGCCAACACCTTGTTGTCGTATACCTTGCTCACATTAACTAATTTTAAGCCTGCCATAGAAACCTCCTCTGCTCTTTTATGCGTTGATGTTTGTGTTTTTATTGTTTATGCCCTTATTTACCATTTCAGGGTAATGTTTGGCATTAATATATTTATCAAAAATATAGTGGGAATATAGGGTTAGTATAAGCGTAATATATCCAAACCCTATGAGAGCTAACATTATCAAAATTATTGCTGACGGCAACGAAACGGCAAAATACATTATCAAACCTATGGGACTTAACACAAGCAGAAACACAAGGATATTCATAAAGAGGTTGGATAGCGTCAATATCATTGAGTTGCGCAAAAGATGAAGGAATTTATTGTTATATACCGCCTGTTGCGCCAAGCCAAAAACCATCATAGAAATAAATATTAGCAAGATAAACGCATAGATTATTATTCCCAATTGATTTTGAAACCCAAATATTAACCAATTCATTATGCTCAAAGAGTTGATTATAATGCCAAATATCAGTCCGAGGAACAGCGAATATTTCCAATTTTCCTTGAAACCTTTTTTAAAGTCAGCCTTAAAATCGTTCATATCTCCCCAGACAAGATTTCGTGCTACATAGGATATAGCGCCAAGCCCCGTCGCTAATAACATATAAAAGGGTATTGATACGCCATTTTTTATTAGTTGACGGTAAAAGATATTGACAATTATTTGCGCCTGCTCGTCCTTACTGACTTCGTCAATTTGACTGATGAGCAGGCTGTCGGTCAAGGAGTTTATACCTAACCAAATAAGCAATGGCAAAGAAAATAAAAATATTACCAAACTTATCTTCATCCATTCTCTTGATTTTGTGTAGACAAGCTCAAAAAACAGCTGTTTTCTGTTTGTTGGCAATGGTTTGGGGCTGTTAGATTCTTTGAAAAACATTTTACTCCTTTAATTATAGACCAAATAGCTGTTTTGCATTTTCACGCAAGATACTCTGTTTTTGCTGCTCGCTAAACTCTCCGCCATATATTCTTGCTATTGAAAAGGCGGGGTCAAGAAAGCCCATATCACTTCCAAACAATATTCTTTCTGTACCAAAAATCTCGGCAAAGAGTTCATTTGCGCCATAGGGTACAACACTCGTGGCCGTATCGATATAAAAGTGCTCTCTGTTTTTAATGCTTTGAGCAAGCGCCTTAACGCTTTGTATTTCCGACTTGGTGTTTGGCAACTTGATTCTTGATGTGCCGTGTGCCATTATCATAATTAAATTGGGAAACATTGTTGCTATTTTTCCTGCTATATCATAACTTCCAAAGTTGTGAGATAAGACGGGCAAGTTATATTTTGATGCGTAATCATATATTTTACACACCTCCTCGGACATTGGAGAATGTCCGTGCATATCGGTATGGAGCTTTAGCCCTACAAATCCGTTTGAGGAAAAGTTTTTTTCAATATAATTTTGCATATCGTCAATATAGTTGGGATTGATTACTAAATATGCCTTTAGCCTATCCTTGTATTGCAGTACCTGTTTGAGTGCAAAATTATTGCCCTCTATATAATTTCCAACAAGTGACTCCAAAGATGAGCCTATGCCCCACTCTATATTAAGACAATCCATACTCTTTATTAGTTCGTGAGTTTGCGTTTTATAAGAGTTAGAACCTTTGCCAAAATGAATGTGAACATCTATCGCTTTTATGTTATTGATGATTTTCATAATTTACCTCGTCGACCAATCTTTGCATATTATTATAGCAAATATTCTCTTTATCGCTTGCTTTTAGCTTTGAGTAGTGTATTTTACCTATCATAGGCACGGGGGAAAAGAACGGCGCTCTTGAGCCGAACAGCAGTCTTTCCGAGCCAAATCTTGAAACATATTCCTCAAGCGCCATATTGCCTTGAAACCCTGAAAGCTCAAGGTAAAAATTATTATGAAGTTCCGATAACCTAAATATCTCAAAGTCATTCATCATACCGGCATTGGTCAAAATAAAGGGGGTGTTGGTGTATTTGGATAAAAATTTATGCAAAGCGGAAAAATCTATCTTATAGGCAAATCCAAAACCCGCTGCAAACTCCACAAACACCGGCAATTTCATACTATTGAACACTTGAAAATAGCTGCCCAGCAAATCAACATCAAATTGGTAGTCATTGGGATAAAAATAAATACCTTTGATGTCGTTATCTTTTATTGATTGCTCCCATTGGGCAGGGGTATACATTTCCGTACCGATATTGGGGCGAAAACAATAAACTGCACACAGCCTGTCTTTATAGCTTTTGATATTCTCGCTTAGTTTGAGATTAGAAAAGCATGAAAGATTTTGCTTACCCTCACAGTTATAGACCATAGCTTTTAATATATTATGCTTGTCCATATCCGCTATCAAATCTTTGACAAACTCAAACTTTTTTGCGGCGGGCATAATCTCAAAGCCATAAGATACATTGCAATCAAAAATCTTCATATTCACCTTCATTTCTTTTTCATCACATCTTTTTTGTACAGCTCAAAATAAAATTTATCCCTTATTACGCATCCTGCTTTGCTACCCGCCCTCATAAGTTCGCTGCACTTTCCGCAGGTAATACAGCATTTATTAACTTCCAAGCCTTTTTTTATATTTTTTACAAAGTTAGGGTATGCAAAAGTCATTCTTCCAAAACCTGCATACGAACAGTAGCCTTGAAAAATAGCTCCTGCCGCAACATAGGGCGCATCTGCTTTAAGTCCGCTTATGCCCGAACATACCACCTGCGTGTCCCCCGCACTGTTTGCCGCCTTTGCCGCAACTAAAAGATTGCTAACCGCCTTTTCGTATGCTTCCTTTAAAGGAGTACCGTTGCAAGGTCGGTTAACTTCGGGGTTGACATAGGGGTTTCCTATAGAAATATTTATAAGCGGAAGCTTTAATGTTTTGACAAGCTTAATACCTTCGGTAAAGTCCATATCAATTCCCTCGTCTGGCCTTACTCCAAACCCGTAAGGATAGGGGAAACCGTCATACATATTCAGTCTGGAGGTGACGATAAAACCGTCCTTAGATATTGCCTTGACCTTCTCAACACTATTTCGCAACAATCTAGTTCTATTTTCAAAGCTGCCGCCGTACAATCCCTCTCTGGTATATGCCGACAAAAGTTCGTTTACCAAATAGCGGTGACAAGCTTTTATGTCTATGCCGTCAAAACCCGCCGCCATTGCCAATTGTGCAAAATCGACATATTTATCTTCCAAACTTTGCAAATAATCATCGCTCACTATATTGGAGCGGCTTATAGGCTCTTTTTCAAACAGGGGATTGTTGTATGCTATTTGCGGGCGGCTCTCGCCCGTTGAAGATTTGCTGTACCGGCCGCTATGAGTAGCTTGAATAATCACAACAGGCTCAAAGCCGTTTTGCTTAATGCCCTTGTTTTTTATATCCTCCACCAATTTTTTGAAAGCGTCGAGATTGGCATTATTTAAGTATAGCTGTCTTGGGTTAGCTTTTCCGTCCTCGCAAATGGCAACCGCTTCCATCCATATTATTCCTGCGCCGCCGCCTGCAAACCCTGAGTATCTTTTTTCAACCAACTCGCTTGGCGAACCGTCGCCGTTGGCGTCACAACCCTCCATGGGATTAAAAACTATTCTGTTATGAATAAGTTTGTTGTTTATGTATGATTTTTCAAATAACAAGTCTATATTATCATATCTTGGTAGCATTTTTTACTCCTTTATCTGCTGAGGCTTGCGCAAGCAAAGCTATTTCCGTTGAATACAAGCCATCGCAAACCCCGTTGTTAACAAATGCTTGAAATATTGGTTGAGTATCCTTTGTTTTTATCTTACAGCCGTTCAAAAACACTTCGTTATTTTGAACTTCGATAATACCGTGCGTTCCCACAATGCGTATTCTGTCGTCGCCGTGACCTGCCATATTGTTTGGGCGAAGGTAATCAGCGTTGATAACTGTTAAAATCTCCTCCTCCAATTGCATATTTATTGTTGCCGATACTTCAAGCTCTTTATGTCCTTTATTGTACAGGCGGCTTTGATAAGCGTTTAGGTCTATCACCTTTTTGCCTGTATACCACAAGATTAAATCTATCATATGGATGCCGACCCAAGGTATGAAACCGCCAAATGCTTGCCTTGATTTGTAAAAGTCAGGTCTTGAACCCAACTTATAAGACTTTTGCGCATTAATAAGTCTTATCTTGCCAATAGCCTCTTTTGCAAGCATATCTTTTACCGTGGCAAAACATCCTTCGTATCGCATTGTAAAAAGCGTAAACAGTCTTGATTTTGAGGCTAAAACTATTTCTTTAAGCGCATAATAATCCTCAATGGTGGTTGCCAAAGGTTTCTCTGATATTACATTTATATTCTTTTTTAGCGCTTTAATTATGCACTCGCTATGTGTATTGAATATACCGTCTACAACTACCGTATCTATGCCGCTATCCAAAAGAGCGTCCACATTGTCATATATAACAGGGTTAATCCCAAGGCTATTAAAGGCAGCAATTAGAGGTGTGATATCCTCGTCTAACGCAGACTTGCAGCAGCCTATGTATTCTAAGCTATCATATTTTGCTGTTAGACACTGTTGAAAATGCCCGCTTGCGCCAATAAAACCTATCTTCATTTTTCAAACCCCGATAAGAATGCAGCTTCTGTTACATTTAATAATCTTTCTATGTCGTCCTGTTTGTGCGAATAGTTTAAATAATAGCTCACTCCGCCGTGTTCTCTTACAAAAAAGCCCTGCGACATATAATAGCGAGATATTTTGCACTGTATATCGTAATCCTTTTGCACATCTCCCGTCTTGGCAAACAGCCTTGTTAAACCTGCCCGTCCTGTGAAATAAAGGGGCAGCTGCGTTTTTTCAATGATTTTTTGAATACCATTATGCAACACTTTGCCAACGCTGCCTATGTGTGTGAAAACATCCTTTTCCACAAGCTCGTCTAGTGTGGCGATAGCCGCTGCTATGGATACTATTTCGCCTGCATAGGTTGTGGTAATCATTGTCTTATCGTTATCCCAAATATCTCCAAACTTCTTTTTGCCGCCTATAACCGACAGCGGAAAGCCGTTGGAGATTGCCTTTGCGTAACACACAATATCCGCCTCTACTCCAAATTCTGCTTGCGCTCCTCCAAGCCCCATACGAAATCCCGAAAGAATTTCATCAAAGATTAAAGGTATGTCATAATTGGTGCATAACTCTCTTAACTTAGCAAAATAATCCTTACTCGGTTCATTTTTCCAATCGTAAGGAGTTAAAATAATGCCCGCAATATTATCGTCTGCCTTGATTGTTTTTTCAAGCTCATCGATGTCATTATATTTGAAAGTAACAGAACATTCCCTGTTAAAATCGGGTACTCCCTGTTGCTTTCGCATACCTGTTGCCGATTGATACCAATCACTCCAACCGTGATACCCGTATTGCAAAATCTTTTCCTTGCCCTTGTATGCTCTGGCTATACGCACAGCAGCCGAAGTGACATCATTGCCTGTCTTTAAGAACCTTACCCATTGCAACGAAGGTATCAATTGGATAAATTTTTGCGCCAACTTGTATTCTATCGTTGATGCCATACTAAAGATTATGCCGTCGTCAATGGCTTTCTTGGCAGCATCGTTGACCTTATCGTAGGCATAGCCGAGTATTATAGGACCGCAAGCGCAAAAATAGTCGTCATATTGACGCCCCTCGCTATCCCACATCTTGATACCTTTTGCCCTATCGATAAACAAGGGCATAGTTTCGCCCATAAACTGTTTGGGACGCTTGGCATTGGTCTGTGTTGACCAAGGAATAATTTTTCTTACCTCTTCAAAAAGAATTCTGTCTTTCATCATATACCTCACTTGTCGCCTCTTATTGCGCAATATGCTCTCCTGCCGTTTATTAACATTGTTGAACATTTGCTGCAAGTTATGCAATAATTTTGTATGCCGTTGCCTTTGCTTATCTCGTTTGGGAAGTTTGGATTGGATAAACTCAAACGGGCAAATCCCGCAAAAGAACTGTACCCTTGCTCCAAACAGCCGGCTGCCAAATTTATACTATACTCTTTGAGATAACTAAGACCGGAGCATACCACTTTTAAATCTTTATAGGTTTGCTGCACTACCTTTGCAGCATCAATAAGTCTTTTTACACTAACGAGAGGACTTTCGGGAGGCAGATACCCACCTTTATCGAAAGGCCTGTTGAGATGCGGGTTGATAAACGGATTGCCTATGGTAATATTAATTAGTTCTATATGTTTACTCAAAAGTTTGATTAGCTCCAACCCTTCGCTAAAGTCAGGCTCAACGCCGCTATGCATGTTTACGCCAAAGCCATAAGGATAAGGCAATCCGTCGTACATATTTAGCCTTGTAGTAACGATAAAGCTTTTTTGAGTAGCCTGTCTGCATTTTGCAATAACATTTCTTAAAAACTTCGTACGGTTTTCAAAACTGCCGCCATATTCTCCCTTTCTTGTGTATGCGCCCAACAAGTCGGAAATTAAATATTTGTGACAACTCTTTATGTCTATACCGTCAAAGCCGGCTTCTTGAGACAGCAGCGCCGTTTTTACATAATTATCCTCTTGAACTTTAAGATACTCATCGGTAACTATAGTTGTTTCAACATCTTTTTCATTTTCAAAGAACGGGCTGTGATAAGCTATCAAGGGTTTTTTTATGCCGTTGGGGGCGCTGTACTTGCCGCTGTGCGTAGCTTGAAGTATGACAATAGGCTCAAATCCGTTTTTAGCATAGCACCACTGCTTAATATTTGAAACAAGTTTTTTGTAGCTGTCAATATTGCTTTCTTGCAAATAAAGCTGGCAGGGGTTTGACCTCCCCTCCTCTGCCACGGCAACAGATTCAAACCATATTATACCCGGTCCGCCCTCGGCAAAGCTTTTATATCTATTTATGGTGCGCTCGCTCGGGCTGCCGTCAATGCTGCCGTCAAAACACTCCATAGGTTGAAAGACAATCCTGTTATTTATTAACTTGTTGTTAACAATTATGTGATTAAATAAAATGCTTGGGGTGTCGGACATAGGAAGGTTTACATCATTGCCAAGAATAAGCTCTTTGGGAGCGGGCAGGATTTTGCCAAATTTTTTCCTATAAACATTGGGCGACAGATTCATAAATTTCTTAAAGTTTCTCCTAAAGGACGAATAATCTACAAATCCGCACATAAGGGATATCTTGTTAATGGGCATCTCCGTATTTCTTATGTATTCGCACGCTTTAGCAATTTTTGCTTTAATAATGTAGTTGTTGATGTTCTCACCCTCAACTTTTTTAAAGGTGCGGCTGAGATGCTCAATAGTTATGTTAAGATAATTGGCAAGGTTGCTTACATTCAAGTCCAAACTTGAAAATTTTTCAACAATAATTCCCTTGCTTTTCTCCACTATTAATTCAGCTGCGCTACTTTTCATTTTGTACCTTTACCTTTATTTTTTTTGTCATCACATATAATATAATAACAATAAGTATCGATGTCAATACATCGGCAATCGGCATAGAGATATAAATTCCCCATATGCCAAATCTAACTGTGAGCAAAGCTATTAGAGCTAAGAGAACTAACAGCTGCCTAAATACCACCAACAACATACATATCTTACCCCGCCCCATTGCCTGAAACAGAGCTATGGATATCATTTCAAACGCCACCAAGGGCAGCAAGAAGTTCCACAACCGCACGGCATTTGGACCGAATGCACCTAGCTCTCTGCTGCCGTCAAACGCCATAACAATATATTCACTAAAGACAAGCACCAAAACACTGACTGCGGTGGATATAATCATAGTGTATTTTAAGGCAATTTTATATACCTTAAAAACATTATCATATTGTTGCTTGCCATAGTTATAGCCAACCAGAGGCTGCATACCTTGCGAAAAGGCGTGTATAGGTATATGCAAAAGCGAAAGCAAAGAAAATATTATTCCCTGTACCGCTAGCGCTGCATCCATATCATAACCTTTTAAAATTTTGGGATTGGTTAAATGCCAAATAATAAAAAGGTTAAGTATGCTATTGCATATTACAGTTATTAACGAGGGTATGCCATAGTAGCTTATCCTCTTTGTTCTAGCAAAGTTGAATCTTATATCCTTGAGGTTCAACCGAAAACGGCAGTGTTTGCTCCTAAAGAAATACATTACAAACACAAAGGATATAAGTTGAGCCAAGCCCGTTGCCAAACCTGCTCCCAATATACCCATCTTGAATACCAAGATAAACAGCGCATCTAACAAAATATTTGTAATAGCGCCCGAGAGTATTGTTATCATAGCAAACTTAGCCTTGCCGTCTGCCCTGATAAAGTTATTCATCCCTAAGCCCACCGCCCAAAATATGCTAAAGGGCGCTATTGCAAAGAAATAGGTCTTGGCAAGTTTGATGATTTCTTTTTCTATCCCTATTGCCGAAACAATGGTATCAAAAAAAATCATAATCAAAGCAACAAAAGCTATATTAGAAACTGCAAGCAACAAGCAGGTGTTGCCAAGTATCTTTTTTGAAGTTTCATAATCGCCTTTGCCAAGCGATAAAGAATAGAATACTGCGCCGCCCACACCAAACATAGTGCCTATGGCAATGATAATATTCAATATGGGATTAATTGCGGTAAGTGCGGCAAGTCCGCCGATTGCAAGCTCCGGAATATTCCCGATAAACAATCTATCGACTATATTATATAGAGCCTGCACGGCAAGACTAACCATAGCGGGTAAGGACAGGGTGAACAATTGCTTAGATAGCTTTAATTGGCTATTGGTTATGTCATATTTGTTCACCTTGCCTTCTCCTAACTCAATGCATTTTTTTCATTGGTTTTGCACGATTTTTAAATTGTCAGTTGCCTTTCCTATTAAAGAAAGGGGTTATATTTCAAAATATAATGATATATCCGCATTTAGCCCGGCATAAGCAACTCGGATATTTAATACCATAGCCGTTTCGTCTTGATTTAGCATGCCGTATGTCGTCAAGTCCTCAAATGTGATTTCAAAACAGTTTTTTGTCACGGCTATCAAAGTTTTCTCTGGGTCATAGCCTACAACTTGCAGTTGAGGTAGACCTGTCATAGGGCTTACGATATTTCCTTCGCCGTCAAGAAAGCTAAAACCGCCGCTTAGTGATTCAAATTGGATGTAGAAGGTGTCTCCCGCTCCGAATATTGCATCGTTAAGTTTGTCAGCGGTCTTGATTCCCTCAACAGCTTCCTGCGTGTAATTGTAATAAGCGACCGCTACATAATCGGTTGCAACATCGCCTGCTCCGTCGCCCACATACTTATAAAGAAAACTGCTCTGTATGGCAGGATTGCTACTTAAGCTGCCGCCCCAATCTGAACCTATGAATGTCATATCCTCAACGGTTGGAGCTGCAAGCTCAAATACTAAATCTACATATAGGAACAAGCCCGAAGCGGTATAATATACGGTTATGACATAGTCGTCACCCTCTTTTACCGCATAGTTTTGCACATCGGTATAACTTATGCGCAGCATATTCTTAGCAGCGCTACCCTCGCCAATGGGTATGACTGCATTGAGCAATGACCCGTCGTCAACGCTGCCTGCGACCTTAGTTCCTTCTGTGCCGCCGCCCAATACATAGCCGCCGCCAACGCTTAGCATCTGCAGATACCATATATCGCCCGCAGCCATTTCAAAGTTCAAGTTTTCGGTTAGTTGAACGGGATTCTCCGCATATTGGATGAACGCATAAAGCTGGTTATATGCCGTACCTTGCTCTCCGTTGCCTTCGCCAACTGATTCAACCAAGTTGCTTGTAGGCATACCAGCGTGTGTAACAAAGGCGGTTTCACCGTAGATTTCCATACTCTTTAGCTTTACGGCTTCTGTAAGAGTGTCCTTGCTTACAAGGTTGCCCTTTGCCGTAACCGCTAAAGCAAGCAGACTATCAAATTCGGCTTGATTATCATCCTCTGCAACAGCTGCATCCACAGCCTGCTTAAATGACAGCCAACTTTCGGTTGTGTAGTCGCCTTGCGTTACATCGGAAAGGAGTGCGGACGCCGAGCTTGTGTCAATTTTAGGATTCAAAGCGTCTTTTGCTGCAACAGCAAGTTGATACAGAGTATCATATTGCGTCTCATCGCCCAATTCAGCGGCGGCGGCATCTACCGCTGCAACAAAAGCTTGCCAAGTGACAGTGGAGTAATCCTCCTCATCCAAGTCTTCCAACAGCTCCAAAGCTTTGTTCTCAAACCTTCTTTCAAGGTCAATCAAAGCATCATACGCTATATCAAACAGCGGCTTATAGGCGGCTCTTGCCGTTGCCGCAGCGCAGTTATCAATAGCGGTATTTAGTGCGTTTACGGTTTGGGCGGTATACATTACTTCTTCGCCTTCCGCAAGCCTAAGATTTTCTGCATAGTTTACAAATGGTACGCTTGAGTCATCGTCGCAGATTTCAAAAACAGCGTCTACCGACATATCGTTTCCTTGATAGGGAACACGAATTTTAATTGTGTAAATCTCTTCACTTTCTCCGCTGACTTCACCATACCTAATTATTTCTGACGAATTAATTATTATGGCGCTCCAGCCTGCTCCTTTGCCTTGCACGGCTATCATCATTTCACTTGCCTTAACTTTGTCACGATTGTTAACAAGGTAAGACCAATTGCTTAGATTTTCAGTTGTGATATACCATCTTTCTCCGGCAGTAAGAATAGCATCCGATGCAAGCCAATTTTCGGCAATGATGATTTTTTGTCCGTCTACGGTTTCATCTACATGGTCTCTCAAGTTTAGCAGTTCGGTAGCCGCCTCTTCCTCGGAAGGGTCGTTGAGATTAGTACCCGGGCTGGTAAATATCCCTGTTTGCACATTGCCCGCTGCTTGGGGAAAAGATATGGATATAAGTTTTAATGAGGTAGACCAATTTGCCCTATCCACATCTTGAATAGGCGGATATTCCATATGTATTGTTCTTTCCGCAATCCATATCTCGGTGAGATTCTTCCTTACCAACACATTGTTTTCGTCACGGCATGCTAGGGTAATAACATATGTTCCTTCTTCAGCTTTTAATGCCGTTGTGTCATAGGTGCTTACCGTATAAGATACACCGTTTGCATCTTTAGCGGTAACTCCCTCCGTCAAATTTGCGGCAGTAATAGTCTGGTTGGTATAGAAGGTAAGTTCTGTCAATCCGCTGAAAGTTATAATCGGGTATTCGGTTTCAGCGTCGTCGCCGTTGCCATTACAGGCGACTAAACCCATCATTGATATAGCAACAATCATCAATAATGATAGTGCTATTAAGACTTTCTTTTTCATGATACACTCTCCTTTTTTTAATTTGCTCTTGATTTATATTGCGCCGAATACAATCCGACATAATAATTGCCATTCATTTCATTCCATTTGGTTTGTAAATCCTGCATAGCCTTGTCTACCGAATAAGTACTGTCTTTTAACACTTTTGCTAATATCTGTTGATATTCTAATGTAAAATTAGCTTCAAAATCTGCGGCTTCTCTTATAGGTTGCCAGACATTGTGAGCGTAGTGCAAGGTGGCAAGATAATCTCCGTATTCGTCAATTTTTTGCGTATAGGGACGATATTCTGCGGGATAAGTGTCAACAAACTTCCACATCCCCGTCTTGGTATAATCAAGGTCAAGCTTATATGCTGCGCCATACCAAGCGGGAGGCGCAGGTATTGTACCCAGAGGTATCTTTTCCACAGTTTTTTCGCCGTCAATATTCTTATAAATAAAGTTATCACCCTCAAAACCGTTGGCAAGAGTAAACCATCCGCCCGAAGTGTTATCTTCGCCCAACAGCATCCAATTTAGCCATTGCATTATTTTATCTTTATTTTTGGCTTTTTTAGCAATCAATATATTGGTTGAAACAGGCTCTGTTTGAAAATATGGCATTATTTTGCCGTTGTATTTGAGCGCAGGCACACCAACAACTTCGGGATTTACCCCGTATGTATCCGCTTGTATAGACATCGCCGTAACAAATCTTGCCGAATGCCAAAGCGAAGGGCTAGTTCCCATTCTACCCGTATTAAATGCCGTTGATGCCGCCACTCCGTCCTTGTCGGTTATGTATTCGGGGTTGGCTATGCCGTTTTCTATCATTGCCTTACCAAGTGTAATCATATCCTTAAAGTTCTGCCCGAGTATGTCAACGATAACATTTCCTTCTTCATCAACATTCATATCCATACTTTCGGGATAGGGTCTAACATTAAACATATTATAAAGAACGCTTAGTCCCGCATAGGCAAAGTCATAGCCGTAAACCTTTGTTCCGGCAGGCAGCCCGTCAAGATTGTTTTGTGAAAAAGCAAGACAGACATCATAAAACTCTTCCACCGTGGTAGGCATATCCAAATCTAATTTATCTAACCAATCCTGACGAATATAGATACCGTTTTGCGCAACTGAGGGTCTTATTGCGGGAACGATATATTGTTTGCCGTCAACACTGCAATAATTGCGGATCAGTTCATCATAATCAAATAGCCCTGAATCATCAATTGCCGTGCGGTATGTTTCCTCACAGTGTTCTTTAAATAAATCTGTGATGTCTTCAAACAATCCCGTGCTTACAAGCGACATAGCGTGCGTTCTGTCGTATGTGTGTATCACATCGGGATAGTCCTTTGCCGCAAGATAAGCATTTAATTGTCCTACAAAATCTGTGCGCTGTATGGGAACCCACTTTATGGTAGCAGGACCATTATTGTTTATCCATTGGGTGGTGATATTATCTTCATAATCAAAGCCCTCCCCTCTGTCATAAACCATCACAGTAAAATCGTAGTCAGAGCTTTTACATCCGACAAGAAATGTAATACTCATAGTCAGCACAAGTACGATAATACAAATTAAGCTTATTGTTTTTTTCATTGCTGCAATCTCCTTTAATTTTCTATTTTATTGAACCTATCATTATACCTTTTGCAAAGTATTTTTGAACAAACGGGTATATAAGCACCATTGGTAATGCAGAAATAATAATCGCCGCCGCCTTTGCTCCTTCCTTAGAGAAAAAAACCATTTCCTCGGGCGATAGTATTCCTACTCCCCCTACCATTCCGTCATTTATTAGCGCATTAAGCCTAACGGGCAAAGTCATCACATCGGCACTTCGCAAATAAATCAAAGAGCCGCCAAACTCGTTCCAATATCCAACCAAGGCAAACAGTGCAATGGTAATGATTACTGGCATCGACAAGGGCAATACTATCTTTAAAAACATTTGAAAGCCCGTACAGCCGTCTATGCGTGCCGCATCCTCCAACTCTTTTGGCATTTCCCTAAAAAATGCCCTTACCAGCAATAGATTGAACACATTTACCGTGCTTGGCAGCCAAATGGCAAAAAAAGTGTTTGTAAGCTTTAAGGTGTTTATCCAAATATAATTGGGAATCATCCCTGCCGAAAAAAGCATAGTTAACAGCACCATAGTAGACACTACTTTGCCGCCCTTTAATTGCTTTGACATAGGGTACGCCATTATCACCGTCATGCTTGTTGTCCAAACCACACCGACAACCGTGAGGATAACAGAATTAACCAACGAACGGATAAACATAGGGTTGCTCAATATGACTTTAAAGTTAACAAAGGTCGCATCAATGGGAATGATACTTACAGAGCCTCTGCTTATTGCAATCCCTGAACTAAATGATAACGCAAGTATGTAAAGGAAGGGATATAGGCATAAAAAAGCCATAATGATTAGAATAATGTTATTAAACAAATTAAACCATACGAACTTTTTTTTATTTCTTTTTAATGTTAATTCAGTTTGCATATCTCTCCTATATAATGCCCTTTTGTCCAATTTTTTTGCTAATTCTATCGGATATAAGCACAAGCACTAAGGCTAAAAGTGATTGAAACAAACCAACTGCCGCCATATACCCAAACTGCGGGAACAGTCCTGCTTGCGGGCCTAAAGTTCTTCGGTAAATATAAGTCGAGATGACCTCAGAAACATCAAGCACCATATTGTTGGACATCGTCCATACTTGGTCAAATCCTATCGTTACTATCTTGCCAATTTGCAATATTAGCATAATATTAATGGTGGGAGCTATACTTGGCAGAGTGAGGTAACGCATACGCTGCGCCCTTGATGCTCCGTCAATCTTTGCCGCTTCGTACATTTCTTGGTCTACGCTGACTATTGCGGCATAATAAATTATTGACGCCCAACCAAAACCTTTAAGAACATCAGCGCCAACATAGACTACCCGCCACCATTTTGAATTTTCCATAAAAGCAACGGGGTCGCCGCCAAAAGTCTTGATAATAAAATTAACTATTCCCGTAGACGGACTGAGCATCATAATTACTATGCCTGCATAAACTACCCAATTAACAAAATGCGGCAGGTAAACAATCGTTTGAATTGCTTTTTTAAATTTAGGACCAGCTACCTCATTCAATAGCAAAGCAAACAATATAGGCACAGGCATTCCAAAGAAAAACACTAGCAGGTTGAGTATCATGGTGTTTTTCATAGCATTCCAAAAGTATGGGTCTTGCATTATGCGTGCGAAATTATCCAGTCCCACCCAAGGACTATCGGCAAAGCCTAAGCCAATTTGGAAATCTTGAAAAGCCATTACTATGCCATACATCGGGACATATCTAAAAAGGATAAAAAATATAATGCCGGGTATTAGCATAAGATACAGATACAGTTCTGTACGCTTTATTCCTCTCTTTTTTGCTAACGGCAAATCAATGACTTTGGATTTTTTCTTTTTCATACTTTTATCCATTAATCAGTTCCTCCATCTTAATGACCATCGAAAATGTTGACAGCGGGATTCCAATCCCTTGGCTGTCCTTGAATGATGGGGTTTCTTCATTAATCTCGTAAAAAATAGAATTTAAACAGAGCCTATACGCTGCAACTACTTTGCTATCTATGCCAAAAAGCTGTGTATACAATGAAAAGCACTGTATGCAAGCCGATTGATTGTTTGCTCCTTTATCCATAATTTCGTCGGTCATACCTTTGATTGCGAGTTTCAAGGCTTGCTCTATGTCCATCAACCCTATACCTGCCTCCCAAAGCGCCCTTGAAACAGATAGCAAGCCTCTAACTATAATAAGATGATATACCGTTTTGGCATTGTGTCCGTCAAAATATCTCCCGCTGCTGCACAGTCCCGGCATTATGCCAAGTCTAACTTTTTTAATAGCGCCGTTCAAATATTTGTTGTTGCCTGTCACCTCAAAAAGTTCTGACAATAGCTTAACGCTAAACGCATTATAATTAAAATTAATTACAATATCTTGCTCCAATGCCCAATCTCCCGCCCTAGTTGCCGCCTCAAGATATCTTTTGTTTTTAAACCTTTTATAGCCTTCAATCAGGATACTGCCACAAAGAGCATTATCAAACTGCAGACCTCCGTCGCCCCTCACGCCCTTGACAATCCAACCGTTTTGAATATATTCCTTTTCGTCAAGACCTTCAAGAATCTTTTCTATCATTGGCGCAAACCACGGATTTACTTTGCGCATATCTGGAAACGGAAATACTCCGCTTTCCGCCTGCACGGTAAGCAGGCTATCTAAGCCCTGTTGGGCCTGAGTCATAAGACTTTCCCTTTTTTCTTGACTTATCGTGCCGTTGTCTATGCAGGCAAATGCCGAGTTTATCATTTCGCAGCCTGTTCGCAAATATATCTCCACATCATTAGAGTCAGGATATCTCCCCGTGCAATAATAATTTAAATAAGGATAATTTGCATTTTCCGCAAGCGCATTATACATCTTTTTGATTGTGCTGTAATCTGCGTTTTTGGCGACTTTGTTAAAATATAGCGCTGGCACTTCCGTCTTGCAAGCTTCGTCTTGCAACAGCACCTTCAACTTGTTGCAAATCGTGTATATGCCCGCAAGGTCGTCTTGGGACATAGCGCTTTTAAGCTGCAAAATCAATTGGGCGTATTGCGCTCTTATCTCTTGTCCGATTTTTTGAATATTATTATCTATCCGATAATTAAACTGTCTGTTTTTTACAATAAATCCTTCGCCGCTCAAAAGTTTCTCAATCTCCTCCGCCTTTGAGATGCTTAGGTCAAATTCCTCTTTATACAAGGCAATCTCTGCCTCTCTTCCCAAAGCAGTAAGTTTGCGCAATATTTTTGCATCTTGAATGTTATGCTTGGCTTGCATAACAGTAAAGAATTTTTTGTAGGCAGCATACTGTTTGTTCATTTTTGTTCTTTCCTCAAGTTTTGAATATAAACCCATAATGGAGATGCATACATACTGCACTTGTCAAAATTCTCCGTGCCGTAATTATCTCTTTGCATAAAAGCATTGGTTATGATATTCATTGTAGTAATATAATCTTCCGTCCAACCATAGCTGTCGGAATACAAGTTTAACATTTCTAAAAGCAAGCTTTCATAATAACTGCCGTCTGGGCAAGAGCCGTATGTGATTATTTCGTTAAATACGCCCTGATATGCCATCGCTGTAAGCTCTTTTAGCGTGGTATAGTATGCGTGGTCGGCAGGGCAAAACTTCAAAAGTGTTCCAGCCCCTCTTGCCAATATAGTTTGATAGACCATCTTTGCATTGTGATTATCAAACCAGCGTCCAATCATCTTACCTTCAGTCATCATTCCGCTTATTGTGCCGTACTTGAATTTCTTTATCGCATCTTCCAAATATGTGTTGTCGTTGCTTAGCGCATAAGCGTATGCTAACGCCTCTACCGTAAAAGAGTTGTAATTAAAGTTTTTTACAAGATTATGATTCAAAAGAAATGTATCGGCATTCCAAAGTATCGAATCTTTGATTCTGTTTGCAAATTCCGCATCTTTATCTTTAAAATAATCCCAAACATAGTACATTGCTCCAACTATAAGACCATTGTCATATTGCAAGCCGCCATCTGTAAGATAATCTTCAATTATCCATTTACCCAAACCGCCTTGACTGAGGGGAACAGTATCGGTTTTGGTAGGGATGCCCGCTGCAATAAGCGCCTTGCAAGTGTTACCTACATTGCCGCCCATAGAACTGATGTCGGGGAAAGGAAACACTCCGTTGCCAGCAAATTCTTGTAAACGCATCCAATTGTTGACGCTTGCCTTGAGGCTGTTTAAATTAAAATTATAAAGCTCTTGCTTGCCGGCGTCACCCTCATACATTTTTAAAGCTGTCAAGGCGTAGTATGTGAGATGTACAGACACCCGCATCGTTTGGGTGAGAATGGTTGCATCTGCGCTTGCTTTTCCCAAGGACACATAGGGCAGCATAGCGACCGAATAATTATTGCTTATATTATTAAAATCAATATTATATAAATAGTTTTCCAAGTCGGCGTCGGTATATATTTCTTTGGTGTTATAGCCGCTCCAATACCTGTTCCTATCCTGCGGCATTCCCGCCATTTCGCCCAAGCCGTTAATCAATGTATCAATATAATTATATAAAACCTGCTCATCCTCTGCCGATTGCGTATTGTAAGCATTGTTCATATATGTATGCAAAGGTGCATGCCAACCTTGGCTGTAAGGAAACTGTGAGGGGCTGTAAGCCATATAGTCTATTCCGGTTAGCCAAGCCAATCTATAATGCGGTATTTGATATCCCAAATCGATAAGCGCAATTTCCAAACCTGCTATCAATGCCTCACAATCATTAAATTGATTGTTTAAAATCATCGCCTCTGCTTTTTCAATGCCCACGCTAAATCTTGTGAGAGCAACTCCTGATAGCGATGGTAAAAAATCGGCTATCACGCTCAACCTCCCATTTAACTCTCCTCTCGGAGGTGCGGTAAATGCCGGCGCAATAGCTCCTTTAGTTATATATTTATTGATAAATAATACATACTCATAGCATTCTGCAAGCTTATTGTTTAAATAATACTCCTCTGCTTTAATATATAAAGGTGTATAGCTATCTCTCACAAACTTCACCTTATCAAGAATTGCTCTTTTTGTATTCGATAGCATATCGTACATACCCGATTTAGCGGGAACTGCGCTGGAGAATGTTATTATATCTATATCCTTATAAAGATTAAAGAGATTATTATAAACTGTCTCATTTGCCCCTGTAGCGTTTAGCGCATTACTCACTTTGGATTTATAAGATGGCATTACCATATGATTCTTTGCGCTTATAAAGCTTTTTAATGCCGATACTTCCGTTTCCGAAACAACAAAACCTTCCTCTAAAGCAAGTTTTTCATTCAATAGCATCTCCGCCTCTTGAAGCTTGTCGGCATATACATCGGTGTGGGTGTCTACGATGTCATTATATTTTAATAGTAAAAAATCATAATTTTCTTTCTTTTTGATATCTGTTTTAATTGACTGTAATAATGCATTGGTTCTTATTTGATTATCATAAGATAAGAAGTCTGCATCAAAGTATCCTTCTAATGCTGCTTTTGATTGACTTAACAATTGTGAGAGGGGAACTTTTTCTCTATCGGATATAGCCTGTTGGGCTAACACAAGCATATCCCAAACTTGCCATTTTAGGTCAACATAATCGGGGATTATTTCCAACATAGTTTGATACGACATTTTTTCGTCAATCATAGCTTGAGGTATGGCGCTGTTTATATAATCCGCTATCATTTTTTCTGTTGCATCCATTAGGTTTACTATATCCTCATAAGGCGATTTGCTTTCTATCATTCCAAGAATAGCAAAATAATTATCCATTACTTGCTGTTTGATAGCAATGTCCTCAATGCTGTTTGCTTGACTTTCAAGCAAGTCAACTCTAGTCATAAAATTAGCGTCAATTTTGTCGGCATCCTCTTTACAACCAGCTAAAAACATTGCTGAGAGCAAAAGCATCAAAATTACTAAAATTATAAAAAGTTTGCTAAATTTCTGTTTCATATTTACATCTTAACCCAACAATAACATTTGTACAACAAGTAAAATTTGACATTTTGGCCTCTTTGTATAGGCAATTTTTGATATTTTGAAAAAATAAGTGAGATAAGTTTGATATTTGCTACTTGCAGGCACACACCGCAAGGCAAAAAAGCAATAAACTTGAGGTTTGGGAGCAAATAAAAACTTCGATTTTTCAATTCGCTTTCTCTTTTTATAAAATTCTTATCGAAAAAAGAACCACCGCTATTTAAGACCGCCCCGTGTAATATTACCACTTATAGGGAATGGAATGGCTTGAAAAACGCTTGCTATCGTAACTTTTTTGAGATATAATGAGGTTAACACCACAACTACAAGGAAATAAATCACTATGTTCAAAACGGGCGGTAACGGTGACGGCTTAGGCGGCATCGTACAGGACGCCTTAAATCCGGCGTTCCAAAAATTTTTAGGCGTTGATGTCACTCCAGGGTATATCTCGGGGCTGATTTTCACTTTACTTCTCTTGCTAATTGCCGGGGCAGTAAGGGTGTTTCTCGTACCCAAATTTGCCAAAGCAAAGACCCCGGGGAAGGCACAGCTCTTTTTTGAAACTCTTGTTGGTTATTTTAGCGGCGCATCGGCAGAAGGGGTGCATAGGCACGCCGACTTGGTAGGTCCTTACACATTTACTACTGCAACATTTATAGCAGTGACCACGCTTGCAGAGTTGCTTGGGCTGCGTCCTGTGTTCTCTACCATTAACGCTTGTGTCGCATTTGGTGTGATGACTTTTGTTGTGATAAATATTAGCGGAATCCGTGAATTCGGTATCGCAAAACGCTCAAAGCGGTTACTAAACCCAATAAATATCATTACAGACCTATCTGTGCCGCTATCTCTTTCGTTAAGGTTGTTTGGCGCTATCACAAGCGGATATATAATTATGGAGCTACTTTATGCATCTCTATATACCAGCTTTGTATTGCCCGCTGCTGCATCCATAGTAACTACTTTGTTCCACGCAGGTATTCAGGCATTCTTGTTTGCCACTCTTACAACAATATTTGTATCGGAGGCGGTGGAGCGAAACTAAACTAGGCTAAATACAATTGCATTTACCCAAATTTATTTGATTAAATCATTATAAAATTGCAACTTAAAACTATTGACAAAAATATCAACTTAGTTTTACAAATACAAAATAAAAATCACTTTTTGTGAAAAAATAAAATTACAACATTTAAAGGAGAAAAAAATATGCCGTTATTAAACATTTTAAGCTTATCGGCGGTGTCCCTAAAAGAAATTTCCGCCGCAATCGTGTTTGCCGTTGTCGGTATTGGTTGCGCTATCGCTATGGGAGTTTCCATATCCAAAGCGGTAGAGGCTATGAGCCGTCAACCCAGCGCAGATAAGAAAATTAGGGGCGCACTAATGTTAGGTCTTGCGTTTATAGAAACGCTTGCTATTTATGCACTATTGATTGCAATAATGCTTATCATCCTTTAAATTTTTAATTAGGAGGCGGGTGGGATAAGTGAATTATCTTTTACTTTCGACGAACTCATTTTTTGGGTTCAGTATTCTAGAAATATTATTGCATATGCTCAACTTAGTAATTCTGCTTGTCGGGTTTACTTTTCTATTGTATAAACCAATAAAAAAGATAATAGATACCCGCAAGGAAGAGTTTGCAAAAGCCGAGGAACAAAAAACCGAGATGCTTAGAGAAACCGAGGAGTTCAGGGCGGGCTATGATGCTATGATTATAAATGCCAAAGACGAAGAACGGCGCATCGTAGAAGGTGCGCAAGAAAAGGCAAAGGAAGAAGGCAATATCATCATTGAGAATGCCAAAGACGAGGCACGAGCAATTTACGAAAAAGCGGTGCGGGATACTCAAGCGCAAAAAGCAAAAATGAAAGAGGAGCTTGCCGAAACCGTTCCCGACTTAGCGGTAAAAGTTGCATCGGAAATTCTGCGCCGTGAAATTAACCCTGACGACCACAATGCGATTATTCAAACAATTGTAGACGAGTGGAAGGACTAAAGGAGGGTATAAGGTGCGCAATATTACAATCAAATCATCCTTGCAGCTTACCCAAGACCAGCGTGAACTTCTTGAACAGGGAATAAAAAACAAATCGCTCGGCGAGGTAACTTTTAACTATGTGCTGGACGACTCTGTAATAGGTATTATCGTGCTAGACGGCGAAACGCTGGTGGATGCATCCCTAACTGCAGAGTTGCACAGGATAAAGAAAAATTATGACAATCTGTATGCGGATATGCGCAAAGGCATTTCTGTAACCGAACTGCCGCATTTTATTAAAGATAGGCTAAGTTCTCTTGTAAATCATCATATTGATATAAAATTATATGGCAAAGTGGTATCTGTTGCCGACGGCATAGTGAAAATTACTGGACTTTCCACTTGCAAGTACGGCGAGTTGATAGTTATTGGGCGCAAAAATTCCCCTGCTCTGGTTATGAACTTGGAGCGGGAGTCGGTTGGCGCAATACTGCTTAGCTCTGCCGATGAGATAGAATACGGCGACTTTGCCTATTCTATTGGCAAGATTTTGGAAGTGCCTGTTGGCAAAGAACTGCTTGGGCGCATAGTAAATCCTTTGGGAGTGCCTGTTGACGGTTTGGGGCGTATCCGCACAAAAAACCATCGGCGGGTGGAGAGCGACGCTCCCCCTATTCGTATGAGAGATAAAGTTAACGAGCCGTTATATACGGGTATTCTTGCCATTGATGCAATGATACCCATAGGCAAGGGGCAAAGGGAACTGATTATAGGCGACCGTCAAACGGGTAAGACATCTATTGCCGTAGATGCGATTATCAACCAAGCGGGCAAAGGCGTTTATTGCGTATATGTTGCAATTGGGCAAAAGGCATCCTCTGTTAACAAGTTGGTAAAAACACTAAAAAAACACGACGCACTCCGCTATACTGTGATAGTTTATTCCACAGCGTCCGACCCGCCCTCTTTGCAATACATTGCTCCCTATGCGGGCGCAGCGATAGCCGAACATTTTATGTACGAAGGCAAGGATGCGCTCATTATATATGACGACCTATCCAAACACGCAGTTGCATACAGAACGATATCACTTTTACTTCGCCGCCCCGTTGGCAGGGAGGCGTATCCCGGCGATATTTTCTATATTCACAGCAGACTGCTTGAGAGAGCGGCAAAACTTAATGCTAGTTCGGGCGGCGGCTCACTCACTGCACTACCCATAATTGAAACACAAGCGGGAGATATCTCTTCATATATCCCCACCAATGTCATAAGCATTACGGACGGACAAATATATTTGGAAAGGGAGTTGTTTAATTCTGGTATAAGACCTGCAATAAATGTGGGACTCTCGGTAAGCCGTGTTGGTGGCTCGGCGCAAAACAAGATGATGAACAAGCTTAGCGCAAAAATTCGTCTTGCCCTCTCTCACTACAAAGAACTGCAAATATTCACACAGTTTGGAGCATCAATTGAGGAGGAAACCCGCAAAACATTGGAAAGCGGCGCTAGAATAGTAGAGGCTCTAAAGCAAAAGGAACACCACCCTCTAAGCGTACTTAAAGAGGAAATCTTTCTTATTGCCATAACTAATGGCTACCTCAAGAGCATCAAGATAGCGGACATATCTCGCTTTCTTGACAGCTATTATGCCTTTGCCCTTGAGCAGTTGGGACAGACATCCGGCACAGAACACACCCTTAGCAAAGAGGAGTTTGCTCTCTTGTCCGAAGTTTCGGAGCAGTTTGTTGAAGGTTGGGGGAAAGGTCTGTGAGCAGTAACATAAATGCCCTAAAGTCAAGAATTAAGGTGATAGGCGAAACCGCCCAAATCACCAATGCTATGAAAATGATTAGCATGGCAAAGTACTATAAAATAAACGAAAAATACGAAAAAAACGACCATTATCAAGATAAGGTTCGTGCCACTATAAAGACGATATTAAAGGAATCGGGAGAAATCGACCACGCATATTTTGCCAAGAGAGAGCGCAAAAACTCCACCTATGTTGTAATTGCCAGCGACACAGGGCTTGCAGGCGACTACAATCACAGAGTATTAAACTTTGCCGAAAGCACAATTTTGGATGCGGAAAATGATACCCGTATTTTCACCATTGGGTATATGGCATATGAGTTTTTTGAAAAAAGTATGCTAAACCCCGAGGGAGAATTCTTGTTTTCTGCCCAAAATCCCTCAATTGACGATGCCGCACGCATTACTTCGGTACTGATTGACCTCTTTGATAGCGGTGCTACCGACGAGGTAAACATAATATTTACCACCGATGACGGCAATGCTACAAGCGCAGTTATGCAAAGGCTGCTGCCCCTGTCACGAAGAATGTTTTTGAACGAGGAAATAAATGAGTTTGCAGGCATTACATTTGAACCGTCTATGAAAGAGCTTTTCGACATTCTTGTGCCGCAGTATGTGCTTAGCGCCGTATATACGGCTTTAATAGAGTCGGTAAAGTGTGAGCATATTGAAAGAATGGTGACAATGAGCGGCTCTACCAAAAATGCCGAGGAAATGTTGGAAAAATTAAAGCTTGAATATAATCGCAGCCGTCAGGAGCAAATAACTACGGAAATTGCCGAAATCACGGCGGCTGTTGCGGAGGAATACGATGGGGATTAAAAATATAGGTAAAGTGGTGCGGGTAATTGGTCCTGTTGTTGATGTGGAGTTTGCCGCCGCACTTCCCAAACTGTACGAAAAACTTGTTGCAGAGTGCGAGGACACCACGGTTGTACTTGAAGTTGCGGGGTTTTTGCACAACAAAGTTGTCAGGACAATCGCCCTAAATGCAAATGAGGGGCTGTTTCGTGGCACAGATGTTATCGCAACGGGTGAGCAAATCACCGTACCTGTGGGCAAAGCTGTGCTTGGCAGAGTTTTTAATGCGCTTGGCGAGCCAATAGACGACAAGGGCGAAGTGGAGTCATTAACCAAATGGAATATTCACCGTTTGCCGCCAAAATTTAACGAGCAGAGCAGCGAAACCGAAATATTAGAAACAGGCATCAAGGTTATCGACCTATTTACTCCCTACCCAAAGGGCGGTAAAATTGGACTGTTTGGCGGTGCGGGAGTGGGTAAAACTGTGCTTATTCTCGAACTTATTCGCAGTATATCAGTAGAACACGGCGGTTACTCAATCTTTACAGGGGTGGGGGAGCGCCTTCGTGAAGGTCACGATATGATAAGCGATATGGAATCAAGCGGAATGCTGCACAACTCCGCCTTGGTGTTCGGGCAGATGAACGAGCCGCCGGGCGCAAGAATTAGAGCGGCTTTTACCGGACTTACTATGGCAGAATACTTTCGTGATGTAAAAAAGCAAGATGTGCTTTTGTTTATCGACAACATATTCCGCTATGTGCAAGCGGGCAGCGAGGTGTCGGCTTTGCTAGGTAAAATGCCCTCTGCGGTAGGTTACCAACCCACCCTTGCCAACGATATAGGTATGCTAGAGGAGCGCATCACCACTACCACCGAAGCATCTATAACATCAATACAGGCAATATATGTGCCGGCGGACGACCTTACCGACCCCGCCCCTGCGGCAATATTTAGCCACCTAGACGCAACTACCGTGCTGTCTAGAAAAATTGTAGAGGAAGGGATATATCCCGCAATAGACCCATTGGCATCATCATCTTTGGTTTTGCAACCGGATATTGTTGGAGAAAAGCACTACAAGACCGCACGGCGGGCGATTGAATTATTACAGCGTCACAAGGAACTGCAGGATATCATCGCTATTCTTGGTATGCAAGAACTTTCCGAGGACGACAAGCTTGCCGTGTATCGTGCAAGAAAATTGATACGCTTTTTGTCACAGCCCTTTTATGTGTCGGGAGTTTATACCAATATGGAGGGGCGCTTTGTACGCCGTGAAGAAACAATTGACGGCGCTCTTAGCATACTAAACGGCGAAACCGATGATATACCCGAAAGTCTTTTCTACTTTGCTGGTAATATTGGAGAAATCAAGGATAGGTTCGAGAAAAAAAGTGGTAAAAAAGTTTAAGCTGGAAATCAATACCCCCGAACAAAAGTTTTTTGGCGGGGAAGTAAACGGCGTCATTGTCGAAACTTCGGAAGGATATACCGAAATCCTTGCCGACCATATGCCCATTGCCATTGGATTACTCCCGTCTGTGATGTCTGTTGCCGACGACGAAAAAACATTGGAAATAGTTAACGGCGAAGGGTTCTTATTAGTAACCGATAACACAGCTACAATATTTTGCCGCAGTGCAGAGTGGGCGGACGAAATTGAAATTAACAAGGTAAAGCGGGAAATTGAGGAATACGAAAGACGGTTAAAAGAGGCAAAGAGCCGTGCCGAATATAAGCTTAGTCAGGCGGCGCTTGGCAGACTGTTTGCCAAACTAAAAGTGAGATAGTTGAGTTGCATTTATTGCAAGTGTAACATTATTTTATACATTTGGTTTTTGCAAATTTAAATAAGCAAAAACTTGTCCTTTTATCCTAGTAAAAACACAAATAAAGGAGCAGCTAAAAAACTTGGCTTTAAGAGTAAAGTACGCATTGCCCGTCCATAGATTTTTATATGGGTGCGCTGGGTTTATTGTTAATTTTGTCGTGCCTATATACATATATACGGCAACCAACAACCTAACGCTTGCGCTAGCATTTTTTCTTGCTAAATATTGCGCATCCGCTGTCGTTGCCCCCGCAATAAGAAGTTGGACAAGGTGTAAGCCCCTTTTATTGATGCTTATGCACACCCTTCTTTTTTTTGCAGCAAGCCTCACACTTGTTTTTATCAGCTTTTCCTACCCAACCGTACTGCTTATCGCTTTGCTGTTTGCGCTGTCCGAAATATTTTACAATACCTCTCTCAACATAATATTCGCTGTTACAGTTCCCAATAGCCTTGCTACGGTTATCCAAATGCCGTTTGCATCGGGGCTACTTCTTGCAGGCATAGCGGAACTTGGCATTAAACTCCCAATCGTACCTGCCTTTGTTGTAGCGGCGGCTTGCCTTTTTCTTTCCTTACTGCCCTTGATTTTTATAAAAAACGACATAGCTATTCTTAACACAAAAGTGTTGAGCGAGGAAATAAAAAAGCCGTATCGGGATGTCAAGCGAGATTTTTTCCACCTTTCGCTTGGGCTGTTTAGCGGTGTTGCTTTTGAAATACTGCCCTTTTATTTGGTGGTAAATCAAGGTTTATTCACCCTTGCTTTACCGATGCTTGTGATTTTTAGAGCGCTGCAACTTATATTTATTAAAGTTGGCGATATTTTTCATAAAAAGGGTTGGTATAATATTGCTATGGCAGTTTGCCCGCCAACGCTTGCAGCACTGCTCATTCTCACTGCAATTTTTAAGGAGCAAAAGGCGGCATATTATTTGTACGCTGCCGTTGTTGCTGTTTTTCCACTAAACTTTATTCCCAATTCTCCTCTTATAACGCTATGATAAAGAGGAAAAAGCAAGTGCATTACAACCAAACAAGACGAGAGTTTTTTCTTGCCCTTGCCAAAATAGTTGCTCCGCTTGCATTTGTTTTGTTTGGGTCTTTAGATGTGATTATATACATAGGAGCGGGAGCGGCAGTCGCTATGTTCCTTTTTAGTTTCAACTTCCGCTCTCAACAAAAAGTTGCCACTTATCCCGCAAATAATCAATAAAACTGCAATTTTTCTTATTGTTAAAAACACTTACTATTGTTTTGCTTTTTTATACTATTGACTATTGCATTTTTGTAAACTATAATATTATTATTAAATTCTCAATATGGGGTGTAACAATGAAAAACAAGTTTATAATCGGAATTTTAGCAATACTGCTTTGCCTTAGCGTTGCATTAGTTGCTTGTAACAATGGCTCGGATTTCACCAACGATGACTACGAAATTGAAATAACCATGCAGTCAGCCGAGGATATTCTCTCACAAATTGAACTTGGCGACACCGTAACCGCACAAATTGCGGCTGGATATCATTCAACAAGAGCTTATTCTAAAAACGGCAATGAGTTTGTCGTCTACGAAAGATATGAAAGCACTTACGGCACAACCGAAAGCTATATTGGCAAAGAGGGCAGTGATTACTATTCGGTTTTTGTCAATGTTAGCGGCGCAACTATGCACTACAAAGTTAATGAATGGGAAGCCAAAAAGTCGCTTTTGGATGCTGAAAACACACTAAACAATTATTACCAAAATATTATACATCAGTATATGGGAGAGGTGGAAAGAGCCAAATCCTACGGCGGTGACTTTGGCAAGGTTAGTGTTTATGGCAACGCATACAAAGCAGAACCAGAGGACACCATGCCCGATACAGCAAGTATAACTTACGCCGCCAAGATTATGATTGACGCAAAGGTGAGAACACTTACTCTAAACTACCAAATAACAAACAGTAAATTATCAGGCATCCACATTGGTTATGCAATAGTAGAGGATTATGTGTCTGATAATGAGCGGCAATTAAGAGATGCAAATAACTTGTCCATTCAAATGGAATTTAGCTATGATGACCCTGTGCAAATGCCAACCAACAAAGGCGACCTAACCACGCCCACCACATACGCTTCCGTCTATTTATCAAACACCACGACCTCTCCATTATACGACCAAGTTAGAGGCGAGAAAATAGATTTGCCCACTCCCGTAGAAGAAGGCGAGTTTTTAGGCTGGTATTACGACAGTAATTTCCAACTACCGATAGAAGGCAAATATCAAGTGGGATACGGTGAGAATAACTCCGTCTATGCCAAATGGGATGTCCCCACAGCAAAACTTGAGTTAAACGGCGGAAAACTCTTGCCCGATGCCGAAAGTACTTGGAAAGACTGCACCATTATTAAGGATATTGATAGGGTAACCAATGTACATAAGGCGGGTTATGTGTTTTACGGTTGGTTTACCGATGCGGACTTTGCTAATCCCGTTTATAATGATAACGGTTTAATCAAGGCAAACACCACACTTTATGCCAAGTGGTTACCGCTTGTGACAATCACACTTAATGCCGATGTCACCTACCCCCTTCCCAAGCTAATGGGAGTAGCGGGCCGTGACACCAACCTTGACAATGTGGTGGTAACCAAGCGTGGCAAGATATTTGAGGGTTGGTATACCAACAGCAATTTTTCCACTCCTGCTCCCGATGTTTTCCCCACATCCAACGCAACCTACCACGCAAAATTTACACCCGCTATCTGTGTAGAGTTCAACTTTGACGATGCCGATTTAACGCCAAACAATTTGGACTTTTACCTAAATATACCGCTAACGGAGTCGGAAGAATACACCTTTGCCGACCTCTATGATGAGTTGTCTAATGACTATTCCGGTGGTACTTCGGCTAACAACACGGCATTTAACGGGTGGTTTACCGACAAAGCACTTACAAAAGAGTTCACCTCTTATCCTACGGGAAACATCACCCTATACCCCAAACTTTCGCCATTCTATTATTACAATTTGCGTGCAGGGGAAGGCACGCTACAACCCTACTATGAGGACAATAATACAAGCCGCATAAATTGGCTTAAAGCGCACAGCGCTTCCCCCGCCGAACAGCTTGCACTTATGGCAGATGCTACTCATGGTTTCGGTCTCTTAATCCCACCAGAAGGCAAGGTTTTTGTGGGCTGGTATACAGATGCCGCTTTAACCAATCCTTATAACCCCACCAAATATCCCACATCTACTATGACCATATATGCAAAATTTGCTCCTATTGAGGACTAACATTATTTTGCGCTAACAATAAAAGCCCTCTGCTATCCAAGGTTATCTAATAGCGGAGGGCTTTTTTTATTTGTCTTTTGTTGTTTTTAGTTATTCTTGTTTTCCGTCTTTAACCCCAAGCATCTTTAATTGACGGCTGCTCTTTGCAAAGAGTTGGTCGTGAACACTCATCTTTCTAACCACATCTTTAATTATTTCATATAGCTCCCCGCCTTTTGTGTAGTCAGCGGCGGCAATAAAGTCCACCCTCTCGTGCAATAGCAAGTCTTTAACCCGCCCTTTTTCGCCTTGAGGGTAGACGGCAAGCGAACATCCCCCGTTGGACTTTACTAATTTCATACAAGGCACATCGGTAAGTCCGTCACCTATATATATCATATTGCGAAAGGGTATGCGCCGCTCCTCCTCGGGCGTGTAATTGTTAAGCTTGTCATCCTCGGAGATATCGAGTATCCCCTTGTTTATACGAAATAAAAACTGCGTTTTTGTCGTGTAATTCACCGCATTTTTTGCCCAACTTGCCCCGCCGTTTTCCTCATATAGAAATTCGCAGGCAAATACTTCCTTAAAGTTTGCAAAAATCTCCGAACCCTCAATTATTTCTCTAAGACCAGAGGAGATAATATAATGCTCTATGGTTGCGCCATAACTTTTTGCCGCCTCCTCAATGAGCGCAAACCATTCTTTAACCCCCGAAAAAAACTCAAGATGCCGCCCTAGCTCAACAAAGTCCTCCCGCCAAACTCGCTGCCCTGCCTTTGCCGCATTTTTTAGCATTAGATACAAGTATGCCAATACGCTGTCCATCTTGTTCTTTTCGGCAAGCTCTCTGGCCTCCGCCCAAAACTCGGACGGATGCATTTTTAGCCTTGGAATAAAGCTATATTCTTGCATATCTTTGGTGCAGAGAGTCTTGTCAAAGTCATAAATTATTGCGATAACCGTTTGGTGTTTGTCCATATCTATCTCCATTTTGCCTTGTACATTGATTATATCATAAAATTGGTACTCATTGTCTTAACTCCTCGGCTGTTTTAAAAAAATATGATTAATATATTCTTGATGCACTAATAACAGTCATTTGAAAATTAAATGAGGTGTTACCATACTTGACAAAACACAAATTATCCCTTATTCTTTTATTATCAAAATTTACCAAATGTTTTTGCATTACGAGGAGTGATATGTACGATATTATCATAAATCCCATTGCGGGAAAGGGAAAGAGTATCAAGGCTTATGCCATGGTGGAGAGTGAGCTAACAAAACGGGGCATCACCTATACTGCACATTTTACCAAGCGCAAAAACCACGCATCCCAAATTGTAGCCGAGCTAAACAGTAGGGACAAGCACACCAATCTTATCGTAATGGGCGGCGACGGCACATATAACGAAACGCTAAACGGCATAACCGACTTTGCAAAAATTACAGTTGGCTTTATCCCTTGCGGCACGGGCAACGACTTTGTGCGCCCCTTAAAACTCCCCAAAAATCCCATTGATAACTTAAAAATAATATTGGACGGGAAAAGTCGATACCTCGACTTTATAGCCTTGGACGAAAAGCGTGCGCTCAACTGCGCCGGGGCAGGTATGGATGTGGATATCCTATTGAGGTACGCAAAAATAAAGTTTTTTAAGGGCAAACTAAAGTACTATATCGCCCTGCTCCAATCATTGATTAACCTAAAGTTCCACAAAATGGAGCTTACCATTGACGGCGAAACTCAAGTGCGGGAAGTATTTATTATGGCGATTGCAAACGGCACTCACATTGGCGGCGGTATGCCAATCTCTCCCCGCTCCAAACTTGACGATAAAATGTTAGACCTTGTAATCATAAACCGTGTGCCAAAAGCTAAGGTTATCCCCTTACTGCTCAAGTTTTTAAAAGGTAAGCATATAGACGAGCCTTGCACCGAGTGCCACAGCGGCAAAGAGTTTTTTATTCGTATGCTTTCCGAGGACGGCGTATCCTTAAAAACTCAAGTGGACGGCGAGGTGTTCGACAGCTGCACGCTAAACTGCAAAATTGTATCGGACACTTTGCACATTTTTACCAACTAGACTTCATAAAAAGGCGATAGTATTTGCATTATCGTAAACACAATGTTATAATTTACATAAAATGAGTATAAGGTCGTCGGGAGAAATAGTGATAAATTTACAATCAATAATAAATAGCTTTGAAATTGAAGGTGCAGTATATAATTGTGAGCTTTATGGCTCGGGACACATTAACGATACCTATAAAGTAATCGTGCGTGATGCCCATCAAGAGTACTGTTATATCTTGCAAAGGATAAACCACAATGTCTTTAAAGATGTGGAAGGGTTAATGAATAACATCCGTAAGGTTACCGAATACATAATTGATAGATTAAAGGACATTAACGGCGACACCACCAAAGCGCTAAGATTAATACATTCACGGGACGGCAAAAATTTTGTAAAAGACGCTCTTAGCAACTACTTCCGTTGTTACAATTGTATCCCCGGTGCAGTGAGCATAGAGAGCGTGCCTACGCTAAAACAGTTTGAAATATCCGGCTCGGGGTTTGGGCTTTTTCAAAAATACCTAGATGGGTTTCCCACTTCCGAATTAATAGATACCATTCCCAATTTTCACAATACCGAGGATAGATATAACAAGTTTATTGCCGCAGTAAAGGCAGACCCATTGGGGCGACTGGCAGGTGTGGCAGAGGAAGTAGCGTTTTTTGTGGATAGAGCCGACTATTCAAGCCGTGTTACCCGTCTTATTGCAAGCGGCGACATTCCTCTTCGTGTTACTCACAACGACACCAAACTAAACAATATGATGATAGACCTAGTAGAGGAAAAAGCGGTTTGCGCAATAGACCTAGATACGGTTATGGCAGGCTCAATACTCTACGACTTTGGCGACAGTATTCGTGCGGGGGCAAACCTTGGCGCAGAGGACGAACAGGACTTGTCCAAAGTAGCTTTTTCTCTTGAGCATTTTGAGGCTTTTACCGCTGGGTTTATAGGCGAAGTAAAGGATATCCTCACCCCTTCTGAGGTAGAAAATATGGCATTTGGGGCAATACTAATGACATATGAATGCGGTATGCGGTTTCTTACCGACCATTTAATGGGTGATACCTACTTCAAAATTCATCGCAAAGGGCATAACTTGGACAGAACTCGCACCCAAATAAAAATGGTTGCCGATATGGAATCTGTGTTTGATGAGATGAATGCGATAGTTAAAAAGCACTCTTTAGGTATCCAAAAGTAGAGAACAAGCAGCCAAAACCTCGAAAAAACAAGCTATTTCAACCATACACAATAAGACCCTTTCATATTAAGGAGAATTGGATATGAAAATATTTATCACCGGCGGGGCGGGTTATATTGCCTCGCATACAATTGTCACCCTTATTAATTCGGGCTACGAAGTAGTGGCAATAGATAATTTTTCCAACAGCAGCTACTCTGCAATAGAAAATGTGAAAAAACTCACTACTAATGCTCCGCTTGCATTTTATGAAGGCGATGTGCAAGATAAAGCCCTGTTAGAGCGTATTTTTACCGAGCATACAATATCTGCCGTAATACATTTTGCGGGACTAAAAGCTGTGGGGGAGAGCTGCCAACTACCCCTTAAATATTACGAAAACAACCTTGTTTCCACACTCACTCTTTTGCAAGTTATGGATAAGTTTGCAGTAAAAAAGCTTGTCTTTAGCTCATCTGCAACCGTATACGGCAACCCCAAATCGTTACCCATTACCGAAGATTTTCCTCTTTCTACCACCAACCCTTATGGCTCTACCAAATTGATGATAGAAAATATTTTGCGTGACACTTATGCCGCAGACAATTCTTGGCACATAGCGCTACTTAGGTATTTCAACCCCGTTGGCGCACACGAAAGCGGCTTGATTGGCGAAAGCCCAAGCGGTATTCCCAACAACCTTATGCCCTATATAGCACGGGTAGCGACAGGAGAGCTAGAATATCTTAGCGTGTTTGGCAATGACTATGACACGCCCGACGGCACGGGGGTGAGAGATTATATTCACATTATGGACTTGGCTGAAGGGCATTTAGCCGCCCTGCAAAACATAGAAAAATTTGGTGCAGAGGCTCTCAATTTGGGAACAGGCACGGGGTATAGCGTGCTAGAAATGATTGCCGCTTTTGAAAGAGCAAGCGGCAAGCCAATAAACTACAAGATAGCGCCTCGCCGCTTAGGGGATATTGCCAGCTGTTATGCCTCCCCCAAAAAGGCTGCCGAGATGCTTGGTTGGACGGCAAAAAGAAGTTTGCTAGATATGTGCCGTGATGCTTGGAACTTTCAGTTATCTACGGCTAAATAGTTGATTTGCTAGCGTCTGTTCAATTGACAGCCCACCCCGTATAAGGTATAATTATAAGTGAAAATAACTAAAATTTGGAGTTTTTGATGGCAAAATTTGTACAATTAGATGGCATAGATATAGGCGACATTAAGATATATTCCCTAAGCACCTGCGGCTGGTGTCGCAAGACAAAGGAATTGTTTAGAGATAACGGCATTAAGTTTGCCTTTGTTGATGTTGATACCTTAAATGGTGATGACAGGGAAAAAGCAAAAGACGAGGTTATGGCTTTTAATCCTAGACTGTCTTTCCCTACCACGATAATAAACGGCGGTGAAGAAGTAGTAGCTGGCTTTGACGAAACCAGACTTCGTGCGCTTATCACCAATCAAGGATAATTTAAAGATAAAATTATGAACGAGAGAGTAAAGCAAAGATACGAAAAACTAAAAAAAGACTCTATTGGCTACAAGCTTAATCCAGACGAAAAATTTGTAGCTATGCTCGCCGAAGGTATGCTAAGCAACCAAGACCGCTATGGCTTAGAAACTTGTCCCTGCCGCCTTTACGAAGGCGAGAAAGAGGATAACTTAGATATTGTATGCCCTTGCATTTATCGTGATGATGACTTAGCAGAGTATGGCGCTTGTTTTTGTGCCTTATATGTAACAGACGGCAATCCCGCCGCTCCTGTACCCGAAAGACGCCCCTCTCTCTCAGAGCGGCAAGCCTTAAAGAAAGAGAAAGAGGAGCGCAAACTAGAAACACCTGTGTTAACCGCCCTTCCCTACCCCGTATACCGCTGTGAAGTGTGCGGTTATCTTTCTGCAAACAATCATCCTCCCCACATTTGCCCCATTTGCAAAGCGGGTAAGGAGCGGTTTGAAAGGTTTATGTAATAGACTGCTAACTTTCACTTTAAAAAAGGAGAATAAGCAAATGATTTCAAGAGAGTTTATGGATAAGTTCGTGGACTATATGTGCACACGACAAATAGAGGGTGGTGATGAGTTAGATATAGAATATTATATTGACACTAATGCGCCACCCGAGGCAAAAGCCGCTTATGAGGAATATAAGCAACTAAAAGCAGATATGCTTGCACAAGGATATATTGTCTAACAACACCTAAACTACAGTCGAGGTAAAGCCACCTAAACAGGTGGCTTTTTTAATGCCCTAAAAAGAGATTAGATATGAGCGGTTAAACTTTAACCTACTATTCTACACCACCCCTACCACTCTACACTCCACTTCTCACAAATCAATTCCCCCACCCAAAAAGCAAGGCGGAAACACTCCCCAATATTAGCATATTGCTAATATTATTATATCTTTTCGCTATTGTGTTATCAATATCAATTTTTAATATGGATAGGTAAGTTTGTAATAAAATAAATGGTGGTAAATTATTAAGATATATGGGTTATGCATCTAAGGGCAACCTAAGCTTTCAAAAAAACTTCCCTTTTATTTATATACTATATTACTTTTTTGCAGTTCGGGCAAAAAAGTAAAACAAAAAAGCCCGTTCTATTTCCCCCATTTGGATATTTTATTTATATTTATAGGAGCGACTAGCGACTCCTAAAGATAAGGGGGGAACTAACGGTTTGAATGTTAACAAAGTAACGATAGAATTATGTTATAACTTTTATAATATGAGGAATATATGAGAAAGGAGGGTTATTAGGGAACTAAAGAGTATAGTTCCCTAATTATATTAAAAGAAATCCATATTAGAAATACAGAGCGCAAAAAGTTGGATAAGGTATGGCAGTAGTAATTTGACAAGGGGGGTTGGGATGATTTTACTAAAAGTAACCGCCGAAGTGTATAGGCGGTACGCTAGGGGTTGGCAAGCAAAGCGCATATAAGACTTAGCAAAAGTGTGCAGTTAAAAATATAGACTGCAAAAAAAATTACCGCAAGCTGTTTGGAATGCAAACGCTTGCGGTAACGGTTATTGTTTGGAGGACTATTGCCCTACATTTAAATTTGCGCCCTATGTTTTAACTCTTAGGCATAGGGATTGAGTCCTACGAGTTCCTCACCCTCTAGAGCTTGAGTGCCGTTGATAAATACCTTTGCTGATGAGGCTTGATTGTTAAGGTCTATTTCCGCTTTGTCGGAGCGTATTGCACCGGCAATTAAGCCTGCATTTATTACGCTGCCATAGGCATTAATTCTTTCTAGGATAACATTGTATGTTAACATAATGCTCTCCTCTATCTTAATGTTGCCGTCCACCGAGCCAACTATGCCGCCAATGTCTGCTGTTACCGATGAGATATCTATGTTTGCGTGGCTGATAGAACCCATTATTTTGCCGCCCGTTGCAACACCGATAATGCCGCCCACTTTCAATCTGCCCCGTCCAGGATTTTGTATTTTAATCTCGCCGTTTACGATTACCATTTTGATATCGCCGCCCGCTCTGTTGTATTTAGCAACTGCGCCAAACACGACATCTTGGTTGCCTTGTAATACCTTTGCCCGTGGGTCGCCCATAAGCTCAGGTGAATTTTCGCCATAAGCGGCATAATAAACATTAAGGTTCAGATTGCGCACTTGTCCTGCGTTGATTTCAAATAGCGAATCCGTAAGATTGGATATGGAGAAGTTCTTACCGTCCAAAGTTCCGGTAAATACTGCGCCCTTACCTATGGGTTGGAAGTTGTAATTGTAATTTGCATCTACAACCCCGTTACCGTCATAGTCGCCTACAATAATATCGTTTGCAAGCTCAAATGTCGCATACATAAAGTCGCCCACCCTAAGGAGTTCGGTGTAACTTGAGATAATGAAAGGATTGGCAAATGTACCTGCGCCGCCCGAGAACGGGTAGAGGGATTCTATTAGTGAAAGCACATCAGAGCCACTTATTACTATGCCGCCCTCTGCGGAAACAGCGCTGTAATAGTCGCTTGCAGATATTGAGCTTAGGTTACCCCTTGCGGCACTGCCGATACTAGACTCAAACACTCTGCCGTTGGCATAGGTATTGCCGCTTATATTATGGATGCCACTTCCTGTTACCGAACTCGTGCCGTGTACTGCCCCCACGGAAGAGCCTATCAAGCCGCCTCCGCTATAATTAACTGTCACCCTTGCAAGGCTGACAAGGTTATTTAGTTCAGATTCGCCCTCAGCTTGTCCGACAATACCGCCAACCACTGCAAAGAAAGTTTCGGTTATATTTATATTTACCAAGCTTATTGTTTCGGCAACCTGTCCAGAGCTTACAACACCGACAATACCACCTGCGTATATGCGACCTTTTTCGTTAGTGCTGGTAATATTCATTGAGCCGCTAACTATCACATTGTAAATGGATGCGCCGTCCAACATAACTGCGGCAAGTCCGCCATAAAATGCCTCTGCATTGGGGCTAGAGAAATTGTAAACAACATCCACAAGCTTAACATTCCTAATTGTACCTTGCAGAACACCAAAGAAGCCGCCAAAGTCGCCCTCTAGCTCAATCGTGGGTGCAATTAGTGAATATACTCCACCGTCATAAACACCAGTAAATGTGCTGTCTAGATTGAGCATTTCAAAGTCAGAAACTATAATATTGGCGGTTTGCAAGAAGTTAGCATAGGGGAATATTTCTAGCGCCTTTAGGCTTGCTTTGCTATCTATGATGAACGGGTCGCTGTCTGTGCCGCTGCCTTGCAAGCTCATTGCGTTAGAACGGCGTGCGGTAAGCATAGCCACGGTTCTTTGCTCCCAACCCG
>Ga0265293_10002460_pt1 | contig 37143 bp, 31 predicted proteins | sample Munlanlewell138R_FD_192505 | JGI IMG/M metagenome (GOLD analysis project Ga0265293, IMG submission 192505) | Leachate microbial communities from a municipal landfill in Southern Ontario, Canada - Leachate well 138R | ecosystem: Engineered > Solid waste > Landfill > Unclassified | place: Canada... | reverse complement strand
ACTCGATACGGCGGTGGCCTGTGACTACTCGGCCATCCTCACCGCGGACCACGGCAACTGCGAACAACTGCTGGATGCGGGCACCGATGCACCACACACCCAGCACACTGAATATCCGGTGCCGTTCATGGTGATCGACAGCATCGACTGGCGCCTGTCCACGGCGGGTGGCCTCGGCAATGTGGCCCCGACCGTGCTGCACCTCATGGGCCTGCAGAAACCCGACGCCATGACCTGCCACTCCATGCTGCTCGGGCCGGCGCGGTAGCAGTTTTTTGGGGGTGAAACGCGGAGGACGCGGAGAAGAAGGCTCGGGTCAAGATCGGCCGTTGTCGCCGTGCTTGCGTCTCAGCCTTTCGCGGGTAGGTGAGCGAACACCTCCTCCCCTTCGCGTCCTCCGCGCCCTCCGCGTTATATCCATGCTCAGGCTTCGCTGAGCGCCGGCTCCTGTGCCGGTTCCTGCATGGGCTGCGGCTGCACTTGGATGGTTTCCACCGCCTCCGCTGCAGGTGGGGCGGGCTTGGGCGCACGCTTGGCCGGCGCCTTGCGGCTGCCGCGCGCCGGCTTGCCCTTCCCTTTCACGGGTGCGGCGAAGATGGCACTCATGTCCTTCTCGCGCGCAGCCAGGGCACGGGCGACGGCCTGGATGGCCTCGCTGTCGAGGTGGTGGTCGTGCACGGTGGCCGTCAGCACCACGGTGAGCCTGTCGGCACGCTCTACCTGCGCCTCGAAGGCCTCGGCCTCCTGCTGGGATGCGAATACCGCCACTTCCTTGCCGTCGCGGACGACGACGTACTTGGTTTCAACCGGCATGGAAACTCCAGAGTGTCTTTGCGCTGTGGCGCAGGGTGGTGCGCCATGGGTGGGGCGACATGTTACCGCGGACGCGCGTATGCCGCAGTCATGGCGTGGTCATGCCGCACCAGGTTGCGCGAAAAGGGGAGAAGGATACCGGTACAGGCTCGCAGGGTCAGCTGCGGGGGCTGAAAGGCCCCGGGCAAGGCCTTCCACGAGCGCTTACAGGCGCTTCTTGAGCGCGTAATTGCCCGAACCCTTGCTGACCACCTTTCCTTCACGTAGCAATGCGTCGAGGGTCTTGCTGAACTTCAGCATGTCATAACCCTGATCGCGCAGGCGCTCGCGCAGCAGACTGTCACTCATATCCATGCGGCCCCTGAGCAACTTCAGGATGGCCATATCCATGCCGGGCGCGCTGCCGGTGCCGGCGGCAGTGACCGGCCCGGCGCCGTTGGGTGTCGGGCCGCTCGCCACCGGTGGGGTGGCCGCCTTCGCTTCAGTCCGTTCAGCTCCGGGATCCGCGTCACTGGCGGCGGCACTCACTTCCGCCATTTCCTTGTCGAGCGCTGCCAATGCCCTCTGATGGCTGGCCACCAGTTGCAAGCGACGCTGCTGCAGGGCCTGCAGTTCCTTGTCCAGGATGGCGATGGCACGTTCCTGGTCGGCCGATAGCTGCTCACGCCGCTTGCGCAACTGGGCGAGCCGGGAGGCCCGCGCCGCCATCCGCGCCTGCGCCTCTTCCTGCTGTTGCTTCTTCCGGGCCAGCTCAAGGAGATCGTTGGCGGAAAGTTCATCCAGGTTGATGAGCATTTGAGGAGTTTCCATGCGGCAAATCGTTGAAACTTCGGACCAATCCTTGTAATCGAGTCCGTCCTGCCCATGCCGTGAAACACCTCACAGGTCGTCGGAACGACGCGTTGGACGTGACCGCATCCCGCCGTCAGGCCGCGCGGGCGTGGCGCACTGCGCGATTGAGGGCCGCGAGCACGGCACGCAGGGGCGCACTCATGGTATCGCAATCGCGCGCCGCGCCGGCTACCCGGCAGCCAGCCACGTTCAGCAACACATAGGCGACGGCCTCGGCGTCACTGCCCTCGCCAATGGCGTGCTCGGCATAGTCCACCACGCTCACGCGCTCTCCGCTGTGGCATGTCCAGGCGTTGACGAAGGCCTCCATGGCGCCGGCACCCTCACCCTGCACGCGGTATTCGTGGGCTGCCTCGCGCAAGCTCGCCTCGATGACTTCACGCCCACCGGCGCGTTCGAGTCGGTAACCGGCAAGGGCAACGGGATTGTCAGCCATGAAATGGTCCTGAAATAACGCCAGCAGGGCCGCGCTGTCCACCTCGCCGCCGCGCGCCTCACTCTCGCGCTGCACCACCCGTGCGAATTCCACCTGCATCCAGCGCGGCAATGAAAGCCCGTGGTCCCGCTCCAGCACGAAGGCCATGCCGCCCTTGCCCGACTGGCTGTTGATGCGGATGACCTCCTGGTAGTCACGGCCGAGGTCGCGCGGGTCGATGGGCAGATAGGCCACTTGCCAGGCCTCGTCCGGCCGCTGACGCGCGAGGCACTTGCGGATGGCGTCCTGATGACTGCCCGAGAAGGCCGTGTAGACCAGCTCGCCGATCCACGGATGGCGCGGATGCACGGCGATGCCGGTGCAAGCGGTAACCACGCCGATGATCTCGTCAGGGCGCGAGAGGTCGAGCTGGGGGTCCACCCCCTGGCTGTAGAGGTTCATGGCCAAGGTAAGGATGTCCATGTTGCCCGTGCGCTCGCCGTTGCCGAGCAGGGTACCCTCCACGCGATCGGCACCGGCGAGCAAGGCCATCTCCGCCGCCGCCACGGCGCCGCCGCGGTCGTTGTGGGTGTGCACGGAGATCACCACCGCATCGCGACGGGAGATGTGGGTGGCGAAGTATTCCACCTGATCGGCGAACACGTTGGGCGTGGTCGATTCCACCGTTGCCGGGAGATTGATGATGGCCGGGTGCTCGGGGGTGGGCTGCCACACGTCCAGCACGGCCTCGCACACGGCCACGGCGTAGTCCATCTCGGTGCCGGTGAAGCTCTCGGGCGAGTACTGGAACACCCATTCCGTTTCCGGGTGGCGCTCGGCCTCACGCCTGAGCCACTCTGCACCGCGCACCGCGATGGCGGTGATGCCCTCCCGATCGAGGCCGAACACGCGCTCGCGCTGCACCGTCGAGGTGGAGTTGTACACGTGCACGATGGCACGGCGCACGCCGCGCAAGGCCTCGAAGGTGCGCACGATGAGGTCCTCGCGGGCCTGCACCAACACCTGCACGGTCACGTCCGTCGGAATGCGGTCGTTTTCGATGAGCCAGCGCACGAAGTCGTAGTCGGGCTGGCTCGCGGCCGGGAAGCCCACCTCGATCTCCTTGATGCCGATGCCCACGAGCACGTCCCACAGGCGACGCTTCTGCTCCACGCTCATGGGCTCCAGCAGGGCCTGGTTGCCGTCGCGCAGGTCCACGCTGGCCCAACGGGGGGCCTGCGTGATGGTGCGGTCGGGCCACTGGCGCCCGGCGAGCGGCACCCGGGGTGCGGGGCTGTATTTGCGGTGGTCGAAGCGTTGCATGGGTTCTCCTGGCGTTTTCTTCTTGCTCATGCGTCTACTCGGGCGCTCCCGCCGGGGGTGATGGCGGTATCCATCACCGCCTTCGTGGGGCGGTGACCCGGCGGTCACCTCGTGGGCGTCCGCCCATGGGCGGGGACAGGGACAGATTACGGCAGCAGGCGCGGCAGTTGCTTGCGTTCTGATGCTGTTGCGAGAGATGGCCGGCCATGATATTGCGTATCCGACGCGTATCGCGACATACTCTGCTCAAACGCATTCCCCTCGGAGATTCCATGACCCTCGATCGCTACGACCGGCAGATCCTGCAGGTCCTGCAACAGGACGGCCGCATCAGCAACCAGGACCTCGCCGACCGCATCGGCCTGTCACCCTCACCCTGCCTGCGCCGGGTGCGCGCGCTGGAGGAGGCGGGCATTATCGCGGGCTACCGTGCGCTGGTGGACGCACGCCGGCTGGGGTTGTCGCTGATGGCGTTGATCCACATCGCCATGGACCGCCACACCCCCGAACGCTTCGCGCGATTCGAGGCACAGGTGGAGGCCATGCCGGAGGTACTCGAATGCCTGCTGGTCACCGGCCAGGATGCCGATTACCAGCTCAAGGTCCTGGTGCAGGACATGGATGCCTTCCAGGCCCTCCTGCTCGGCAAGATCACCCGCATCGAAGGTGTGACCGGCGTGCACTCCAGCTTCGTCCTGCGCCGGGTGGTGGAACGCACGTCCGTGCCGGTTTGAAGAAGATCAAGGACGGAGACTACGGACAAAAACGAAGGCTATTGGCGATCCGGTGCGAGTCACGGGCCGGCCGGAGCGTTTTCCGTCCTGGAGAAAGAATCTTCTCCGCGGCCTCCGTGGTTCCTTCTTCTCGTTCAGCCAATGCTCAGATCGACGCCGGTTTCGTCGGTGTGACGCCGGGCGGCGACCAGGCGGCGGCCACGGGAGGTGAGGCCGAAGTTCTGGTCCACGATGCCGTCGCTGTAGAGGTCCGAGAGGTACTCCCAGGGCGTGCCCCGGCCCGGTGCGGCGGTGTAGGCGGTGAGGGCGTCCTTGGCCTCGTCGGGGGCATCGAACACCTCCGCGAAACGGGCGCCCTCCACGTGCAGTGCGCGGATCACGCGGTCACCGAAGCGCACCGAGGCGGACACGCGCCGCACGGGTTTTCCCTCCACCTCCAGGGTATAACCGCCGCCCGGGTCCGGGGCCACTTCCACCGTACGCCCGCCCTGGTCGCGGCCACGGAACAAGGGCGGAGGCGACAGCAGCATCCCTTCAGGTGCCGGGCCGAAGTGGTGGAAATGATCACGCCAGGCATCGCGATCCTTCTGGTCCGGGATCCAGCGCTCCACCGCCTTGTCGAAGGCCTGCTCCAGCTCACGCATCACGCGCGTATGGCGGCGGTTTCGGGAGCTCACCGGCCCCTTCTGCTTGTTTTCCTGTTTGTAGTGATGGTAGCGATGGGCCAATTGCCTGAGGACGTCGCCAAGGTCTATGGGCGTGCTCATGTATGCTCTCCTGCCTCAAGGTCGCGGAAACAGGTCGTCCGGGGCACAGCGGTCCGGAGGCGCTGGGCGCGGCCGGACCACGCGCACGAATGAATGCCGAATCATCCCGACGGCAGGTGGTTACGGATGCACGGAGGACCCCGGTACATGCCCCCGCGCAACCCGCTCCTGATGGGAGTTTAGGACCACAACCGCCTGTGTATCCGTCACGATTCCGGGTATCCGGCATGCACGGAAACGCACTTTCCCCGCCTTGTAGCCACAGTGCACGCTTGCAGCCGGTACCACGAAGATCTCGTGGCGGCTCGGCTTCCACGTCACACGCACGACAGGGGCTCGATGGACGCACAGGGCAAACGCGACCTGCTTCTCAGTCAAGTGCATGGGCTGGTCGGGAAGACGGAATACCCGGCTACAATCGCCGACGGATTCGCCCCTTCGAGGAAGACGCTACGGAAACCCTCTGCGCCCCGGTGGTTCTGTACGAAAACGACCGGCACACGGTGTACTGGCTGGGCATCTATGAGCCCACGGCCTTCCGCTGCAATAGCTATCTGGTGCGTAGCGGTGATACCGGTGTGCTGATCGACCCCGGCGGTGCGCGCCGCACTGGAGGCCGTCATGCCATCGAGGCACTCACGGGCATGGTGCTGTGCCATCAGGACCCGGACGTAGCGGCTTCCATGTGCGACTGGCTGGCGCTCAATCCCGCGCTCACGGTGTTCACCACCCCTCGCACACACGTGCTGCTGTCTGCCTACGGCAGCAGCGACTATCAGCTGCACGATGTGGAAGCAAAGCCGGTGTTCGTTTTTCCCACGGGCCACCGGCTGCATTTCATCGGCGCGCCCTTCCTGCATTTCCCGGGCGCCTTCACCACCTTCGATGCCGCCTCCGGCTTTCTGTTTTCCGGCGACATCTGGGCCGCGCCCGCCTTCGACTGGCGGTTGTAGGTGGGCTCCTTCGAAGAGCACGCACCGCAGATGGACTTGTTTCACATGGAATACATGCCCTGTAATCACGCCATGCGCGGCTTTGTGCGACGTATCGAGCACCTGCCCATCAACGCCATGCTGCCCCAGCACGGCAGCGCCACCAAACACCAGCTGGAGGCAAGCAACGCCCAGCTCTTGACGATCTACCGGGTGGCCTCGGCCATCAACCAGACCATCGATCTGCAGGAACTCTTCGAGCGCATCATGCAAGCCATGGAGGCTGCGCTGGAGGCGTCGCAGGGGCGCCCCATGGGCATCTTCCTGGTGGACGGAGAGCGCATGCGTCTGGCTGCCCATCGCGGCGGCAGCGCGGAGTTCATCGAGGCGCACATGGACATGCGCGTGGGCGACTGACTGTGCGGCCGCGCTGCCGCCGGCGGTGATGTGCTGTGCAGCGACATGTGCTGCGAGGATGATCGCCACACCATCCGCTACACCTCCATGGAAAAACACGGCCATGTGATCGCGCCGCTCATGGCCAAGGGCAAGGCGGTGGGGGTTTTCTACTACTACGTGCCTTGCGGCCTGCGCCCGCAGCCGGGCCAGCGCGATACCTTCGTGGAGATCGGCCAGCAGCTCGGCCTGGCCATCGAGAACGCACGCCTGTACGAAGAGACGCGGCAGCTCTCGTTGCACGACACCCTTACCGGCCTCGGACCGGCGCCTGATGGAACTGGTGCTGGAGCGCGACCTGCCCAACGTGCACCGCTACGGCCGTGCATTGTCGGTGGTGATGCTCGATGTGGATCACTTCAAGTGCTTCAATGACGAATACGGCCATCCGGCCGGTGATCGACTGCTGGCTGAGCTCGGCGCCATCGTGCGCCGTGAGTCCCGGGAGAATGACCTGCCGTCGCGCTACGGCGGCGAGGAATTTCTCGTCATCCTGCCCGAAACGGACGCGCGCGGTGCCGCCCGTTTCGCCGAACGCCTGCGCGTGGCGGTGGCAGCCAGCACCCGCGTCACCATCAGCCTGGGCGTGGCCCAGGCCAGTCACACGCGCAGCGATCGCCTGAGCCTCACGCAGGCCGCGGACGAGGCGCTGTACCAGGCCAAGGCCGACGGACGCAACCGCGTAGTGGTCGCGAGCTGAGCCTGCCAACCACCATCGCCTGCATCGGGAACGGCGCCCGGTGCGCCACCCTCGTCTGGACGGATGCCTCCGTGCGCACGCACCTTACCGCTCACGGAATGCGCGCGCGAACTGGTCCGTCAACGGCCGCAGCAGGTATGACAGGGCGCTGCGCTCCTCGGTGGTGATGAACACTTCCACCGGCATGCCGGGCACCAGCTTCCCTCCCAGCTTTTGTTCCTCGCCGGGCATCAAGCCGAGCTCGGCGCGGTAATACCTCTCGCCCGTCTCCGGATCGCGCGTGGTGGCGGGGGCCACCTGCAAGACGCGGCCTTCGAGCTCGGGCGTGGTGCGCTGATTGAAGCTGGTGAAACGTAACCGCGCATGCTGGGCCGTTGTCACCTGCTCGATGTGCGCCGGCGGCAACTGTACCGCCACCTTGAGCCGCGCCTGTGCCGGCACGATGGTGGCCAACACCTCGGCCGGCGTGATCACGCCACCGATGGTGTGCACGTTCAACTCGTTGATGGTCCCGGTGATGGGGGCTCGGAGGTCGGTGCGCGACAGCCGGTCCTCGATGGCCATGCGCCGGTCCTGCAGTTCCGAATGACGCGTCTCCACCTCGGCCAGTTCACGCTGTGCCTCGTTGCGCGCACCCTCGTCCAGGTCCAGGATGCGCGATTCCAGCTCGCTGATACGTGTGTGCGCGCGGGCGATGTCGGCCTGGATGGCGGCATGCTCACCGCGCAGACGCGCACGCTCGCGCTCGGCGGCGTAAACGCGCGCGGCGACATCCAGGCCGCGCGCGACCACGTCGCGGGACTTGGCGTATTCCTGTTCCACCAGCGCGACCTCCTCCGCCTTGGAGGCGAGTTGCGCCTCCAGCCCCACGATCTCCTTGCGGATCTGACTCACCTGCAGTCGCAGCTGGCGCTTCTGGCCCTCGCGTAGGGCACGATTGCCCTCGAACAACCGCATCTCGCCAGTGACAGCAACCGGGTCGGCAGCATCGAGCCCGGCGGGAAAGGTGATGGCCTCGCGCCCGTCGCGCTCAGCCAGCAGGCGTGCGCGCCGAGCCGCCAGTTCGTGGATCTGCGAGGTCACGATGGAAAGCTCCGCGCGGGTCTGGGCATCGTCGAGGCGGATGAGCAACTGGCCCGCTTGCACCGCCTCACCCTCGCGGACCGCGATCTCGCCCACGATACCGCCGTCGCGGTGCTGCACGGCCTTGAGGTTCTGATCGACCACGACCGCGCCCGGAGCGATGACCGCACCCGCCAGGTCCGCAGTCACGGCCCAGCCGCCGAGACCGGCAAGCAGCAGCAGCGCAAGCATCACGCCGGTGAGCACCAGGTTGCGCAGGGTGAAAGGCTCACCGGTGGTCGCCCTGGGGCCATTCACCATGATAGGTGCGGGATGGCCGACACCGCTGCCGCCTGCCGTGATCACGAGGCGCTCCCGGCAACCGGGCGCGGCGGCGGCGCCGCGCGTCCTGGGACGAGAACATCGCCACGCGGCCCGAAGGCTGCGAGCCTGCCCTCTTGCACCACGGCCAGATAGTCCATCACGGCAAGCACACTGGTGCGGTGCGTGATCACCACCACCATGCCGCCGCGCGCGCGTATCGCGTGAATGGCCTCGGCCAGCGCCGCTTCACCTTCCCGGTCCAGATTCGCGTTGGGCTCGTCCAGGACGACCAGGAACGGCTTGCCGTAGAGCGCGCGCGCCAGACCGATGCGCTGGCGCTGGCCCGCCGAGAGCGCGCCTCCCTGCGGACCGACCCGTGTCTGATAGCTCTCGGGCAGGCGCACGATCATGTCGTGCACGCCGGCGGCGCGCGCCGCCTCGATGATGGCCTCGGCCTGCGGCGCCGGATCATGGCGCGAGATGTTCTCTGCAATGGTGGCGTCGGTGAGTGACGCATCCTGCGGCAGATAGCCGATGTGACGGCCCAGTTGTTCCTCATCCCATTGATCGAGCGCCGCACCGTCGAGCCGGATGCTGCCGCGCAGCGTGGGCCACACACCGGTGAGCACGCGCGCCAGCGTCGTCTTGCCGCTGCCGCTCGGTCCGACGACACCCAGCGCCTGGCCAGCCTGCAGGGTGAAGCCCACGTCCGCGAGCAGGATGCGACCGGAGGCCGGTGCAGCCACGGTGACATGCTCCACGCCCAGGTGCTGCCGTGGTGCCGGCAATGGCAGGCGCGGTGCTGCCGTGTTCGCCGCCGCCACGGTCTCGCGCACACGCTGCCAGGCGCAGCGCGCCTGCACCATCGACTTCCAGTTCCCAATGGCCAGGTCGATGGGTGCAAGCGCGCGCGCGGAAGCCACCGAGGCGGCGATGATGGCACCGGCTGACAGTTCGCCCGCGATGACCAGCCAGGCGCCCAGGCCGAGGATGGAAGACTGCAGCGTCATGCGCAGCACACGTGCCACGGCACCGAGTCCGCCGCCGGCGGCGCTGCTGCGCGCCTGGAGCAAGAGGTGGCGATCATTGGCTGCGCCAAACCGTTCCACGGCACGTCGGGTCATGCCCATGGCGCTGAGCATCTCGGCGTTGCGCACGTTACCTTCGGCGAGGGCATCACGCGCCAGGGCCGCCTGCTGCGCCGCACCGCTGAGGGGACGGGTCACACGCTCAGAGGCGACGGCAAGCAGCGCCAGGAATGCGGCACCGCCCAAGGTCACGAGGCCGAGCAGCGGGTGCAGCAGGTAGACGAAGCCGAGGAATACCGGCACCCAGGGGAGATCGAACAGCGCCAGCGGGCCAGGACTGCCGAGGAAGGCACGCACCCGATCCACGTCGCGCCCGCGCTCCAGTAACTCGGCGCTGGAGTGACCCAGGCGCGGCAGCGTCAATGCCACGCGATGGGCCAGAGGCGCCGCGCGCCAGTCCAGCCGCGCCCCTACGCGTACCAGCACCTGCGCGCGGATCACATCAAACAGGCCCTGGAACAGGTAAAGCATGAGGGCAAGCAGCGATAGCGCCAGCAGGGTTTCCATACTGCCGCTGGTAAGTACGCGGTCGTAGACCTGCAGCATGTAGAAGGCACCCGTGAGTGCGAGCAGGTTGACGAGGCCGGACACCGCGCACAGGAATGCGGTGATGCCGCGCCATTTTCCTACCAGGCTGGCCAGGCTCATGGGTTTGCTGGCTTGCTGTGTGCGCATGGGTCAGAGCAGGAAATCATCCTGCCCGAGAGGGTGCATACCGGTGAGCGTGAGGGTGAAATCCGCCTCACCGTCGCCGTTGATGTGCCCGCGCAGCACGGTGGCCGCCTCGCCGTTTACCGTTTCGTTGGACCAACGCAGCTCACCGGCGCCGCCGCTGACACCAGGCAGCAGGACGAATGACTGGTGGCCCGCCGTGCCCCGATCGGCATCGACGGCGGAGAGATCGATGCGATCGCCGGGTTCGAAATCCACGATCACATCCCCGTCAGCCATGCGCACGGAGCGGAACACGAAAATATCCTCACCCGCACCGCCATCCATGACATTGACCGCGGTGCTGGCAAGGATGGTGTCGTTGCCCGTGCCGGTGATGGCGTTCTCGATGCTGTGCAATCTGTCGGTGCCGGTCTGAGCGCTCGATGCCTTGCCGTTGAGTCCTGCAAGACCGTTTCCCAGGTTGACGGTGACGTCGGCGCTGATGGCGCTCAAATCCAGGGTGTCGTCACCTTCACCACCGTAAAAGCGGTCGTTACCGTCGCCGACGGTGGCCAGGAAAACGTCGTTGCCGCCCTCGCCAAACACCTCGTCGGCGCCGTGTTCACCAACGAGTGTGTCGTCACCCTCACCACCAAACAGCTGATCAGAGGCCCTGCCACCATAAAGCACGTCATCGCCCGCGCCGCCGTACAACACGTCATGGCCGGCGTCACCATAAAGCACGTCGTCGCCATCGCCGCCGTGGACAGTGTCACCGCCGCCGCCTCCGTGCACGGTATCGCTGCCGCCCAAGCTGGAAATCTCGTCGTGGCCGCCCCGGCCTTTCACCAGGTCATCGCCATCGGCGGTCACGATGACGTCGTTGTCCATGCTACCGATCACGGTCTCGGGTGCCGCCCCGAGATCGAGTGCGGCACCGTGCTGGACCAGCGCCGTGCCGTCGAAGACACCGAAACTGAAGGTCACCTGCCCGGGAGTTGCGCCCGCCGCCGGACTGTAGAGCCACGCATCGGGCGCCTGCTGGACCAGCGTGCCCGAGGAAACGGCAAGGTCGAGCACCTGCAGGTCATCACCGTCGGCGTCGGTGACACCGGCGAGCAGTGCGGCAGAGGTGATGAGCAAGGTATCGCCGAGGGCGAGCAGGCCGAGGTGCGCCGGCTCGGGGACCACCGGGCGGCGGTTGTCGGAGGTGAAGGTGCGCAGATCGATGGTCTGGAAGGCAAAGCGCAGGTACTCCACGTTGCGCACCGTGTCCACACCATCCGACAGCCGGTTTCTGCCCGTCAGCGGATCGGTTTCGAGGGGATTGAAGGTGAGGTGCTCTACACGCCACGAACCATCGCCGTTGTCGGTGATGGAATAGTTCTGACGCACATCCCAGAACACTGCCGTGTCCTCGCCCGAATCGTCGTAGAGGATCTCGCGTACGGTGTGCAACTGGCCCGGGTTGATAAGGCCATCCAGCAGCCACTGCCTGAGCGATCGGGTGGTCCCCCCAAGGGTCACATCACCATCCAGGTGGTCCACGCTGGCAATCTCGTTTGCGGCGGTGTTCTCCTGTTCCGGCGCCCCGATGATGCGGATGCGTACGTTGAGCCAGGCATCGCCATCCAGCACATCGTCACCACCCCGGCCTTCGAGTGTGTCACTGCCGCCGCCGCCCAGCAGAATGTTGCCGCCGACGAAGGCCTGCTTCAGTTGTGCCGAACCGTCATCCCAATACTCCACCTCCTGCATGAGGTCGGGCGTGATGATGACATCGAGACCTGCAATGCGCTCGATGCCGGCTTGATCCAGTTCGTTATTGACGAAATTGCCTTCGGGCGTCGGGTCGGCAATGGTGGGCTCGGCCGGGTCTTCAGCGGTGCGGTCGTCGCCGCGCAGGATGTCGTCACCGGCCCAGCCGGAGAGCGCCTCCACCTCGCTGAAGCGATCACGCACGACCTCGATGGGCAGGTTGGGAAACACTTCGATGTTCAGATCGGCATCCACACCGATGCCTTGTCCCTTGTGGATCACCCAGTCGAAGCCCCATGCACCCACACTGCGCTGGATGCCTTCGCTTCCGAACATGATGTCGTCGCCGGAATCAGCGCGATAGACGATGTCGCCGTTGCCGCCATGCAGCACGTCGTGGCCAATGACTGTGGCGTTGAGGAACCGTTCACCGTGGTCGCCGGAGATGACATCGGAACGCCCCCCTCCTTCGATCCAGTCGTCGCCGCCATCGCCGTTCAACACATCGGCGCCATCACCGCCCACGATGAAGTCGTCACCCTCACCCCCGAGCACTTCGCTGCCGTCGCTGCCCGCCAGGATGTAGTCCTTGCCGTGGCCGCCCATGATCTGGTCGAGTCCGTTGCCAGCGTGGATGACGTCGTTCCCGTCGCCGCCACGGATGATGTCGTTACCGCCAAGGTCAGTGATGATGTCGTCGCCGTGACCGCCATCGAGGATGTCGTTGCCGTTGCCACCTTCGAGACGATCGTTGCCGCCATCACCCCACAAGGTGTCATCGCCATCGTGGCCCATGAGGGTGTCGGGGCGTGCGCTGCCACCGAGGACCACGTGCTCCTGACCATCGCCGTGGAAGCGCAGGTAGTCGTCGATACCATCCCCGTCGGTATCACGACGCTCCACCTTTGGGCTGATGATCTGCAGCAACGGGTCGTCGTGCACGGGATCGGGGTCGAGCTGGCGGGTGGCATCCAACTCGATGATGTGATCCACACGCGCGAAGATGTCGCCGGGCAGGTGCGTGGCGCCTTCGACGCCCAGGTCCGTGTTGCGCTTGATGAGGGTGGCGAACGAATTGCCCTCCAGCTCCGCGTCCATGTTGGTGCCCTGCACGCGTGACAGGTAATAAAAGCGATCGCCGTCCTGAAGGTTCTCCATTTGCAGTTCGAACACGAAGGCGAAGGTGGAACCCAGCATGCCACCGAAGGGCATCTTCTTCTCCGCCAGGCCGCCAATCCACAGATCCACATGGTTGAGCCCGCTTTCGACACCGGCCCAGGCGGCGCTGCCGTTGAGGAAATCGAGGCGGTCCGCCGGCGCACCGTCCCCCCCCATGACCAGCCGCAACGCCGCCTCACGCTTTGCGTCCAGGGTCTGCGCATCCACGATGGACGGGTGTGTTCCGTAGGAGGCGATAAAGTTGATGATGGAGGCGGGGGTCGACAGGTTCAGGGCAAAGTCGAACCAACTGGTGTACGGCTCCAGACGGCTGTCCCCTGTCGCTGCGTACAACTCCGCACGCGCAGCGTTCAACGAGGGCACACCCGTGTCACGGCCGCGTGCGATGTTGATGGCGGCGAGATCCAGCGGCAGTCCCAACAGATTATTGCGTAGTGCGCCGGTGACGAACTCGTCGATCGCGTTACCGGTTTGGCGCGTCATGCCACGCACGATGGCACCGGTTGCCTCGGCATGAGTGAGATAACCGTCAGCGAAGGCGGTGGGATTGAGAAAGGCGGTGATCAAGTCCAGGTCGGCCCGACTGCCATCCGCATTGATGCGCTCGACCGTTTCGGTGAGCATGGAGTGTCCGAACCGGTACACCACGTGCGCGAACTCGGCGTAGATGGCGGGATTGATCGACATTTCGGGGAATGCGTCGAAGGCATCCACCGAGGGCTGTATCTTGCGGGCGAACTCCTCGAACACCAGATGCTGGTATTGGATCTCCGTGGTGAAGCGCCCGCTCTGGAACAGGCGTTCACCATCCCACTGCAACGCAGCGAGGGCCGCCGCATCGTTCACATCGGGAAAGGTATCCAGCTCGACGCGCAGCCACTCGTTGAGAAAGGCGAGGTCGCCGCTCTCCAGCACTGTCTGTTTGGTATGCTCCACCATGCGGTTGTGCTCGGCATGAAACACATGGTGCACGGCGGTGAGTCCGATGTTTTCGTTGCCGCGCCCGTCGCCGGTGACGAAGTGTGCATCTAGGAGCGTGGCATCATAGCCGGGCGTGGCCGGTGACGCGCCATGGGCGATGTCTGCGAGAAAGGCGTGGCCGGTGCGCACGGCTGCGGCGGTACCGATCGGAGTCAACGGATTGCCCTCCACCAGGCCGGTGGTAGTTACCAGCAGGGGATAGCCGTTGTCGCCGCGAATGAACTCACCATAGGGGTCTACCAATAGCTGGGGCACGCTGAGGGTGTCCTCGTCAGCCAATTCGATACCGAGCAGCTCACGTGCCTGGGCCTTCACGTCTGCCCATGTGGGCAGTCCCTTGTCGCCACCGAGCAGACGCCCGCTGGCGAGCGGGCCGTCCGCGGTCATTACGTATTCGCGCAGGAACACCTGGTGCGATGGGTGCGAGGTGTAGGTCTGGTTCTGGTCGACAAAAGGCGTGGTGTGGTTCAGGTGTGCACGCACCTCCGGGTGGGCGGGATCCTCATAGGTCTTGGCGCGCGTGAGGAGCATGAAGTTGGTACCCGGGCTGGCAGGATCGTAGAGCGGGTCATCCGGCTTCAGGGGGATGAAGATCTGATCCTCGCCGCGTGCGATGAGATCGAGCCCGTGATCGAAGAACTGTCCGAACAGGGTCATCCAGGAATTGAACGGGGCGGAGAGGCCCTCGTCGGGGGCGACATTGGGAATGAACAGGTTTTCAGGGTCGCAGCCGTTACCTTCGGCCGCGAGCATCGCCGCCACAGCCGCGGGGTTGTGCGCCGACTGATCGGCGATGAGATTGCTGATAGTGCGCGGCAGGGAATCGACCACCCAGCCTGCGTCGGCGTAATGCGTCTGGGTGCTCGCGTCGGGGAAACCCGGAAGGGTTGCAGCAGCGTGGTCGCTACCGTGCTCCGCCACGCGCCAGCCCTGCGCCAACAGGCGCGGCATGATCTGATCCGCGGCACCCCAGAGTTCGCGGCCTTCCACCAAGTTGGTAAAAGAGCCGTCCACCGTGCGCAGGCCGTAGGGCAGCAGTGGGCTGGGGATGGCGCGGTACGCGTTGGGGGTTCCCTCCGGCACCGGGTTTCCGGCACGGTCCACGAGAATATCGGTGAGCTCTCTCGCCGTATTGCCCGAATGCGCCACCGAGTTCGCCTCGGCAATCTTGATCTGCCGTAGGATGAACTCGAGGTCATGTTTGACGAGTTTCATGCGTGCAACACTCCTTGTTGCATCGCAGCCCATGTCTGCCACGAGCAGGGCTGCGCGGCCGACACCGGACCCTGTGCCGGGCCTCAGTGGATCCCTGTAGGAAACGGTGGGGTAATCGCTGATTTAGGTATAGCTGGAGCCGTGAAGTTCTTCACGAGATGCAGGAGCCATCGTCGCGCCGCTGCGGGGACAGGCTCAGGAGGCAAGATGTTGGACCTGCGCATCCAGCGAAGACGGAAGCGGGCTCCCGCCGTTGGAAGCCAGGCTCAGTCTTCCTCGGACTTGGGCCGGAACTCGGCAGCGAGCTGTTTCTGCAAGGGGGGAGGTGCGGGTTGATAGTGGCTGAACTCCAGTGTATACGAGCCCTGGCCGCCGGTTAGCGAACGCACGCGATCGGCATAGTGGTTCAGCTCTCCCAAGGGTGCCTGGGCCTGGACGCCGATCATCCCCCCGGGAAGCGTACTGCTGCCGAGTACGTGGCCGCGGCGGCTGGTGAGATCGCCGGTGATGGTACCCATGGCACCGGCAGGCACCACCAGTTCCAGATTGACGATGGGCTCCAGCACCATGGGACCGGCCTTTGACACGGCATCGAGGAAGGCGCGCCTTCCCGCAGTGACAAAGGCGACTTCCTTGGAATCCACCGGGTGATACTTACCGTCCGTGACCGTCACCTTGATATCGTGCAGGGGATAGCCCGCCAGTGCACCCATCTCCATGGCCTGACGCACACCCTTCTCCACCGCCGGGATGAACTGTGCGGGGATTGCGCCGCCCTTCACCTCATCGCCGAACTCGAACCCGGCACCGCGCTCCAGCGGCTCCACACGCAGGAACACCTCGCCGAACTGTCCGGCTCCCCCGGTCTGCTTCTTGTGGCGGTAATGCCCTTCGGCGCGGCCGCTGATGGTCTCGCGGTACGGGATCTTGGGCGGACGCGTCTCCGCATCCACGTTAAAGCGTTTGTTGAGCTTCTCGAGCGCAAGGCGCAGGTGCAGATCACCCAGGCCGCGCAGCACCGTTTCGTTCAGCTCTGCGTTGTGCTCCAAGGCCAGGCAGGGGTCTTCCTCCACCACGCGCTGCAGGGCATTGGACAGGCGTTGCTCGTCGCCGCGCCGCTGTGCCGCGATCGCCAGCCCGAATACCGGCACCGGGAAAGGCAGGGGCTTCAGGTGCAGCAAGTCCTCGTCATGGGAATCATGCAACACGGCGTCGAAGTGGATCTCCTCCACCTTGGCCACAGCGCAGATGTCACCGGGAATGCCCTCATCCATTTCGAGTTGCTGCTTGCCGAACAGCTTGAACAAATGCCCCACCTTGAACGGCTTGCGACCGTCACCGATGAAAAGTTGACTATCGCGGATCACCGTACCCTGGTGGATACGAAATACACCCAGCTTGCCGACGAAGGGGTCGGCCGTGATCTTGAAGACGTGGGCCACCACATGGCGCGTCGCGTCGGGTCGCACGGGGTAGGGCTCGGCCCGCTCGCCCGCGCCCTTGATGAATGGACGCGGATTGCCCTCCAACGGGCTGGGCATGAGCCGTTCCATCACGTCGAGCAACTCGCCCACCCCCGCACCGCTGCGCGCAGAAACGAAACAGACCGGCACCAGGTGGCCCTCACGCATGGCTTTCTCGAAGGCATCATGCAACTGCTCCGGCGCCAGGGTCTCCCCTTGTTCCAGGTAAAGCGCCATGAGTGCCTCGTCCACCTCCACCACTTGATCGATGAGCTCGGTATGTGCCTCCTGCACCGAGGAGAAGTCGGTCTTGCCATCGTGGTGGAAGAAGCAATCACACACCGTGGCCGCGTTCTCCGCAGGCAGGTTGATGGGCAGCAACTCGCGCCCGAACTCCTCGCGCAGGCCCTGCAACACGCCCGCCAGATCGGCGCCTTCGCTATCGATCTTGTTGATGATGACCATGCGGCACAGCTTGCGCTCCCCGGACCACTCGAGCATACGCCGCGCCACCGGCTCGATGCCCACCGCAGCGTTCACCACCACCGCTACCGTTTCCACGGCCGGAAAGGTGCCCAGCGCCAGCCCGATGAAGTCCGGCAGGCCCGGGGTGTCGATGAGGTTCACGTGGAGGTCCTGATGATCGAAGCTGACCACCGAGGCATTGAGGGAATGCTGAAAGCTTTGTTCGAGCGGGTCGAAATCGGAAATCGTGCTGCCGCGTTCCACGCTACCTGCCGCACCGATGACACCGGATTTTTCCAGCAGCGCCTCCACGAGGGTGGTCTTGCCGCCGCCTGATTGGCCGACCAGGGCGATATTGCGAATGGCGTCAGTGGTATATCGGGGCATGGTGATTCCCTTCTCGGTACCTGGGCCTCGGCATGATGGAGCAGTATCTCCTATAGACTAGTCAGCACCACCGTGACTGCGAGGCAAATGATTGCGCGGCAATCTGCTAAAGATAAGGAGGGTTCCGGGAACATAGCCATGCCGCATCGGCTTTGGCGCCGAGCAGATCGGTGACTATCCCGAAACACGCCCCCGTGCCCAAGCGCTCAACAGCGCGCGTTCCTGAGCACGAAGTGGTCGATCAGGTCCAGGCTGCTCAGAATGCCGGCCATGCGGCCTGTTCCACGACCACCACATGGTGCACGTGCTTGTTCAGCATGAGGCAGGCCACGTCCTTGAGCAATGCGTCCGGCGCCACTTCGATGACCTGTGTGAGCAGACTTCCCAGGCACCTTTCAACCGTGGGTTTTCGCTCCTCGCGTGGAAGTTCACCAGGTCCGAAGCACTGATGACGCCGAAGCAGGTACCGTGCGGTGCCACCGTCGCCAAGGACACGCTCCACGCGTTCGATGGTGTCGTCGATGTCCACCGTGGTCACTTCCCGTGTCATCACAGTGGAAATCTTCTGGTCCATATCCATCAACACATCTCCGTGGCTACACCGTTGCGGTAACGTAATGGAACCGGTTTCGTGGGTCTGCGCGACATCCTAACAGAGCAAGCGACCGGATCAACGCTCGACCCGCTCCACGACGCCAGCCTCGCCTGCAGCCCGCCTGGCCGCCTCGCGTTCGGAAGCCGCCCGCTCCTCGTCGCGCACATCATCCAGGCCGCGTGACGGCCAGGCACTGAACGGGAACGGCCGCACCTCACTGCGGTAGGTGACGAACTGGAGGATTTGGTACACGTAGGCATTCAAGCCGTTGGCGAACACCAGCAAACGCGGCATGGGCGCCCCCGTGATGAGCTGGCTACCGAACTGCAGTACCACCAGCACCCATACGATGAATTCGGCCACGCCGTAGAGAACGGCGAACAGGATGATGAGCAAGCCCCGCAGCCAGGTCTTGCCGTTGGTCAGATTCGATGACAATTCACCCGCCATGGGTTTCTCCTTCTCATGTCCCCGATCCACATGCCCGAATCCCTATGGGTTCATCATGTGGCCAAGGCGGCGACACCGCAAGGGCAGCAAACCAGTGGGGTCAGAGTCCACTGGTCTGCTCATGCCGTTGGCACCTCTTGGCGCCTTAAGCAAACCCCTTATGCAATCAATGTGTTAGCTCTGGCCTTCGGCCCATCAGCGCCAGCTTCCGGGCGCGTGATGTACGGCGGTTCGGTGAATTCGGATTCGACGGGCCGAAATGGAACGTGGTCCATCGCCTGCCGCACGATACCACCATTCATGGTTGCGCGGATTACCCCGTTTCCAGGCGCCCGCAGCAGGGGCATAATTCGCCACCGTTTGAGGTGCGGCTCGCTGAGCCTCACACCACCCAGCAGCCCGGCCCGTGGTGTCCGGAGTGGTGGCTTGATTCATTTACGTCTTGCAGAGAAACATTCGGTGGCGGCAAACAGGCCAGAGGCTCCGCACAGCGCGTTACGTGCCCGTCTCGCAGAGGTTGACGGGCTGCGGGCATTGGCCGTGCTTGCGGTCCTGCTCTTTCACGTGGGATTTGCACCTTTCGGCGGCGGCTTCGTGGGCGTCGATGTCTTTTTCGTGATTTCCGGTTTCGTCATCACGCGCAACATCCTGATCGGCATTGAGACCCGCAGCTTCAGCTTCAGGGAGTTCTACCTGAGGCGGTTCCGAAGACTCTATCCCGCCCTGCTCGCCACGGTGGTGCTGACGGGTGTGACGGCAATATTCATCTTCACTCCGGAGCATCTGCTGAGCACTTCCTCGGAGATGATCGCCGCCGTCTTCTCCGTGGCCAATTTCCTGTTCTGGAGCGGCTCCGGTTACTTCCAGGCGGACAGCCTGTTCAAGCCACTGTTGCACACGTGGTCCCTGAGCCTGGAGGAACAGTATTACCTGGTGTGGCCGACGCTGGTGCTCGCGCTGGTTTCCCTCAAATCCACCCGGCTAAGGTCGTTGGCCTTGCTGACACTCGGGGTGTTGTCGCTGGCCTCCTCGCACCTCCTGGTGGTCAAGGGTTTTGCGCCAACGGCCTTTTACATGCTGCCCTTCAGGGCCTTCGAGTTCATTATCGGCGCGCTGCTCGCGGTGAACCCCAGGTCGGAGATTTTCCGGGGACGGCAGGCGAACACCGCCGCAACCCTCATCGGCATCGGCCTGATTGTGCTGGCAGTATGCGTGCTGGATGAGTCGAGTCCCTTCCCCGGTCTGTGGGCGCTGTTACCTGCCGTGGGAGCCGCCGCGGTGATCTTCGGTGGACAAAATCCGGTTTCCCGCATGCTCCTCGGAAACACCTTTGCCCAGTTCACCGGCAAGATCTCGTACTCGGTGTACCTGGTCCACTGGCCCATCGTGGTGTTCTTCAATTACACGCACCCGAAGGGGCTCGACTTCGACGATCGCGCCGGTATGCTCGTGTTGGCGTTCATCGCCGGTTACCTGAGCTGGCGCTACGTGGAAAAGGTATTTCGCTACCGCGGCCGACAGGGGCTGTGCAAGCAACTGCCGGCGAGACCTTATGTCTCCGCGGGTCTCGCGTTTTCCCTTCTCATGACGCTGTCCATCCGTATCACCGATGGCGCACTGCTGATGCATCCTCATGCCCTGTCACCGGCACAGATCCATGCCGGCAAGGAGTCGCGGCATGACCTGTTGGAACGCAGCGGGTGTGACATTCTGCGCATCGACACCGATCCCGGCTGCAACCTGACTGCCCCCGAACAGACCCTGGTGTTGGGCAATTCCCACGCCATTGACGGCTATAACACCTGGGTGACGGCGTTCGATTCACCGGACGAGAACGTTATCTGGTTCGGCAGCTTCAACCGTTGTGAAGCGTTCGTCAACGACATCGCAGCCGACTATCCCGACACGAACCACTGCGTAGCACGGTTCTCGGCACTGCGCGACAAGGATCTCATCGGCAAGCTGACATCTGTCGTGGTGAGCGTCAAGGAGCCGTTCGCGCCCGACACGGACCTGACCTACGGGGTTGTGGCGGAAATGAAGGCCGTCAACCCGCGCCTGAAGGTGTTCATTATCGGTGGGTACTTCCATCTCGCGCGGGACTGCTCTTATTACATGAGCATCTACGGTTCCGCCGACGAATGCCTGCGCGAGGAGTTCATCGAATATGCCCAGCACGAGGAACAGGCGCACAAGGCGACATGGCTCAGCGGGAAATACCGCGAGCGGCTGGAACCGGTTTACGTAGACAAATTCGATCTGGTGTGCAGAGACGGGAAATGCCCGTCCTCAACAGGTGGAGTTCCATTCACCTATGACAAGCATCACCTGAGCCTGGAATTTGCTCAACTGATCGGCGCGCATCTCAAGCAAAAATATCCGGCGCGCACCACGCTGGAGCTCGCCAGCCTTATCGGTCCGCTCTAAGGGCAAGCACCTGTGCACGCGCAGGTCGCGCGGCGATCTTTTAGTGAGTCCTGGTCCCGCATAGGCGGGATGTGATGACCACGCCAGGCGCTCCACCGAACGGTGTGCTCGTCAACGCTCGGCCGTGGCGAGTCTTGCTGCCAATGCGATGAAAACGAATGCGGCCAGCCGGTTTAATGCGAGCTGCGCCCGAGCAGAGCGCAAGAGCCAGTTGCGGAGACTGCCGGCCGCAATAGCAACAAATCCAAAGACGAGAATGGTTGCAAGGATGAACAGACCGCCCAGAAACATGATCTGTACGCTCACGGGACCCTGCGTCGGATCCGTAAACTGGGGAAGGAACGCAAGAAAAAAGATGGATACCTTCGGATTTGTGACATTCATGATAATGCCGCGCCGATAGAGCGCGCCGCGCCCGGGCTCGATGCCATGCTCCCCAGGCAAGCCGGCAGGCTTGGCCGTGAACGTCTTCCACGCCAGATAGATCAGATACCCCGCGCCACAGAGCTTCAATACCGAGAAGGCCACAGCCGAAGTCTGAAACAGCGCTGCCGCCCCAAGAGCCACAGCCAGGCTGTGCATGACGAGGCCTGTGCACAGTCCCAGCATGACGACAAGGCCAGCGGCTCGACCATGCAGCGTCGATTGCGTTAGGACGAAAAGATTGTCCGGCCCAGGCGCCGCCCCAAGCAGCAGGGATGCCGTGAAAAAAGTGACTACGGTTTCAGCGGAAAGCATCGTTCACCTTCAAACGAAAGACCTCACCACCCAGTCTTGTCGTGGCGACGCGGTAGCGCCAAGCCTGATCAAACGTGACACCACTCATGATGCGTCAGGCGATAAAGGCGCACCTGTTGCCCATGGAACTCGATCTTCCGGAAGCGGCTGAATCCCACCTTTTCGGCAACGCGCAGTGAACCGATGTGCTCCGGCACAATGATCGCCACCACCGATTCGAATGCCTTATTCCCAAAGGCGTACGCGAGCACTGTACGTGCGGCCTCCGTGGCGAGCCCCCGTCCCCAGTACCGGCGCGCGAGACGGTAACCCAGGTTGATCTCATCTGTATCACCCACGCGCTCGGGGGCTACTCCGCAGAATCCGATGAGGCTGGACGAGCTCTTATCCACGAGCCCCCAGGGACCGATACCATGCGCTTCATAGTTGGCCAGGCACCATTCCACGAACCGGCGCGTCGCCGGTTCGTCGTAGGCGCCACGTACCGAATATTTCATGACGTCCGGGTCGCCCAGGATCGCGCTCAGCGCGGGCACATCTGCCAGCGACAACCGCCGCACGAGCAGTCGTGCCGTCTCGCCAATTTGTTCCATCCTTCCCCTCATGCGTGAATCCGGCCGGCCAAACGGCGGTCTCGGCGCGGCAGGCGTTGAGTTCTGAACCTCGGTTTCTTGACCGACGCTGGGTGTAAACAGCCAGCAACTGTACCTGAAGTCGATCAGCGACGGATACCGGGGGTCTCGATGGGCAAGCCATTCCCGCGCGCATTCATGTAGACCTCGAGATCGATGTATGGCTCGGAGCCGGGCTGAAAGGGCATGGCGCGCAGGGTGGCGAAGCAATCGCGGAATTTGCGGTGCAGGCTGCTGATGTCCTGAATGAGCAGGCGGTGGGTGGGAAAGCCGTTGGTCTGGGCCTGATTGAGTACCTGGTCGCGCAGGTTTGCGCCGGTGTAGAGATCGTGGCAGTGATAGCACGCCATCTGCAGTTGGCCGATCCGGGTGCGAAACAGGCGCTTGCCTGCTTCGTAGTGCGGGCGCATGGGGCCGCTAACGTCCACATTCACCGGTTCCCCGCGCGCGCGGTGACGCACGAAGGTTTCCAGGGCCACCAGTGACGGATCGTCGTAGGTCAGTGGGAATTCGTTCATGCGCTCTTCGCGGCACAGATCGATCTGCTTCTGCAGCGTAACAGGCCCGCCGTGGCGTTTGCTGAATATGGGATAGCGTGCTATACGCTTCGGATCGAGTTTCTCGCCGTCGGGACCGTGGCAGTCCGCACAGGAGATGCCATCGTCGCCCGCGGTATTGAACAGCTCACGCCCCTGATCCACGGTGAACATGCCCGGATTCTCGAAGGAATCGTCTTGCATGGCCTGGAATTCCTCCGGCAGATAGTCGTAGCCGGAGCGTGGTTCGCTCGCTGCTGCAGCACCGCACAGCAGCGTGAGCAAGGTGATGGCAGGCAAGCGCAGGCTCATCGCAAGGTCACCAGATAGGCCACGATGTCTTCGATCTCCTGCGCGGTGAGGATGGTGCTCGCCATGTCCGGACGCGGCCGGTACAGGTGCGCCGGGTCGAGATGAAAGCTGGGCATGATGCTGTCGGGATTCACCTGTTTCTCGTCCACCACCCGCAGGCGCAGCTCGCCCTCGTTGAGGCGTGCACCCACACCCATGAGCGGCGGGCCGACGGTGCCGTGGCTGGGTTCTTCCGGGATGGGGAGCTGGTGGCAGGCGAGGCAGTTGCCCTTGTCGCGTGCGATGACCAGCGCACGGCCGCGCGCGGCATCACCGCGCAGGCCGTCGAGAGGTTGCGCGATGGCAAGGCCTTCGGCGTGCCAATGGGCAACATCAGCGGCACTGACGGAGGCCGCTGCAATGAGACCGATCATCCAGGCGCTATGCCGATACAGCCCTACCATACGTCGAGCCTCGTCAAAGCCTTGACCCGATGCTAACGAAGGGCACCGGAACTGCCAAGCCGCAGCGGGCGTGAGTTATAGCCAATGCACACGACGAGCGAGTTCACATGCATGGCTCGTGTTTCGCGCGTGCAGGAACGCGACGGCTGGGGATACGCGCAAAACACCACCCACGTGCATCTGACTCTGCCGACTCATTGGCACGAGGGCAAAATATAAGCATACGGATAACGGCGCTGTCACGGGCCGCGTGGGGGACCACCACTAGCGGGCACTGGTCCGGCAAAGACCAGAGCGGCAGGAGGGAAAGCTTTTGTAGCCCGCCCACGCCCATTTTGGCGCCTGTTTTTCACTGGTGACGTTCTGCATCACGCCCGGTCCATCACCTAAAGTGATGGTGAACGAGCCCGCCAGGAACCGCCATGCACGCCCCTGAGGCCGCTCCACGACCTGCGCTGCGCGCCATCGATGGCATGGCCATGGTCATTGGCCTGGTGATCGGTGCCGGCATCTTCAAGGCGCCGGCCGTAGTCGCCGCCAGCCTGGACAGTGAGCCGGCCATCCTGCTGTGCTGGCTGCTGGGCGGCGCAGTGTCCATGGTGGGTGCATTGTGTTATGCGGAACTGGCAGCGGCCTTCCCCGATGCGGGCGGTGAATACCATTTCCTGCAGCGCGCCTACGGCCGGACCGTGGGCTTCGTATTCGCCTGGTCGCGCATGCTGATCCTGCAGACAGGCTCCATTGCGTTACTCGCCTTCGTGGTGGGCGATTATGCCGCCGAGCTGCTGCCGCTGGGACCCAACGGTACTGCCTGGTTCGCGGGCGCGGCCGTGCTGGCCCTGACGGCGCTCAATCTTGCTGGCCTGCGTTCCAGCACCGCGGTGCAGAAAATGCTTGCGGTCCTCACACTGGGCGGTCTGGTGACCGTGATCGGTGCCGGCCTGCTGACGCCCGCTGCACCGACACAATCCGCCGTAATCCAACCCGCGCACGACGGCGCCTTCGGACTCGCCATGGTGTTCGTGCTGCTCACCTACGGTGGTTGGAACGAGGCGGCCTATGTTTCCGCGGAACTGCGCGACGTACAGCGCAACATGGTCAAGGTGCTGCTGCTGTCGCTTGGCGTGGTCACCGGCGTGTACCTGCTCGTCAATTTCGCTTACCTGAAGGTGCTTGGAATCGTACCCATGGCGCAATCGGAAGCGGTCACGGCGGACCTGGTGCGCGTCACCATGGGCCCTGGCGGTGCGCGCCTCATCAGTGTGCTCATCCTGGCGGCGGTAGTCTCTTCCCTCAACGTGACCATTTTCACGGGCGCGCGCACCAACTACGCCCTGGCACGGGATTTCCCACTCTTCGCCTTCCTCGGACATTGGTCGGTGCACACGAACGCACCCACCCATGCGCTGCTGGTACAGGGTGCCATCACCTTGTTGCTGGTAGCGGCAGGCGCCACCAGCCGCTCCGGTTTCGAGGCCATGGTGAGCTATGTGTCGCCGGTATTCTGGTTGTTCTTTCTGCTGACCACCATGGCGCTCATCGTGCTACGTCGGCGCGAACCGGCGCGTGTACGGCCTTATCGCGTGCCGGGCTATCCCGTCACGCCCGCGCTGTTTGCCGTCGCCTGCGCCTACATGCTTTACGCCAGTTTGGTGTATTCGGGTTGGGGTGCGCTGTTCGGCATCGTGCTGGCGGCCAGCGGCCTGCCGCTGGCCCTGCTGCGGCGGCATGCCCGGTAACTGCATCAGCGAGGAGGTGACAGATGACGAGACACAGATGGATGACCGGCCTGGCACTCGGCGGCCTGTTGGCAGCCGGCACGTCCTCGGCCCAGTTCCCCAGCCTCGACGTACCCTTCGTGCCGACGCCCGAACCCGTGGTGGATGGTATGCTGCGACTGGCACAGGTGGGACCGGGTGACGTGGTGTACGACCTCGGCTCCGGCGACGGCCGCATCGTCATCGCTGCCGCGCAACGCTACGGTGCACGTGGTGTGGGCGTCGACATCGATCCGGATCGCATCCGCGAAAGCAACGAGAATGCCGTCAGTGCCGGCGTGGATAATCAGGTGCGCTTCATCCAGGGTGACCTGTTCGAGGCCGACATCCGCCCGGCCACGGTAGTGACACTCTATCTGCTCGGTTCCGTCAACGAGGAAATCCGCCCGCGCCTGCTGCACCAGTTGCGGCCCGGCACACGCGTGGTGTCGCATGCCTTCGACATGGGCGAGTGGCAGCCGGATGCGAACACCGTGGTGGAGGGGTCGGAGATCTACCTGTGGGTCATTCCCGCGCAAGCGGGTGGACAGTGGAGCGCCGCCATCGAGTCGCTCGCGGGCGTCGAGGAGCTCAGCATGGCACTGCAACAGCAATTCCAGCAGGTGCGCGGCATGGTGGTGCTCAATGGCGCACACATGATGCTGGAGGATGGCCAGATGCAGGGCGAGCAACTGGAATTCACGCTCGATGACGGCAATGGCAATCTGCGGCGTCTGCGCGGCCACGTCAACGGCGACAGTATCACGGGCTGGGTGTACGGCGTGGGCGACAGCACACCATCAGGGCGTTGGCATGCCACTCGCGTCGGGCACGAAGATACCGGACAAATACGCACGGGACGGTAGGGCAATCACGCACCATTGAGGGGGTGCGCCCAGGCGAACCCCCGCGTTGCACTGTGCATGCGGATTGTTCAAAGATTAGCGGCAGGCCCGCCTCTGGTTCGGGTTCGACAATCACCTACAAGCAGACCCGCGGAGGGTGCACGGGATCATGAAACTCAACCTTCCGGTAACGCACCATGAGCAGGTGCTGGAACCCGGCGCCATGCTCAGTTCCACCACCGATCTCAAGGGCATCATCACCGACGCCAATCGCGCGTTCGAGCACATCAGCGGTTACAGCCGCGATGAACTGGTGGGTAGAAATCACAATATCGTGCGCCATCCGGACATGCCGAAGGCCGCGTTCGAAGACCTGTGGAATACCCTGAAGCAGAACAAGCCCTGGATGGGCATCGTCAAGAACCGCACGAAAAGCGGTGATCATTACTGGGTGGATGCCTATGTGGCCCCTCTCACGGAAGGTGGCAACGTGGTGGGCTACCAGTCGGTACGCATCGCGGCCGATCGCCAACGCATCACGCGTGCAGAGCGGCTGTACCGCAAGCTGCTGCGCGGCACGGTACCCCTGCTGCTGCGCTGGTCACCCGGTTATGCGACACAGTTGTTCGGCGCCTTCGGCGGACTTCTCGCCGCCTTCGCTGTGTTGCTGCTCGCCAGTGGTGCACTGGAGTTCTCGGCGATACTCGTGGCCGGCTTCACGGTCGCACTGGTACTCGCCGCGGGTGCGGCACGTTTCATGAGTCTGCCCATCCAGCGCGAGGCGAAGCACGCGCGTGCCGTGGTGGACAATCCCGTGATGCAATTGGTGTACACGGGGCGGCGTGACGAAATCGGTCAGATCGCGTCCGCCGTACAGGTATTGCAGGCGCAGTTGCGCACGCTCACCACGCGTGTGAACGATGTAGTCGTACAACTCACCGCCACCGCGGCGCAAATGGCGGATGCCGCGGGTGCCACGGAACACGGCATGGCCCGCCAGGTACGTGATGTGGAATCCCTCGCCACGGCCGTGCACGAGATGGCGACCACCATCAATGACATCGCACGCAACGCCGCGCTGGCCGCCGATGCCTCGCGCGAGGCCGATCGGGAGGCAAAGCACGGGGCGCAGCTGGCCACCGAGGCCATCGGTGGCACCGAGGTACTGCTGCGCGACCTCGACGCGGCCGCCAGTGTGGTGACGGCAGTCGGCAGCAAGAGTGAATCCATCACAGGCGTCCTGGAGACCATCCACGCCATCGCCGAGCAGACCAACCTGCTCGCCCTCAACGCCGCCATCGAGGCCGCGCGTGCCGGCGAACAGGGCCGTGGTTTTGCCGTCGTGGCCGACGAGGTGCGCAATCTGGCAAACCGCTCCCAGCGCGCCACGGGCGAGATCCGCGCCACCATCGAGGAATTGCAGGCGGGCGCCCGTGAGGCGGTCCACGCCATGAACGCTGCCCGCAGCAAAGCGCAGGAGGGATCCGAGTGCGTGGAGCGTGCCGCCGAAGCACTGGCGGCCATTGCCGGTGCCGTCTCGGTCATCACCGATATGAATCTGCAGATTGCCGCTGCCGTGGAAGAACAGAGCCAGGTGGCCGAAGAGGTCAATCGCGGCATCGTACGCATCCGCGACGAATCCGACGCCGCCAGCGAAGCCGCCCGCCATGCCGCCCGCGCCAGCGACAATGTCAGCGATACCGTGGTGCAACTGGAGTCCGTGCTGCGCCAGTGCGCGGGCTGAGCTGGAATAGCCTAACGCAACGCCGTTGATGGTTTCCCTGTAGATACCACAGGTGGTTGGCCCCGGCCGTCAGTCCTTCGCGCCCTTCGCGCCCTTTGCGCCCTGCGCGCCTTTGCGTTGATGTCTTCTCTTCAGCCGCGACCAAGCCAGGCCAACGCACCGAACGCGGCGGCGCGGCCGGTGGCGAGGCAGGCAGTGAGCAGATAGCCGCCGGTGGGGGCTTCCCAGTCGAGCATTTCGCCGGCGCAGAATACGCCCGGGCGGGCGCGGAGCATGAGGTACTCGTCGAGTGCCTCGAAGCGGACGCCGCCCGCGGTGCTGATGGCCTCCGCGATGGGGCGCGGCGCAATGAGGTGCAGGGGCAGTGCCTTGATGCTGGTGGCCAGGCGCAGCGGTGCGGTGAAGACCTCGGCCGGCAGCAACTCGCGCAAGAGGCCCACCTTCACGCCAGTGATGCCGGTGCGCTTGCGCAGATGGTTCGCCATGGAATCCCGCCCGCGAGGTCGCGCCAGGGCAGCGGCAAGCTGCTGTTCGGTCCGGCCGGGCGCGAGGTCGAGCACGAGCTCGCTGTGGCCCTTGCGCTCGATGGCGTCACGCAGCGGCGCGGACAGGGCGTAGATCAGACCGCCTTCGATGCCCGAGGCCGTGATGGTGAACTCGCCCTGACGTTGCAGGGTCGCGCCGTCCGTGGTGAGCACGCGCGCGACCACCGACTTCACCGGTTCGCCGGCGAAGCGCGCGGCAAAACCCTCGCTCCAGCCCACGTCGAAACCGCAGTTGGCGGGGCGCAGCGGCGCGATGTCCACGTCCGACGCCGCCAGCGTCGCCACCCACGCGCCGTCCGATCCCAGTTGCGGCCAGCTCGCGCCGCCCAGGGCGAGCACCACCGCGCCCGCCCTCACGCGCCGCGCGCCCGCGGGTGTGGCGAACACCAAGTCGTCATTGTCCCAGCCCTGCCAGCGATGGCGCACATGAAACCGCACGCCCCGCTCGCGCAAGCGGTGCAACCAGGCGCGCAGCAGGGGCGCCGATTTCATGTCGGTGGGAAACACCCGCCCCGAACTGCCCACGAAGGTGCCGATGCCGAGCCCATGCACCCAGGCACGCAGCGCCGCGGGATCGAAGGCGCGCAGATGGGGCGCGAGCTGGGCGCTGCGCGCGCCGTAGCGTTCGAGGAAACGCTCGAACGCCTCCCCATGGGTGATGTTCATGCCGCCCTTGCCGGCCAGCAGGAACTTGCGTCCCACCGACGGCATGGCGTCGCACACCTCCACGCCCACCCCCGCCGCGCTCAGCACCTCCGCCGCCATCAACCCCGCCGGCCCGCCGCCGATCACCGCTACGTCGGCGCTACCCTCCGCTCGGGAAGAAACAGGCTCAACGCAAAGGCGCGAAGGGCGCAAAGGACGCGAAGTTGATTCGTTCATAGTCGCCACAGCGGTTGGTGCGTGTGTTCACCGGCATCGACATGCCTAAGGAGAGGGTGCAGCCAGTCGCATCTCTGCCCTCGGGAATACCTTGGCATCCTTTGCGCCCTTCGCGCCTTTGCGTTGAGTTCTTTTCGTTGTCCTTCACTGGACCGCGATGCTGAGCGCCACAGCCTCGGCGACCTTGATGCCGTCCACCGCCGCGGAGAGGATGCCGCCGGCGTAGCCGGCGCCTTCGCCGGCGGGGTAGAGGCCGCGGGTGTTGACGCTCTGGAGGTCGTTGCCGCGCGTGATGCGCACGGGGGAGGAGGTGCGGGTCTCGATGGCGGTCATCACGGCGTCGTCCATGGCGAAGCCCGGGATCTGGCGGTTGAACACGGGAATGGCCTCGCGCAAGGCTTCCACGACGAAGTCGGGCAGGCATTGGCGCAGGTCGGTCATGTGCACGCCCGGCTGGTAGGACGGTTGCACGGCTCCGAGCGCCTGCGACGGGCGGCCCGCGAGGAAGTCGCCCACGCGCTGCGCCGGCGCGTCGTAGCTGCCGCCGCCGGCCTCGAAGGCGCACGCTTCCCAGTGGCGCTGGAAGTCGATGCCGGCGAGCGCATGGTCCGGATAATCCTGCTCCGGCGTGACGCCCACCACGATGGCGCTGTTGGCGTTGCGCTCGGCGCGCGAGTACTGACTCATGCCGTTGGTGACCACGCCGCCTTCTTCCGAGGCTGCGGCGACCACCTGGCCGCCGGGGCACATGCAGAAGCTGTAGGCGGAGCGGCCGTTCGTGCAGTGGTGCACCAGCTTGTAGTCGGCGGCCCCGAGCAGTGGGTGACCCGCGAAGCGACCGAAGCGTGCGCGATCGACGAGCGACTGCGGGTGCTCGATGCGCACGCCCACGGAAAAGGGCTTGGCCTCCATGTGGACGCCGCGCGCGTGCAGCATGCGGAAGGTGTCGCGCGCGCTGTGGCCGAGGGCGAGGATCACGTGGTCGCCGGCGATGCGCTCGCCGTCGGCGAGCACCACACCGCGCACTTGGCCGTCCTCGATCTCCACATCGGTGACCTTGCTCTGGAAGCGGATCTCGCCGCCCAGAGATTCGATGGTGGCGCGCATGCTCTCCACCATGGACACCAGGCGGAAGGTGCCGATGTGCGGCTTGCTCAGATAGAGGATTTCCTCGGGCGCGCCGGCCTTCACGAATTCCTCCAGCACCTTGCGGCCGCGGAACTGCGGATCCTTGATCTGGCTGTAGAGCTTGCCGTCGGAGAAGGTGCCGGCGCCGCCCTCGCCGAACTGCACGTTGGATTCAGGATTGAGCGGGCCGTGGCGCCAGAAGCCGAAGGTGTCCCGGGTGCGCTCGCGCACCGCCTTGCCGCGCTCGAGGACGATGGGTCGAAAGCCCATCTGCGCAAGCACCATGGCCGCGAGATAACCACACGGGCCGGCGCCGACCACCAGCGGCCGCGCACGCAGGTGCGCGGGCGCGCGGGCGACGAACCGGTAGTGCATGTCCGGCGCGGGTTTCACGTGCGGGTCGTCGGCGAAGCGACGCAGCACGGCGGCCTCATCCGGGACGCTCACGTCGAGCGTGTAGACGAGCTGGATGTCGCTGCGCTTGCGGGCATCGTAGCCGCGGCGCACCACCGTGAAGTCCAGGGTGCCGCCGCTATCGAGCTTCAGCCGCTCCCGCACCGCCATGTCCAGCGCCGCCGGAAGGTGTTCCAGCGGGAGCCTGATTTCAGTGATTCGCAGCATGGGTGGTCCGGGGCGGGTGGCGACGGGCGGCCATTTTAGCGCAGCCGCCCGGGCGCTAGTTACGGATCAGGCGAGCCGAGGAATGGATGGTGTGTACGGAATCCGTGCCTGGGCCGGACCGGTGTCCTCCGTTCCCTGTGCCTCAGCGTTCGGCCAGGGCCTTTTCCAGGGAGGCGAGCAATTCGCTGGGGGTGACCACCGTGCCTTGTTCATCGCTGTGGGGGAACACGGCAAGCAGGGTGCCGTCGCCTTCCAGGCCCGGGGTCCAACGGTCCATCCAGACGTCCAGCGGGATCTCGCCAGGGACGCAATCGGCCCATTCACCATTGGCCCATTGCGCAGCGAAGGCGCGGTGCGGCCACACGGGCAGGCATTCTTCACCATCCTGCGTGCTCATCACCACCCAGCCATCGTCGCTGCGCAGGCTCCACACCGCACCGCCGGCGACAAGCTTCTCCACGCAGTATTCGTAGCGTCCTTCGGCGGACAACAGCGCCACCGCCAGGATGTCGCTGTCGGTCAGTGTGTACGTCATGGGATTCCTGCCTGTTCGAAAGGCCGCGCAGTATAGAGAAGAATCGCACGCTTTACAGCGCCGGCCGACGGGTTGGCGGGGATTCGTGCCATCCTGCGGGGCCGTGCTGGCGCACCCGTCGCCATTTCGACCACGGTGGCTGCACAAAATTGCGCTGTGGTGATCCTGTGCCGCGGGTGGTCCCCGGAATGCTTACGGGGCGCCTACCGCCTACACAGCCACCCCGGCCGCCTGTCGGGCGCTGCGGTGATGACGTTTGTCGTAGGCGGCCAGCAAACTCAGGTGCAGGTCGCAATGGGCCAAGCCCGGGCCGGGGGCGTGCAGCCCTGGAAAGCGCAGTTCCCCGGCCAGCAGGGCCTTGGCCAGGGCGAGTGTGTCGCTCCCGTAGAGTTGCACCAGCGCGCTCTCGTAGGACTCGGGGTCCACCAGTTGTCGCAGGGAGCCAAGGCAATCATAGACGCGCCGTCGCGCGGGGCTCAGCTGGCCGAACTGTCGGATCCACTCACAGCCCTCGCCCACGGCCTCGTCATCGCCGACGGCCAAGGCCAGCAATGTCTTCAGTTCACCGACGCGCAGTTCCGCCCAGGCAGAACCCGGGTCGGCGGCAAGCCCTATGAGCGGCGCCACGGGGCGGGCATCGTCGAGCCCGAGCGCGTCCAATTGCCCCAGCAGGCCGGCACATGCCTCCTCGTTGAGTTCCGGCAGACGCAACAGCGGCTCGCGCAGCGCGTTGCCCACACTGTTGTTCTCCCAGTGCAGGTCCTCGACGGGGTAGATCTCCGACATGCCGGGCACCAGGATACGACAGGCCGGCATCCCCAGGTCGGTGTAGTCGGCGACGTACACATCGAAGCCATCGGCCTGGATGCGTTCCACCAGCCAGGCATATTCCTGTGTGGTGCTGCCGATAAAATCCCATGCGGTGAAAGGAAAATCCGGCGTGTCGGCCAAGAAGCGCCAGCCGACCACGCCGCTGGAGTCCACGAAGTGCAGTTCCAGGTTCTGGGGCTGGGAGACCTCATCCATGTCGAAGCCGGGCGGCGGAAAACCGCCCAGTGCGTCGAGGGCGCGTCCCTGCAGCAGTTCGGTGAGGGCGCGCTCCAGGGCCACTTCGCAACGGGGGTGGGCGCCGAAGCTGGCAAAGCAGCCCTGGTCGGCAGGATTGAGCAATGTGACGTTCATCACGGGGTATTTGCCGCCCAGCGAGGCGTCGTGCACCCGCACGCCGAAGCCAGCCGCACGCAGGGCGTTCACGCCCGCAGCGATGCGCGGGTGACGCACGATCATCGCCTCTGGCACTTCGGGCAGACACAGACCCTCGGCAATGACGCGGAACTTCACGTGGCGCTCAATGATCTCCGACAGCGCCTGGGTACGGGCCTCGGCCTGGGTATTACCGGCGGACATGCCGTTGCTCACGTACAAGTTGCCAATGATGTTCACCGGGAACCACACCTGCGCGCCATCACGCTCGCGCACGTACGGCAGCGCACAGATGCCGCGTGCGGCATTGCCCGAATTCAGGTCCACCAGTGCCTCGGCATCCAGGTCACCGTCCGGATCGTAATGGTGCCGCAACGCGGGTGTGAGCAGGCCCTCGGGCCAGGTACCGTCGTCGCGCAAGGGGAACCAGCGCTCATCGGGGAAGTGGGTGACGGGGCCATTCGCGTTGGTGCCGCCCAGCCAGTAATGCGTCCAGAAGTAATTGGTACTCAAGCGCTCAAAGAATTCCCCCAGGGCGCTGGCCAGGGCTGCATCGCGCGAGGAGCCCTTGCCGTTGGTGAACAACAGCGGACAATCGCGCTCGCGTACGTGCACCGACCAGACATTTGCCACCGGGTTGAGCCAGGATTGCGCCTCCACGTGAAAGCCCAGCGCCGAGAGCCGCGCCTGCATACGGGCGAGGGAGGCTTCCAATGATGCGTCTTTGCCGACGATGAAGGTTTGTGACACGAGCACCTACCGTGCGATAAGCACGCCGTGGGGGCGTGTGGGGGAGCGATTATTTCCCGGCCCGCCAGGGCACCAATGTAGCGCCCGGACAAGGCCGCGCCCGGCGCACCGGCGCTGCACGCGCATCCATGGGCTAAAGTAGTGTACTGTTTCGCGGCGGCAGACATTGTTTCTGCGCCATTGGGCCCTGGAAGTGGCGCCCAAGGGTAAGACAGTACACTAACAGCCATCGTATCGTCGGCGGAGAGACGACCTTGGGCAATTCCCTGCAAGAACAGCTTCTGAAACTGGGCCTGGTGGACGAGAAGCGCGCGCGCCAGGCCAAGCAACAAAAACGCCAGGAACAGAAAAGAGACCCGGCGGCGGCTCAGAAGGATGCGCGACGCCAGCAGGCGTTGAAGGCGCAGGCCGAGAAAGCCGAGCGCGACCGCGAGCTCAACCGCCAGCGCCAAGAAGAGTCCGAGCGCAAGGCGCGGGCCGCACAGATCAAGCAGATGATCGAGGCCAACCGTCTACCCAAGGGTGACGGTGATGTCACCTACAACTTCATCGACGGCCGCAAGGTGCGGCGCCTGTATGTGAATCCCGAGGTGCATCGCCTTTTGGTGAACGGCGGCGCCCTGGTGGTGAAGCTGCACGGCCAGTACAACATCGTGCCCGTGGCCGTGGCCGAGAAGATCGGCGAACGTGATGCCGCCTGCGTGATCAGTCCCCCCGAAGCCCCGCCATCGGCTACTCCGGCCCCCGACGACCCCTATGCCAAGTACCAGGTGCCCGACGATCTGATGTGGTGAGCCCGGCGGTCATCACATGCCGCAGCGGGTAGTAGCGGTCCTGCCGCACGGGAAAAGGTACCGGGGCGCCTGCGGCGCCCCGGCAATCACTTCTTCTTGAGAGGGCTGAACTTACTGAGGAAGCTGACGAGCATGCTTTCGCCGGGAGCGCCGGACTCGCTACCGTCGGGCATGGCGTCGACGATGGCGCACAACAGGCCGGCACGTTCCAGCTTGGTGACCATCTTCTGTGCATCGCTGGCAAAGGCGAAGCGCTTGAGAAGGACGCGCTGCATACGCAGCAGGGAACGCGCCTTCTCTTCCGAAACACCCACGTCGAGCACGAGGTTGCTCACTACCGTGGACGTATCCATACCGGATACGCACCGCCCCGTGTACACGACCTGGAAACGTTTCGTATTCATGTGAGTCCCTCACGTAAAAGCTTCCGTGATAGGTCTCAAAAAAACTGTGAGCTTTTCTGCATTTTGCAGATCGGTGACCACACCCGCCGGGCTCAGTCCTCCGGCAACTCCGTGTATTTCAGGCAGTTTCCACGGGACTTGTGAACCGGGTACTTGGCGGCATTTTCGTTGATTTTCCGCGCAATAACCGTCTCCAGATCCACACCCAGCTTGTCGGCGAGCCTCACCAGATAGATGAACACGTCGGCCAGCTCATCCTCGACGGCGCGGAATTTCTCCGGCGATTGCGCGACAGCCGCAGCCTGATCGGGCGTCATCCACTGGAATATCTCCAGCAGTTCACCGGTCTCGCCCGCAAGCGCCATCACCAGGTTCTTGGGGTTGTGGAACTGGTCCCAGTCGCGCTCCTCGGCGAACACGCGCAGTTGCAGGGAAAGGGCATGGAAGTCCATGGGGGCATCCGTGGTTGGCATGGAGCTCCACTATGCCCCAACCCATGGGTGTATGCGACCTTCGGCTCAGCGTGGCGGCGCCGGTGTCGCACCCGGCGCGGCCGAGGTGGGCGGCGCCGTGCCCGGCGCGCTGAAGGTGCGTGGTGTGGCACCCGGGCTGCTGGTGGTGGGGGGCGTGCCGCCCGGTGCGCTGAAGGTGGGTGGCGTGGTGCCCGGCGCGCTGGTGGTGGGCGGCACACCGCCGGGTGCACTGGGCGTGGGCGGTGTGGCGCCGGGGCTGCTGGTGGTCGGCGGCGTTGCACCGGGGGTGCCCGGCGCACCAAAGGGCGGTGGCGTCGTGCCTGGAGCACCAAAGGGCGAAGGCGAAGTGCCGGGTGCGGCGAAGGGCTGCACGTCCGTATCAGGCACAGTCGTGGGGGGCGTGACGCCGGGGGAGCCGACAGCCGGCGGCGCCGTGGTTCCGGCGCCCGGCGGCGCGGCCGGGGGAGGTGTCAGGCCGGGCGTGCCCGTCTCCGGCGGTGCGGTCACCGAGGGGCCGGGGGTACCGGTCGCGGGCGGCGTGGTCGTCCCGCCCAGGAGGCCGCCTCCGCCCCCGCCCGGCCCGCCGCTGATGAGCGCCTGGAAGGCCCCGAACTCCACGCGATCGATGGCGTTGTCCGCGTCCGTATCCGCGGTGGCGAAATTGCTGCTGAGCAGCACCGAACGATCCGCCTCGCCGAGACTGATGAGGCCGTCGTTGTTGGTGTCCAGCCGGGAGAACGCCTGATCGAGCAGCGTCACCGCACCCGGGTCCTGGGCGCGGACGGTCCCCGCAGGGAGCAGCATCGCCCCGGCGGAGAGAAGTACGGCTGCGGCCGACATGGGTTTCATGGGGAATCCCTCCGGAGGACGCTCATCGAATCTTTAGCGCCCAACCACGGAAATCTCACGGGCGTCGGTGATGAAAATCGCTCACGTGCGTGCCTATTCGGTCTCGCTGTACCGAGTGGATCCGGCGGATGCTTTGCACGGTGGGGGGTTCGATTCCACGGTGCGGTGCGCGCGACCATGGAACTGCTGGACCAGAACGCCGAGCCCTACGTCTTCGACAGCTCCAAATTCAACGCACGCTTTTTTCAGCCGACACCGTACCGTCAGGGGATTCGTGAAACGCTCACCGGCTGAATCACCGTGAGAATCGCGGCCTGAGGCCGCTCCTACAGGTGGAGACACTCGGCTCGTAGGAGCGGCCTCAGGCCGCGAAGCCGTGGGCCATTTCCGTTGCTAACGACTCGCGATCACCTGCACCACCGCGCCGCGGCCGTGGTGGAAACGCCCCTCGTGGACCTCGCGCTCCAGCTCGACGCCGTGTTGCAGGGAAAGCCCGGGCAATTCGTTGCGCAGTGCATCGAGGGTCATCATCAGCTCGGGCACGGGAGGGCCGCCGGTACCAAGGCGCAATTGTGCAGGCGTGTACCCTTCGAGCAGAAACACGCCGCCCGGTTTCAATGCGTCTGCGATCGCGCCGTGCACCCGTGCACGCAACGGCGGCGGCAGGTGGCAGAAGATGGACACGATGGCATCCCAACGTGCGGTGCCCAGGTCGTAATGCGCCAGGTCCGCATGGACGGTCTCAATGTGAACCTGGTGTCGCTCGGCAAGGCGTTGCGCCTTGGCAAGACCGACCGACGAGGCATCCACCGCCGTGACCCGAAAACCCTGGCGCGCCAGCCATACGGCATTGCGGCCCTCGCCTTCGGCGAGGCACAGCACCTCGCCCTGCGGCAAGCGCGCCACGTTGGC
>Ga0265293_10002459_pt1 | contig 37143 bp, 44 predicted proteins | sample Munlanlewell138R_FD_192505 | JGI IMG/M metagenome (GOLD analysis project Ga0265293, IMG submission 192505) | Leachate microbial communities from a municipal landfill in Southern Ontario, Canada - Leachate well 138R | ecosystem: Engineered > Solid waste > Landfill > Unclassified | place: Canada... | reverse complement strand
GTTTTACGTTGTAACCGATTTGCTCTAATCCTTTCGGAATCTCATCGGTAGCTCCCATTAAGTAAGCAATATTTCGCTTTGATTTTTTCAAATCCAAACGGGTTGCTTTTGCCTGAGCCTTTTTCAAAATCGATTGTTTCGGGATGTGCTCATAATCAATTTCGATAAGTTCTTGATTGTAGGTTTTTCCGTTGGTTGTAGCTGTGATATTTAGAGTTGCATTATCAGGATTTGACGGAGGAGTTAGCGAGAATTTCACAATACTTTCTTCTCCTTTTTTCTGAATATCAAACGGAATCTCTTTTGGAGAAATCGCCCAACCTTTTGGAATTTCGACATAAACTGTTCCTTTTGAATTGTTTTGAAGTGCTTTTACTCTTACTAAAACTTCTTTCGGATTGTTATCTGCAAAAACCAATACATTACTCACAAACGAAACCACAACATCTGGTAAAATCACAAAAGGTCTGTAAGTTTCTCCGTTTTCTGGAGAGTTGAATTTATAGGTAATATTTTTCGTGAAATCTATGGTTGTTCCTTCAACATCCAATACAAAAGTTACCGGATAATTGTTTTCGGTTTGTGGAAGATTTCGAAGGTTTTGATTTTGTACGACAAACATTCCTTTGGTTTTTTGTTCTTTCAACCAATAAGGGTTGGAATAATCCGTATCAGCCGGAACCGTGATGTTATCTTCTTTAAAACGGACAGCTTTGTTGTTTAATAGAATTTCGTTTTTCACTATTTTTTTACCTAAAAATGAAATTTCTTTTAAAGTGATTTTGGCATTAGAACGATTAGTCGCTTCAAAATTCAAATCGAATTTTTCTGATTTAGTTACGTTTTCTGAACTCGAAACCACTTCTAAATACAAACCTGAACAAGCCAGAATGATGTTTTTAATTTGTTCTGATTTTTGATTTCTCCAATAATCGTCTTTGATTTTTTGAATCAATACATAAGCCCGAGTCAAATCTTTCAAATGCACAGATGGGTTTTGGAAATTGAAGTGTTTCTCTACTTTTTCCAGAATTTCTCCAATTGCTTTTCCTTCCGGGATACGTGTCCAAGACGTATTGATACCTTCAAAAATGTCTTTTTGTCCTTTTGGTAAATCACCTTTTACCAGTTCCAAGTATTCGTTTTCGCTCCCTCTGTTTCCGGTTGCTCCAAACCCTTGGCATTTGTGTTGACTACGACTGAAAGCCGCAATTTCTCCGTTGCTTTTACCCAAAATCGGATAGAAAACATTAGCATCAATAATTACGTGGTTGCTTTTATCTGCTTTATCAAAGGCTTCTTGAGAAGGAAAAGCCCAAGGGGAAGTGTTATAGAACAACCTTCTTGGGGCATTTTTATCGTTTTTTACGATATCGAAAGCCTCTATACTCAAAATAGCTGAAGCTGTATGATGTCCGTGAGTGGTTCCCGGAGTGCGGTGGTCAAATCTGTTGATGATGACATCAGGTCTGAAATCTCTGATACATTGTACCAAATCATTTAGCACTTGCTCTTTGTCCCAAATTTCGAAGGTTTCGTCTGGGACTTTTGAAAATCCGAAATCATAAGCTCTTGAGAAAAATTGTTTTCCTCCATCAATACTTCGTGCTTTTAAGAGTTCCTGAGTACGGATAACTCCTAAAAGTTCTCCCATTTCCGGGCCAATAAGGTTTTGCCCGCCATCACCACGAGTGAGTGAAATATAGGCTGAATTGGCTTTGACTTCGTTACCGAAATACGAAATGAGTTTGGTGTTTTCGTCATCGGGGTGAGCCGCCACATACAATACCGAACCTAAAAAGTTCAGTTTTTGGATTTCGTGATAAATTTCGTTTGATGATAATTTTTTTGGTGCTTGTGCAAATACGGTTACACTTACAAATAAGGCTAAAAATAATTTCAATTTCATTTTTGATTCGGATTCTAGGCAAACAAAAGTAACATTTTAACTGAGAATTTATTATGGTGGCTTACTAAAATTCCGTTAAAAACGCTTTTTTCAGATCTTTGGAAGAGGAAATAACGAAGCACCAACAATAAAAATCTATAAAAGTTATTATGAAATGTAATAATCAATTTTTTAGATGTAAAAAACAAAATAGAAACAAGCTCGAGGAAACGATTATATTCTTTTGAATATTTTCGTAAATTGCGGGCTTTTAAAATAAAAATTTAAAAATGGAACTACAAACACCTTATACCCCAAAAAATAAAGTAAGAATTGTAACAGCCGCTTCACTTTTTGACGGTCACGATGCTTCGATTAACATTATGCGTAGAGTGATTCAAGCTACGGGTTGCGAAGTGATACATTTAGGTCACGACCGAAGCGTTGAAGAAGTTGTAAACACAGCCATTCAAGAAGATGCGAATGCTATCGCAATGACATCCTACCAAGGAGGTCACAACGAATACTTTAAATATATGTATGATTTGCTCAAAGAAAAAGGAGCAGAACATATCAAGATTTTTGGTGGTGGAGGTGGAGTAATTCTTCCGGAAGAAATCAAAGAATTAGAAGACTACGGAATCACCAAAATTTATGCTCCGGATGATGGTCGTGCGATGGGATTACAAGGGATGATCAACGATTTGGTTGAAAAGTCAGATTTCCCTGTCGGAGATAAATTATCGAATGAAATCGAACTTTTAGCAGAAAAAAATCCGAAAGCGATTGCAAGATTAATTTCGTCTGCTGAGAACTTTCCGGAGGTTTCAAAAGAGGTTTTTGATAAAATTCACGAATCAAATAAAGATTCAAAAATCCCGGTTCTGGGAATTACCGGAACAGGAGGAGCAGGAAAATCTTCGTTAGTTGATGAATTAGTGAGAAGATTTTTGATAGATTTCCCTGAAAAAACAATCGGACTTATTTCGGTTGACCCATCTAAACGTAAAACAGGAGGAGCACTATTGGGAGATAGAATTCGTATGAATGCTATCAACAATCCTAGAGTTTATATGCGTTCGTTGGCTACTCGTCAGTCGAATTTAGCACTTTCGAAATATGTGGCTGAAGCCATTCAGGTACTGAAAGCCGCTAAATATGATTTGATTGTGTTGGAAACTTCAGGAATCGGTCAATCGGATACCGAAATTATGGATCATTCTGATGTAGCTTTGTATGTAATGACTCCGGAATTTGGAGCGGCAACGCAATTAGAAAAAATCGATATGCTTGATTTTGCTGATTTGGTGGCTATCAACAAATTCGACAAAAGAGGAGCTCTAGATGCTATCAGAGATGTAAAAAAACAATACCAACGCAACCATAACCTATGGCACGAAGATCCGGACACTATGCCGGTTTTCGGGACAATCGCTTCGCAGTTTAACGATCCTGGAATGAATTCGCTTTATAAAGCGGTCATGGACAAAATAGTAGAAAAGACAGATTCAGACTTAAAATCTACTTTTGAGATTACTCGTGAAATGAGTGAAAAAGTATTTGTGATTCCGCCAAGTAGAACCCGATATTTATCTGAAATTGCCGAAAATAATCGTAAGTATGACGAAACAGTGCTTTCTCAAGTAGAGGTAGCTCAAAAGTTATACGGAATTTATAAAACGATTGAATCGGTTACAAATACTAAAATTGCTTTGTCAAAATTTGGTCTTGACGATGAGCAATTGACAAATGTTCAAAATGACGAAAACAGAGATTTTGTTGGGTTACTTAAAAAAGAATTTGATAAAGTAAAAATGAACCTTGACCCATATAACTGGGAAATCATCGTTACTTGGGACGAAAAAGTAAATAAATACAAAAATCCAGTTTATTCGTTTAAAGTACGCGACAAAGAAATCAAAATTCAAACCCATACCGAGTCGCTTTCGCATTCACAAATCCCGAAAGTGGCATTACCAAAATACCAAGCTTGGGGAGACATTTTGAAATGGAATCTTCAAGAAAACGTTCCGGGAGAATTCCCTTTTGCTTCAGGATTGTATCCGTTTAAACGTGAGGGAGAAGATCCAACCCGTATGTTTGCGGGTGAAGGAGGTCCGGAAAGAACCAACAGGCGTTTCCATTATGTGAGTTTAGGAATGCCTGCGAAAAGGCTTTCAACCGCCTTTGATAGTGTAACTTTATACGGAAACGATCCGGATTACAGACCAGATATTTACGGAAAAATCGGAAATGCGGGAGTATCCATCTGTTGTTTAGACGATGCTAAAAAACTGTATTCAGGTTTTGATTTGTCGCATCCGGCTACTTCGGTTTCGATGACCATTAACGGTCCTGCACCTATGTTGTTAGGTTTTTTTATGAATGCGGCTATTGACCAAAACTGCGAAAAATACATCAAAGAAAATGGTTTAGAAGCAGAGGTTGAGGTAAAAATCAATGCGATTTATAAAGAAAAAGGTGTTGAAAGACCACGTTATAATGGTGAACTTCCGGAAGGAAATGACGGATTAGGGTTGATGTTGTTGGGAGTTACCGGAGATCAGGTTTTACCTTTGGAAGTATATAACGAAATCAAAACCAAAACGCTTTCACAAGTTCGTGGAACGGTTCAGGCAGATATTTTAAAAGAAGATCAAGCTCAAAACACGTGTATTTTCTCTACCGAATTCGCTTTAAGATTAATGGGTGACGTTCAGGAATATTTTATCGAGAAAAACGTTCGTAACTTCTATTCGGTTTCGATTTCAGGATATCATATTGCGGAAGCAGGAGCGAACCCGATTACTCAGTTAGCATTCACTCTGGCAAATGGTTTCACTTACGTGGAATACTACTTGTCAAGAGGAATGAACATCAATGATTTCGGGCCAAACTTGTCATTCTTCTTCTCTAACGGAATCGATCCGGAATATGCGGTGATTGGTCGTGTAGCTCGAAAAATTTGGGCAAAAGCCTTGAAATTGAAATACGGAGCCAACGAAAGAGCTCAAATGTTGAAATATCACATTCAGACGTCAGGTCGTTCGCTTCACGCTCAAGAGATTGATTTTAACGATATCCGTACGACCTTACAAGCCTTATATGCGATTTACGACAACTGTAACTCATTGCATACCAATGCTTATGATGAGGCAATTACGACTCCGACAGAAGAATCTGTTCGTCGTGCAATGGCAATTCAGCTGATTATCAACAGAGAGTTAGGTTTGGCGAAAAACGAAAATCCGATTCAAGGTTCGTTTATCATCGAAGAATTGACGGATTTAGTGGAAGAAGCAGTTTTAGCTGAATTCGACCGAATTACCGAAAGAGGAGGAGTTCTTGGAGCCATGGAAACGATGTATCAACGCTCAAAAATTCAGGAAGAGAGTTTGTATTATGAGACTTTGAAACACACAGGTGAATTCCCGATTATTGGAGTTAATACGTTTTTGAGCAGTAAAGGTTCTCCGACTGTGATTCCGGCTGAGGTTATCAGAGCAACCGAAGAAGAGAAACTATTCCAAATTAAAACTAAAGAAAGCTTGAACAAAGCCAATGCTGATAAAGTAAAAGAGGAGTTGAATAAAATTCAAGAGGTAGCGATTCAAAATCAAAACATCTTCGAACAACTCATGGAAGCAACCAAAGTCTGTTCGCTAGGGCAAATCACTTCAGCACTCTTTGAAGTTGGTGGGCAGTATAGAAGGAATATGTAAATATAAAAATATAAATATTTCAAAAAGTCTAGCAGTTTATTTTCTGTTAGGCTTTTTTTTATATTTGTTAAAATTTAAAAACTATGAAGACTCTTAAAAAAACAAAACAAGTTGTTTTAAAAATTATGATGTTGTTTATATTATTTACAACATCGTTGACATTAGCTCAAACTCTAGAGGAAAATAAAGTAGATGAATTTACTAATGATTCTGTTAAACGTACGTCATGGGAAACTTTAAATAAAACCATGTCATTTACAGCGTTCTATAGAATTTCTAGAGTAAATGATAATAATTTTTTAGAACTTAAATTAATGATTAATGAGGGAACTAAATTAAAAACTTTTTCAATAGGGAAAGAGCAAGAAATTATGTTTAAGCTCGAGAATGGAGAAGTTGTAAAATTAGCCAATCTTGAATATGCAATTACTTGTACAGGTTGTGGAGCGAGAGGATTTGGAGGAAGTACGGGACAAGGAATACAAGTTACCTATTTAATGGGAAAAGAAGAATTTGACAAACTTAAAAACAATGCTGTAGTTAAAGTTAGAATTTATACTAGCGATGGTTATGTTGAGGAAACAATTAAAGAAAAAAATTCGAAGAAGATTCCAATAATGTTGAAGTTAGTAGAGTGATTCGAAAAATATACTATATAGTTAACCAAAGTAAACAGCAGCTCAACAAATTAAAATATGTCATCCCATAGAAATCCATATTCAAAATACTCTAAAAAGAAACGACAGACAGAGTTTCAGCAAAAATATAATAATAGTTCTCAAGAATACAAAGATAATATTGATGCTGGAGTTAATTGGTTATGGTTTTTTATATTTGTCATTGTTATGGTAGGAGCTTTAATTAAAATTGCAATAACTGGAGAAAATTTATAAATGAAAATTGAGAATGTTAAACAACTCTATCATTTTTAAATGTAATAAATGGAAACACTAAAAAACATACATCCAGGAGAGATACTATTAGAGGAGTTTTTGATTCCGCTTGATATTTCGCAATATCGCTTATCTAAAGATTTAGGGATTCCTCAAACCCGAATTTCAGAGATTATTAAAGGTAATCGTAGGATTACGGCAGATACGGCTTTGAGATTAAGTAAATATTTCGGTAACTCGGCTAAGTTCTGGTTAGGCTTACAAGACGATTATGATATAGAGAATGAATTTCGCTCTAATCCTGATGATTTTAGGCAAATTCAAAAGTTTGAAATAGCATAATTAAATTTAAATTAAAACCTCCAAACTAACTTTGGAGGTTTTTATTTTATCGAATTCTAATTGAAACCCTCGATTTACTCATTTGACAAAAAACTAATAATCAGACTTTCTTACTTTTACCGCATTAAAAAATAAAAACCAACCCTATGAAAAGAAAAATTATCGTAACAGTATTGTTGTTCTTATTTATAACAACAGTTCAATCACAACAAACCTGGCAAAAATTAACAGGATTCAACAACGCTAACTCAGCCGTTTGGATGACTACGGGTAATAATCTAACGTATGCTATTACAGCAGACCGTTGGATTTATTATACGGATGCTCAAGGTCAGTCATGGGAGCCTTTTGTAGATGTTCCTGAGTCTTATAATGTAGGAAGCATTAAAGCTTCACAAACTACAAACCGAGTTTTCTGTCTGACAAGTACAAGCGGATTAGCCTATACGGATAACTTCGGGCAAACCTGGCAGAACACCTCAGTTGGTAATACAAACGGACAATCTGGTTTTAGTCCTTTGATATTGGCTTACGGATTGTACAACAGCACAATAATTGCTTCCACTATTGGTCCTGTTACCGGAGATATACAAAATAATTTATTTCTTTCTACTAATAACGGAGTATCGTTTTCCAATATAGGAACCCTTAATTTTTATCCTACCGGTTTTCATTTTGTAGATGAGAATATAGTAGTTTCTAATTCAGCAAACGGAATTTTTAAAACTGACAATGTGAATTCCGGAAGTTGGACTTCGATTGGTTTTTCAGGTTTAGAAGTTACGGATTTGGAAGTGAATGGCAATGTTATGTATGCTTCTGTTTTGGAATCAACAGGAAACGGAAATGTTTATAAAAGTGAAGATTCTGGACAAAACTGGACGCTTTTAGCCGGAATTCCTTTAAATATTGGTGTTTCTAAACTGGCTTTTGACTGGCAAAACAACCGACTTTTTGCAACAACTACCTCCGGAGTTCACGCTTTTATAGATAATAATTGGATAACGGTAAGTCCGATTAATAAAGCTCACGAAATCATCACCACAGCAGATAATTCCGTTTTATTTTGCGGTATCAGAGTCCACGGAGTTCATAAAATTTCGAGTAATTCACTTTCGGTTGAACAAGTTACTGAAGGACTTATTCTTCCTGCTGATTTTATGGTGGTTTCAGACGACAATCAGATTTATACTGCTTCTTTAAGAAGTGCTTTTTTATCTAAATTTAATTTGAATCAACCCGGATGGGAAACCTTTGATTTGTTTGAAGATTTGGCTTCAACCAACATTTTAGCACTTGAAAAATCTCCCAACGGACAATGTGTCATAGGCGGAATGCACTATATTGCCCAAACCGAAAATCAAGGAACTAACATCAACATTCTTGCAAATACACAAACCGCTCCGCTGGCTCCTGTTTATGATATTTTGTTTCCTCAAAAAATGTTTGTAGGTAATAACGGTTCTATTTCCATGATTCAACATCAGGTGCAAACACATATTGATTACAGTCCGGATATGGGAAATACTTGGGGAATGTTATTTGAAACGGTAATGGGAATTTCTCCCGGATTTTTGTCGGTAAATAAAGTGTGTTCGGGTACGCAAACTCATTTTATTTTCGGACTATCTAATCAGACAGCACAAGGTACGATTATTTCTTCGACAGATCAAGGAACTACCTGGCTTGCCTTACCAAATGCTCCGCAAACCATAAGAAATATTTTTATTGATAAAGAAGATACGCTGTATGCTGTTTCTACTGCTTCGGTTTTTCGTTGGGATGCAAACACACAGAATTGGATAACTTTAAATATCAATCTGGGGCAAACCTCATCTAATAAAAATGTTGAACTGGCTTTTGATATTCAAAACAGATTGTATGTATTGGTAAGCACCACACTTACTCCGTTTATCGAAGAAGGAATTTATATCTCTGATGAAAACGGAGATGATTTTACTCATATTCCTTTTCCTGTTATAAACGGGCAAGAAATTCGTATGAAAAGATTAGGTTTTGCTGGAGAGGTGCCGATTATGATTTCAGCTATAGAAACTGTTGCCCCTGAACTTACTGGATATTATTATTACAGCGATCAACCTTTGCTTTCAGTAAATAATAACGGAGTTGGAAAGCCAGATTTAAAACTTTATCCGAATCCTGCTTCTGATATGATTTACATCGGAGGGTTAGAAAATCATACTGTCAAAGCAACTATGCTTTCGCTTATAGGTCAAAACGTAAAGGTAGAAATTCAAAACGGAAAAATTAATGTTCAAAACTTTTCTTCCGGATTTTATATACTGAATTTTGATTTTGAAGGAAATAATTATCAGTTTAAAATTGTTATTAAGAATTAAATTCTTGTAGCCATAATTAGTCGAAACCTTCAAAGTGCAATACTTCGGAGGTTTTTTCCTTTACTCCAAGCGGCTTACAGTTTATTATTAAACGAAAAAGCAATCAAACTCTTTATTGAACTTAGATTTAATTTTTTAAGGATATTTTTCCGATGTGTATCTACAGTAAAAACACTGATATTCAAAATGTCAGAAATTTCTTTAGCTGTTTTACCTTGTTTGATAAGAGCAATGATTTCTTTTTCGCGAGAGGTAATTAGCTTTTCGATAGGGGTTTCTTTGGCAGAGTTGTTTCCTAATTCCAAAAATACTTTCTCGCCTTGCAAAATAGCGTTTATGGTGTCTTTTACTATTTGTGCATCCGTGCTTTTTGGAATATACCCATCAGCATTACACTTTTTGATTTCTACGGATAAACTATCAGGGTCAAACATCGAAATCAAGATAACTTTGATGTGAGGGTATAAGTTTTTGATAAGCAAACAGATTTCTATTCCATTTTCGTCTTTTAGCTTTATGTCGAGTAAAATCAGGTCAATATGTTGCTGTGAGAGCAGTCGGGTTACTTCGTTGTAAGAGCTTGCTATTTTCTGCAATTTTAGATTTTGCATATCGCTGAGAATACGAGCCAGTCCTTCTGCAAAAAGCAAATGATCATCAACAATTAAGGTATTTCGGACAGTATTGTTCATTTATTTATTGGAATATCAATAATATAGGTTGTGTTGCCTCTGTTTGATGAAATATACAATTCTCCTTTCATAAGACTTACTCGTTGTCTAATGTTTTTTATTCCCATTCCTTTAGTTTTTTGTGACTGTTCGACAGAAAATCCTATTCCGTTGTCTTCTGCTATCAGTTGTGCAGAATCGGAGTCAATCAGGAGTTGAATGGTTGCTTCGGTTGCTTGAGCGTGTTTGAGAATGTTGGTAAATATTTCGGAAACTATTCTGTAAATATTTTCTTTTTGTGTATCAGAGAGTAAAGTTTCATTCCCTGAAAAAACGCAATTGAATTTAACTTGTCCGTAGGTATTGTTTAGCGATGTAAGCTTTTTAAGACTTTCTTTAAGCGAGTTTCCGGTCGTTTTATCCAAGAGTTTATTATAAAAAACACGGATATCATTGCTCGCAGAGGTTACCGTTTCGATAAGTCTTTTGTCGGTAGGATAGGAGTTAGTTATCAGTAGTTTTATGGCATTTATGGTAGCTCCGAGATCATCGTGTAAATCCCGAGCTATCTGTTTCCGTTCGTCATTAAGTACAGCAACTTCTTTCTGAGCAAATTCCATTTCGAGTTGGTGTCTTTGAGTCAGACTTTTCTTGTACCTCCAACCTATCAGAAATCCTATAAAAGTAAATTCGACACTTATAAGCCAATAAAAGTAATTGGGATAAGTAATTTTGTACAAAGAAATAATGCCCGAATAATTCATCATATAAGTAGCAGGATTGATGAAAACAACAAGGATTAAAAACAAAATCCCGTAATGTAGTTTTTTATGATAAAAGGACAAGATGATTGTTTTGAGGGTTGTTACTGAAATACTGACAAAAACACCAATCATAAGAAGATTCCAAGCCAGTACGTACAAGGTTTGTCCACTGTTTAGGTTTTCCATAAAAATAGCGTAAATCAACAGACACATAACCCCCACAACAAGGCATAGTGTATTTATAAAAGTCAGAGAGCGAAGCAATTTAGTATTGTTTCTTTTCCCAAAAATATAATCTACAATATAAAAATTCAGACAGGTAGCAATGAGCGAAAGCGGTAAAGGATGTACTCGGTTAAGCACTGAAAAAACAAATCGGTTTTCAACAATAGGAAACATGAGCTCCTCACATAAAGTAAGAATAGAAACAGTTAGCATATAAATGAAAAATATCATAAATACTCGTTCTCGTACTATAATTCCGATAATTAAGCTAACAATTCCCGTTATTAAAAATATACCGATAAAGCTCCCAATAGTCCAATAAAATTCTTTTTCCCAAAATAAGTTGTAGGTAGGAGAGGTAAAACTGATAAACGAATTTTGAGTATGTCGAGGGTTGATGATTTTTGCCATATAGCTCGCTTGTTCTTCTTTTTCAAGTAAAGCAGAATAGGTAGGAGAGCGATGTTTTGTGCTTCGTTCCCTAATCAGTTTGTTTCGAATCAAGGTATCGGTCGCTTCCCACTGCAACTTTTTTTTATAAATGACTATCGTGTCAGCATGAGTGTAAAAAGTCCACCAATACCTTTTTTGATGCTCCGAAATATTTTTTACGTTCAGATAAAAATAAGTAGGCTGTGGGTAAACCCCTAAGTTTTTTCCTTTGTTTTTGTCAAACGATTTGAAGTTTCCTCGTTCAAGATTCAAGACCGCTTTATCCAAGCTGTTTTCTATTCCGGTAGTATCTATCCAATAAAGCATATAAGCATATAAATCTTCGTCCGATTGTTCGCTTAGCTCAAGAGTTCTGTCTTGCGAACATACCGGTATTACTGTAAAAAACAGCAAAAAGCACGACAGAACCCTTGAATATTTATACATTTTGGATAAAAATTTAATACAAAGAAAAAGTATTTTTTGAGATAAAAAAATACCAAGTTCTTGGTATTGCGTGCTTAAAAAAGGAAAAATACATTTGTAAGTGTATTAACTCAAAAAAATAATTTTTATGAAAAAAGTAGTGTATTTAATCTTAGGAGGGCTTACTATTGTGTCTTGTTCAACTCCACAAACATCAACAAGGACTACTAAATCGTTAGACATTATTGGTGCAGGAATAATTCATAAGCCCGTTATTGCTGAATTAGATGTAAAGCCAGGAAGAGTATGGCACAGTAAGGAGTTTAAGAATTCAGAGTTGAATTTGTACGGAAGTGAGAATGCAAAAAATAGTGTAATGGGAGAACTTTTAAAGGCAAATAATGCAGATGTTTTGGTAGAACCAATCTATGAAACTTCTTCAAGCGGAAGCAAAACCACTATTGCAGTTTCAGGATTTTTAGCTACCTATAAAAGCTTTAAAAATATCGAAGAAAAAGATATTAAACTTCTGGAAGTAAGACCTCAAGTATTACAAAAAGCTGATGTCAAAGAAGGAGTAGAAGGAACAACAAAATAATTAACCTAAAAATTTTATAAAGATGAAAAAGTATTATGTTTTATTTATATCGATACTTATCTCAAGTATTTTGGTGTCTTGTAGTAGTGATGACGGAGAGGGAGGAGATGATGGTTCTGGAATTACAGGGAAATGGTTTTATTATCAGCAAGGGATGATAGTAGGTAGTGATGAAGTCCTTTATGATGCAGTGGAGGGCTGTGGAGATAATTATAATCACGTTGAATTGAAAAGCAATGGTGTGTTTAAAGAGGTTTGGTATAATAGTTCAGGAAGTGGGTGTACACCCGAAATAGACGAATCCGGCACGTGGTCAAAAAACGGAAATACATTTACTATTTCGTACGACGGGGAGATATGGATGCAAGGAGAAATAAAATTATTTAATGATTCAACCTTAAAAGTTCATTCCGTTGAAGATGGCGTAACGTATGTTATAGTTTTTAAACGCTCCTTAGATGACGGAGGAGGAGATGCATCTGCTTTTGCAGGACAGTGGGAAGGAGCATACACAGGTGATGATACAGGAACTTTCTCAGTAACTATTAATAATAACGGACAGATAAACGGCAATGGTCATTCGATAAACTGGGAAGAAACCTTTACTTTAAGCGGTACGGTAAACAGTGACGGTTCGTTTAATGCAGGAAACACTTCAACAGGAGCCACTTTTACAGGAACTATAATAGGTAATAACCTCACGGGAAATTGGAATAACCCTACTACAGACGAATCCGGAACTTTTGTAGGACAAAAGCAATAATAAATGAAAGCAAGTATCAAAATAATAGTAACTTTAGTGCTGTTCATCGGGATAAGTGCTGTTATTGCTGCTTGTAGTAACGATGGAGATTCTGATAGCGGAGGTGGTGGAGATACTTCTTTTTCTTATACGGATATAGGACCTAACCTAAGCTCCGAATGGAATTTTTCAGAAGCACGTCGTACCGATACAGGCTTGTGGGCTTGGTATTACAACACAAACACCGTTGCCGATAAACTTGCCCGTTATGATTTCAGTTCAAAACAATGGCAGTTCTGGGATTTTCCGATGGGAATTGAAGATTTTGATGTATGGCTCGAAGGCGAAGACAATGGCAACGGTGCTGTGGTAATAGAAAATACAGAATTAGGAACTCAGGTGTACTCTCTCTCAAGCCCTGCACCTTGGGACACTGAAAATATTGATCAACCTAAAATAGCAATTGCAATAGGTTGGGGGGCTGGTTCAGCAGTCTTTACTAATTGGATAGGCGGAACACACTATACCAATCGTGCAGTTTATCAGCAAACGAGTTCATGTTGTCCACAAGAGTGGAATAAAATAGAAGGCTTAATTTCAAGTTTAATTTATAATATGTGGGCATCATCTCGACAAGACGGTTATGTATTAGTTACAACAGCCAATAAATCTTTTATTGTGTATGGAGATGGTGGTGCAGAAATAACTTTTGGAGGTAACAGTTATGCTATTGAGCATTTAGCTTGGGATACACAAACTCGCATTCCGTACGTGCTGATTGATGGTATTTTGTATAAAATCGAAGTCAATCCTAACGCACATACAGCAAAAGCAATAGAAGTTGCGGATTTAACTCACCTTAATTATGGTGTTTTTTCTGGTAGTGTGCCATTAGATATTCGCAACGGAGTAGCTTATGTTCCGTATGACGGTGCTGCGGTTAATTTATCAAATGGTAGCATTACTACTTCGTGGACAGGAACATATAATCAAATCGATATAAACACAATGCTTGTTGTTAATGCTATTGCAAATTCATCACAGGCTTTGTTTTTAGATCCAAATGACTCGGAAAGTATTTATGTTCATATAATTGGCTCTGATTCCACTACTTATGAACCTTACCAAACGTGGATTCGGGTAAATAATGCTCTATAGTTAGATAACTAAAAAAATCGTTTTCATTTTTAATAGTTTTTAGTATTCCTTTTTATTTAGTTGAATTCCTTTCAGATACCAATGCAAATTTTCGGTATTTGAGAGGAATTTTTTATGATATTGTGTTATGTGAGTAAAAGAATCTTCAGCAAGAAAATTTATCTGTGTAGGTTTCATTAGTTTTACAATTTACTTAAAAAAAAGCCTTGTACTGAAAAACAGAAAAATAAAATAAAAAATATTTGATGTAAAATAAAAAAAGTTATACATTTGCAACCCCGTAAAAAGCGGGAAATTAATAACATAAGAATTTATTATTTAAACAATTATGCCAACAATTCAACAATTAGTAAGAATCGGAAGAACCCAATCGACTAAGAAGAGTAAATCGATTGCCTTAGATTCTTGTCCTCAACGTAGAGGGGTTTGTACTCGTGTTTACACCACGACACCTAAGAAACCGAATTCAGCAATGCGTAAAGTTGCAAGGGTTCGTTTAACTAATGGTAACGAGGTAAACGCTTACATCCCAGGTGAAGGACATAATCTTCAAGAGCACTCGATAGTATTAGTTAGGGGAGGAAGAGTAAAAGACTTACCAGGTGTTCGCTATCACATCGTACGTGGAGCTTTGGATACTGCAGGTGTTGCAGGAAGAACCCAACGTAGAAGTAAGTATGGAGCAAAACGTCCTAAGCCAGGACAAGCACCAGCTGCAACAGGTAAGAAAAAGTAATTTAAAAATCTTTTAAACAAAAGACATGAGAAAAAGACAAGCGAAAAAAAGACCGCTTTTACCAGATCCAAGATTTAACGATCAGTTAGTGACACGTTTTGTGAACAACTTGATGTGGGATGGTAAAAAATCAGTTGCGTTTAAAGTATTCTATGATGCACTTGATATTGTAGAATCTAAAAAACAAGATGACGAGAAGACTTCTTTGGAAATTTGGAAAGATGCTCTTGCTAACGTTATGCCTCACGTAGAGGTGCGTTCGCGTAGAGTAGGAGGAGCTACCTTCCAAATCCCGATGCAAATCAGACCGGACAGAAAAATCTCTATGGCAATGAAATGGATGATTCTTTATGCTCGTAGAAGAAATGAGAAATCTATGTCGGCAAGATTAGCTGCAGAGATTCTGGCTGCGGCTAAAGAAGAAGGAGCTGCTGTTAAGAAAAGAATGGATACTCACAAAATGGCAGAAGCAAACAAAGCATTCTCCCACTTTAGATTTTAATAGTATATAAAATGGCAAGAGATTTAAAATATACAAGAAATATTGGTATTGCAGCTCACATTGATGCTGGAAAAACTACTACTACAGAGCGTATCTTATTTTATACAGGTAAGAACCACAAATTAGGTGAAACACACGAAGGGTCTTCTACGACTGACTGGATGGAGCAAGAAGCAGAAAGAGGTATTACTATTACTTCTGCTGCTGTAACAGTAGAGTGGAACTTCCCTATGGAAAACGGGAAACCAACTCCTGAAACTCAAAAATATCACTTTAATATTATCGATACTCCAGGACACGTTGACTTTACCGTTGAGGTAAACCGTTCGCTTCGTGTACTTGACGGATTGGTATTCTTGTTTAGTGCTGTTGATGGTGTTGAGCCTCAGTCAGAAACTAACTGGAGACTGGCTGATAACTACAAAGTTCCTCGTATGGGATTTGTAAATAAAATGGACCGTCAAGGAGCTAACTTCCTTAATGTTTGTAACCAAGTAAAAGAAATGTTAGGTTCTAATGCAGTGCCTATCGTTCTTCCAATCGGTGAAGAAGCAGACTTTAAAGGAGTTGTGGATTTGATTAAAAACCGTGCTATTGTATGGCATGATGAAAACCACGGAAGCACATTCGACATTGTTGATATTCCTGCTGATATGGTTGACGAAGTTAGACAATTCAGAGGTCAGTTGATTGAAGAAATTGCAGGTTATGATGAAAATCTTCTTGAAAAATATATGGAAGATGAGGAGTCTATCACAGAAGATGAAATCAATGCTGCTCTTCGTGCCGCTACTCTAGATATGAGTATTATCCCGATGATGTGTGGTTCTTCGTTCAAAAATAAAGGAGTTCAGTTTATGATTGATGCGGTTTGTCGTTACTTACCTGCACCAACAGATAAAGAGGCTATCGAAGGAACAAACCCTGACACAGACCAGCCTATCTCACGCAAGCCGTCAGTTAGTGATCCTTTTGCTGCTTTGGCTTTCAAAATTGCTACCGATCCATTCGTTGGTCGTTTGGCTTTCTTTAGAGCTTACTCAGGTAGATTAGATGCTGGTTCTTATGTGCTGAATACTCGTTCAGGAAACAAAGAGCGTATCTCTCGTATTTATCAAATGCACGCAAACAAACAAAATCCTATCGAATATATTGAGGCAGGAGATATTGGTGCTGCTGTAGGATTTAAAGACATTAAAACAGGAGATACATTGTGTGAAGAAAAACACCCAATTGTACTAGAGTCAATGGATTTCCCTGATCCGGTAATTGGTATCGCTGTTGAGCCTAAAACTAAAGCTGATGCTGATAAAATGGGGACAGCTTTGGCTAAACTGGCGGAAGAGGATCCTACTTTTACAGTAAGGACCGATCAAGCTTCAGGACAAACTATCATCTCTGGTATGGGTGAGCTTCACTTGGATATCATCGTTGATCGTATGCGTCGTGAGTTTAAAGTTGAGGTAAACCAAGGTGAACCGCAAGTTGAGTACAAAGAAGCAATTACTCGTACGGCTAATCACAGAGAGGTTTATAAAAAACAATCTGGAGGTCGTGGTAAGTTTGCTGATATCGTATTCTCTATCGGGCCTGCTGATGAGGTTGACGGAAAAGTTCCTATGGGATTACAATTCGTTAACGAAGTTAAAGGAGGAAACGTGCCAAAAGAATATATCCCTTCTGTAGAGAAAGGATTTAAAGAGGCTATGAAACAAGGTCCTTTGGCTGGTTTTGAAATGGATTCAATGAAAGTTACCTTAACGGATGGTTCTTACCATGCTGTCGATTCGGATTCACTATCGTTCGAGTTGGCTGCTAAAATGGGATATAAAGAAGCTGCAAAAGCTGCAGGTGCTGTAATCCTTGAGCCAATTATGAAAATTGAGGTAATAACACCAGAAGAAAACATGGGTGATATTGTTGGAGATTTGAATAGACGTAGAGGGCAAGTAAATGACATGGGAGACAGAGCGGGTGCAAAAACTATTAAAGCTAATGTGCCACTTTCGGAAATGTTCGGATATGTAACTACACTTAGAACATTGTCTTCGGGAAGAGCTACTTCTACAATGGAGTTCTCTCACTACGCAGAAACACCTTCTAATATTTCGGAAGAAGTAATCAAAAAAGCAAGAGGTAACGCTTAATTTTTTAAAGAGATGAGTCAAAAAATCAGAATAAAATTAAAATCATACGATCACATGTTGGTTGATAAATCAGCAGAGAAAATCGTGAAAACTGTAAAAAGTACAGGAGCTGTAGTAACAGGGCCAATCCCATTGCCAACTCACAAAAAAATCTTTACTGTTTTGCGTTCTCCACACGTGAACAAAAAAGCAAGAGAACAGTTTGAGGTAAGCTCATACAAAAGATTGTTGGATATTTATTCTTCATCTTCAAAAACTATTGATGCTTTAATGAAATTAGAGCTTCCTTCAGGAGTAGAAGTAGAGATAAAAGTCTGATAAATAAATTAGATTGTAAAAAAAATAAGCATTAAGTTTTTGTTTTTCAAACTTAATGCTTATTTTTGCAACCTTTTTTAAAAGCAAGAATTTATAAATTTTTAATAATTATTATATGTCTGGGTTAATTGGAAGAAAAATCGGTATGACCAGCATCTTTGACGAAAACGGGAAAAATATTCCATGCACCGTTATAGAAGCAGGGCCGTGTGTTGTTACCCAAGTCAGAACCAATGAGGTTGACGGGTATGAAGCGTTACAACTTGGTTTCGATGACAAAAAAGAAAAGCACGCTACAAAAGCTGAAGTAGGACACTTCAAAAAAGCGGGAGTTGCTGCTAAGAGAAAAGTCGTTGAAATTAAGGAGTTTGAAGAAGACTACAAATTAGGTGATGTAATCACTGTGTCTCTTTTTAACGAAGGAGATTATGTAGATGTGCAAGGTATTTCTAAAGGAAAAGGTTTTCAAGGTGTTGTAAAAAGACACGGTTTTGGCGGAGTAGGTCAATCTACTCATGGTCAGCACAACCGTCTTAGAGCACCGGGTTCTGTTGGAGCATCATCATATCCTTCAAGAGTATTCAAAGGAATGCGTATGGCAGGTAGAATGGGAGGTAAAAACGTAACCATTCAAAACCTTGTAGTTTTAAAAGTTGTTGAAGATAAGAATTTACTTGTGGTTAAAGGAGCTGTTCCAGGGCACAAAAATTCTTACGTAACCATTCAGAAGTAAGAAGCAATGGAAGTAAAAGTTTTAAATATCAGTGGCAAAGAAACCGGGAGAACAGTTAGTCTTTCGGATTCAATTTTCGGTATAGAGCCAAACAATCACGCGGTTTACTTGGATGTGAAACAATATTTGGCTAACCAAAGACAGGGTACTCATAAATCTAAAGAGAGAAATGAGGTAACAGGTTCTACTCGTAAAATCAAAAAGCAAAAAGGAACCGGTACGGCTCGTGCAGGAAGTATTAAGAATCCTCTTTTTGTTGGAGGAGGAACGATTTTTGGGCCAAGACCAAGAAGCTATTCTTTTAAATTAAACAAAAACCTTAAGCGTTTAGCTCGTAAGTCAGCCTTGAGTGCAAAGGCTAAAGAAGGTAATGTTATAGTTTTAGAAAACTTCGAATTTGATACGCCAAACACTAAAAACTTCATCAATGTATTGAAGGCTTTAGGATTAGAGAATAAAAAATCTTTATTTGTGTTGGGAGAATCAAATAAAAATGTATATTTGTCGTCTCGCAATTTGAAAGCGTCTAATGTTGTAACTAACTCAGAATTAAATACTTATTCCGTTTTAAACACGAATAGTTTGGTTCTTTTAGAGGGTTCGTTAGCGGGAATTGAAGAAAATTTAAGCAAATAGTAAGGTGATGAACATAATAATTAAACCTATACTTACGGAAAAAGCAACTAAAGAAAGTGAGTTGCAAAATCGTTTTGGTTTTGTAGTTGAAAAGAATGCTAACAAAATTCAGATAAAGAAAGCTGTTGAGCAGACTTACGGGGTTACTGTTGTGGCTGTAAACACAAGCATAAGCAGAGCTAACCGTTCTACAAAATACACAAAAAATGGACTTATCACTGCTAAAACAGGAGCTTACAAAAAAGCTTTTGTACAAGTGAAAGAAGGAGAAACCATAGATTTATATACTAATATCTAAAAAAACGTAAAGACTAAAATGTCAGTTAGAAAATTAAAACCTATTACCCCGGGTCAGCGTTTTAGAGTTGTGAATGGTTTTGACGCCATTACAACTGATAAGCCGGAGCGTAGCTTGCTAGCACCGAAAAAAAACTCAGGAGGTAGAAATAGTCAAGGGAAAATGACCATGCGTTATATGGGTGGTGGTCATAAACAAAAGTATCGTATCATTGATTTTAAAAGAGTTAAGACAGGGATTCCTGCTACGGTTAAATCAATTGAATACGATCCGAACAGAACCGCGTTTATTGCCTTATTAGCTTATGCTGATGGAGCAAAAACTTATGTTATCGCACAAAACGGACTAAAAGTTGGGCAAACTGTTGTTTCCGGAGAAGGAGCTGCTCCTGAAATCGGAAATGCAATGCCGCTTGCTAACATTCCATTAGGTACGGTAATTTCTTGTATTGAGTTGCGTCCGGGGCAAGGAGCTGTTATTGCTCGTTCTGCCGGAACATTTGCTCAGTTGATTGCTCGTGATGGTAAATACGCTACTATCAAAATGCCTTCAGGAGAGATTCGTCTGATTTTACTTACTTGTTCTGCTACAATCGGAGCGGTGTCAAACCACGACCACCAGCTTATTGTTTCCGGAAAAGCCGGACGTTCAAGATGGTTAGGAAGAAGACCAAGAACAAGACCTGTTGCGATGAACCCTGTAGATCACCCGATGGGTGGTGGAGAAGGAAGATCTTCCGGAGGACATCCTCGTTCAAGAAAAGGTATGCCAGCTAAAGGTTACAGAACCCGTGCTAAAGCAAACCCAAGTAGTAAATATATTGTAGAACGTAGAAAGAAATAGTAAGTAAGATATGGCACGTTCATTAAAAAAGGGACCTTTTGTTCATTATAAATTAGAGAAAAAAGTTCAGGAGAATATTGCAAGTGGTGGTAAATCCGTGGTTAAAACATGGTCTAGAGCCTCTATGATTACTCCAGACTTCGTGGGTCAAACCATTGCAGTTCACAATGGTCGTCAGTTTGTTCCTGTTTATGTAACAGAGAATATGGTAGGACATAAATTAGGAGAATTTTCTCCAACAAGATCTTTTAGAGGTCATGCAGGAGCTAAAAACAAAGGTAAAAAATAAGTAAGTTATGGGAGTTCGTAAAAAAGAAGCAGCAGAAGCTAGAAAAGAAGCGAATAAGCAAATTGCTTTTGCAAAGTTGAATAACTGCCCTACTTCGCCTAGAAAAATGCGTTTGGTGGCAGACTTGGTAAGAGGTCAGAAAGCAGAAAAAGCTTTAAATATTTTGAGATTCAGTCAAAAAGAAGCATCGAGAAGGTTAGAGAAATTATTACTTTCTGCAATCGCTAATTGGCAAGCTAAAAATGAAGATGCAAGTATCGAAGATGCAGGTTTGTTCATTAAAGAAATCAGAGTTGATGGAGGTACGATGCTGAAAAGACTTCGCCCTGCACCTCAAGGAAGGGCACACAGAATCAGAAAACGCTCAAATCACGTAACTATAGTGCTTGGAGCTATTAATAACACACAAAGCAATTAATAAACAGTATGGGACAAAAGACAAATCCAATAGGAAATCGACTTGGGATTATCAGAGGATGGGATTCTAACTGGTATGGTGGTAATGACTACGGTGATAAAATTGCCGAAGATTACAAAATCAGAAAGTATATCCATGCTCGTTTATCAAAAGCTAGTGTATCGAAAATAATCATCGAGAGAACTTTAAAGCTTGTAACCGTTACTATCACTACGGCTCGTCCTGGTATCATTATCGGTAAAGGAGGTCAAGAGGTAGACAAGTTAAAAGAAGAACTTAAGAAGATTACTGACAAGGAGGTTCAAATTAACATCTTTGAAATTAAACGTCCAGAGCTTGACGCTTATTTAGTTGCAAATAGCGTTGCTCGTCAAATCGAAAGCAGAATTTCATACAGAAGAGCTATTAAAATGGCTATTGCGGCTGCAATGCGTATGAATGCTGAAGGAATCAAAATTATGATTTCTGGTCGTTTGAACGGAGCTGAAATGGCACGTTCAGAACACTTCAAAGAAGGAAGAATTCCTCTATCTACTTTCAGAGCGGACATCGACTATGCTCTAGCTGAAGCTCATACTGCTTATGGTAGAATGGGTGTTAAAGTTTGGATCATGAAAGGTGAGGTTTACGGAAAACGCGATCTTTCTCCACTTGTAGGTATGGACAAAAAACAACAGTCCGGAAAATCACAAGGTCAAGGAGGTCAAGGTAAACTGGGTGGTAGACCAAATGCTCGTAAGAGAAAGTAATAATTATTTAAAAACGGAAAAATGTTACAACCTAGAAAAGTAAAATACCGCAAGGTACAGAAAGGTAAAATGAAAGGCATTTCTCAAAGAGGACATGAACTTTCAAACGGAATGTTTGGTATCAAAGCATTAGATTCAGTTTTTATTACTTCTCGTCAAATTGAAGCAGCTCGTATTGCAGCAACTCGTTATATGAAAAGAGAAGGACAATTATGGATTAAAATTTTCCCGGACAAGCCAATTACGAAAAAACCTCTTGAGGTACGTATGGGTAAAGGAAAAGGTGCTGTTGAATATTGGGTAGCAGTTGTAAAACCAGGTAGAATCATGTTTGAAGTTGGAGGTGTGCCTCTATCTGTAGCTAAAGAAGCCCTTAGATTAGCAGCTCAAAAACTTCCGGTTAAAACTAAATTTGTTATTGCTAGAGATTTCGAAGCATAATCTTATTACATTATGAAACAATCAGAAATTAAGAATCTATCGGTAGTTGAATTACAAGAACAACTTGCTCAGCTAAAAAAATCATACGCAGATTTAAAATCAGCTCATGTGGTTTCTCCGATTCAAAACCCGTTACAAATCAGAACGGTTAGAAGAAGTATAGCCAGAGTAGCTACTGAAATTACCAAAAGAGAGATACAATAATTGTAATCTGCCTAAAGATGGAAAAAAGAAATTTAAGAAAAGAAAGAATAGGTGTTGTTACTAGTAACAAAATGGAGAAATCTATTGTAGTTGCTGAAACTAAAAAAATGAAACACCCTATGTATGGTAAATTCGTGATGAAAACAAAGAAATATGTTGCACACGATGAAAAAAATGATTGCAACATTGGAGATACTGTAAGGATTATGGAAACACGTCCTCTTAGTAAATCTAAATGTTGGAGATTAGTTGAAATCATTGAAAGAGCTAAATAATTATGGTACAGCAAGAATCAAGATTAAAAGTAGCAGACAACACGGGAGCAAAAGAAGTTTTGACTATTCGTGTGCTTGGAGGAACGAAACGTCGTTATGCCTCTATCGGAGATAAAATTGTAGTTTCTATTAAAGATGCAACACCAAACGGAAACGTAAAAAAAGGTGCAGTATCAACTGCAGTTGTTGTTCGTACCAAAAAAGAAGTGCGTAGAGCAGACGGATCGTACATCAGATTTGATGACAATGCTTGTGTTCTTTTGAACGCAGCAGGAGAGATGAGAGGTACACGTGTATTCGGACCTGTAGCCAGAGAACTTCGTGAAAAACAATTCATGAAAATTGTATCATTAGCACCTGAAGTGCTTTAATTTTTTATAATGATGACAAAGTTAAAAGTAAAATCAGGAGATTTAGTTAAGGTTATTGCCGGAAATCACAAGGGAGAACAAGGAAAAATCGTGAGAATTTTCATTGACAAAAACACTGCTATCGTAGAAGGTGTTAATGTGGTTTCGAAGCATACAAAGCCAAGTGCTCAAAATCCTCAGGGTGGTATTACAAAAAAAGAAGCACCTATCCATATTTCTAACATTGCTTTAGTTGATCCAAAAACTAAAGAAGCTACAAAAGTAGGGTTTAGAACAGAAGGTGATAAAAAAGTAAGATTTTCAAAAAAATCTAATCAAGTAGTATAGTGATGACTTATATACCAAGATTAAAACAGGAATATAAAGACAGAGTTATCTCTGCTTTAAAAGAAGAATTCGGATATAAAAACGTAATGCAAGTTCCAAGACTTGAGAAAATTGTTATTTCTCGTGGAGTAGGAGCAGCTGTATCAGATAAAAAACTTATCGATTATGCAGTAGAAGAGCTTACAAAGATTTCCGGACAAAAAGCTATTGCAACTATTTCTAAGAAAGACGTAGCTTCGTTCAAACTTAGAAAAGGAATGCCAATCGGTGCAAAAGTAACACTCAGAGGTGAGCGTATGTATGAATTCTTAGATAGATTGATTACTGCTTCACTTCCACGTGTTAGAGATTTTCAAGGAATTAAAGCTACAGGATTCGACGGTAGAGGAAACTATACCTTAGGAGTTGCCGAGCAGATTATTTTTCCTGAAATCAACATCGACAAAGTGAATAAAATATCTGGTATGGATATCACTTTTGTTACCAATGCATCGACAGATAAGGAAGCAAAATCATTGTTAACTGAATTAGGTTTACCTTTTAAAAAGAATTAAGACATGGCTAAAGAATCAATGAAAGCCCGTGAGGTGAAAAGAGAAAAATTAGTTGCTAAATATGCTGCTAAAAGAAAAGCATTAAAAGAAGCAGGAGATTTTGAAGCTCTTCAAAAACTTCCTAAAAATGCTTCTCCGGTTCGCCTTCACAATCGTTGTAAGCTAACAGGAAGACCAAGAGGATATATGCGTCAGTTTGGAATTTCTCGTGTAACTTTCAGAGAAATGGCTAACCAAGGATTGATACCGGGAGTTAAAAAAGCTAGTTGGTAAGCAAGAAATTATTAAGAATATTAATTGGTTTCAAGTTCGGCAGGCATGGTGTCTGTGGAATACTAAAACCGCAAATTTAATTATATGTACACAGACCCAATTGCAGATTTCTTGACAAGAATCAGAAATGCAGCTATGGCAAACCACAAAGTGGTCGAAATTCCTGCATCGAAACTGAAAAAAGAAATCACAAAGATTTTGTTTGAACAAGGTTACATCTTGAGCTACAAGTTTGAGGATAACAATGTTCAGGGAACTATCAAAATCGCTCTAAAGTATGACAAAAATACTAAAGAGTCAGTAATCAGAGATATTCAAAGAATTAGTAAACCAGGACTACGTAAGTATGCCGGTTCTGCTGACCTTCCAAGAATCCTTAACGGACTTGGAGTTGCTATTGTTTCGACTTCTAAAGGTCTGATGACCGGAAAGAAAGCTAAACAATTAAATGTTGGTGGAGAGGTAATTTGTTACGTGTACTAAAAAAGACTTTAAAGAGATGTCAAGAATAGGTAAAAGCCCGATAACTATACCGTCAGGAGTAACAGTCGATGTGAAAGACGGGGTTATTACAGTTAAAGGAAAGTTAGGTGAACTAAAACAAGAATACTCAGACGTTACTGTTAAAGTAGAAGACGGGCAAGTTGTAGTTGAACGTTCATCAGATCATAAAGATGAAAGAGCAAAACACGGATTATATCGCTCACTTGTAAACAATATGATTATTGGAGTATCCGAAGGATTTACTAAAGAACTAGAATTGGTTGGTGTAGGTTACAGAGCTTCTAATCAAGGACAAAAACTAGATTTAGCTTTAGGATTTTCACACAATATCGTTTTGGAAATTGCTCCTGAAGTAAAAGTAGAGACAGTATCCGAGAAAGGAAAGAATCCGATTGTTAAATTGTCTTCTTATGACAAACAACTTTTAGGACACGTAGCTTCTAAGATTAGAAGCTTCAGAAAACCTGAACCTTACAAAGGAAAAGGAGTTAAGTTTGTAGGAGAAGTATTAAGAAGAAAAGCAGGTAAATCAGCTTAAAAATAAAGAATTATGTCACTAACAAAAGTTGAGAGAAGACAGCGTATTAAGCTAAGAATCAGAAAAACTGTTACAGGTACGACAACAATGCCAAGATTGTCAGTATTCAGAAGTAATAAAGAGATCTACGCTCAAATTATAGACGATACAAAAGGTGTAACTTTATTAGCAACATCATCGAGAGATAAAGATGTAAACGCAAAAGGAACAGCTATCGAAAAAGCTGAACAGGTAGGAAAAGCTATTGCTGAGAAAGCGGTAAAAGCCGGAATCGAAAAAGTAACTTTCGACAGAGGAGGATACTTATATCACGGACGTGTAAAATCATTAGCAGACGGAGCTAGAGCTGCAGGACTTAAATTTTAAGAAACTATGTATCACAAATATAAAAACGTAGAACTGGTTAAACCAGGAGGTATTGAACTCAAAGACCGTCTGGTAAGTGTTAATCGAGTTACCAAAGTTACAAAAGGAGGAAGAGCTTTCGGTTTTTCTGCTGTTGTGGTTGTTGGAGACGAAAATGGAGTAGTAGGACACGGATTGGGTAAATCTAAAGACGTTTCTGAAGCTATTGCTAAAGCTGTTGAAGATGCTAAAAAGAATTTGGTTCGTGTACCATTACACAACAAAACAGTTCCTCATAACCAATTAGGTAAATATAGTGGAGCTCGCGTTTATCTGATGCCTGCATCAGAGGGTACGGGAGTTATCGCTGGAGGTTCTGTACGTGCTGTATTGGAATCTGCCGGAGTTCACGATGTGTTGTCTAAATCACAAGGTTCCTCAAATCCTCATAACGTAGTTAAAGCAACTTTCGATGCTTTATTACAAATGAGAAGTGCCGTTACGGTTGCTAAACAAAGAGGAATTTCTTTAGAAAAAGTATTTAAAAGTTAATTCAAAGGAACTATGGCAAAGATTAAAGTAAAACAAGTAAGAAGTCAGATTAAATGCCCTAAAACTCAAAAAGCTGTTTTAGACTCATTAGGACTTCACAAGATAGGTCAGGTTGTTGAGCACGATTCTAACCCTGTCATCCTTGGAATGGTAAATAAAGTTAAACACTTGGTTTCTGTAGAAGAAACTAAATAAATAACAAACTTCAGTTATGAATTTAAGTAACTTACGACCTGCAGCAGGTTCAGTACATAACCAAAACAAAAGAGTAGGTAGAGGAGAAGGTTCTGGAAAAGGTGGTACCTCGACAAGAGGACACAAAGGAGCTAAATCTCGCTCGGGATACTCTAAAAAATTAGGTTTTGAAGGAGGTCAGATGCCACTTCAAAGACGCGTACCTAAATTTGGTTTTAAAAATATCAATAGAGTAGAGTATCAAGGAATTAATTTAGATGCCTTACAAGGTTTGGTAGACAATGGCTCTGTAACAGATACAGTAGATTTAGCTACTTTACTAGAAAACAGATTGACTACTAAAAATGATTTGGTAAAAATCTTAGGTAGAGGTGAATTGAAATCTAAATTAAAAGTATCTGCTCACAAATTTACTGCAACTGCAAAAGCAGCTATCGAAGCAGCTGGAGGAGAAGCAGTAGAATTATAATAATTGTTCTTGTAAGATGAAAAAATTTATTGAAACTATCGTTAGTATCTGGAAAATTGAGGAGCTTAAAAATAAAATCCTCTTAACTTTAGGATTATTATTGGTTTATCGTTTTGGAGCTCACGTTCCACTTCCGGGTATCGATATTAATAAATTACAAGGTCTTCAAGATCAAACCGAGGAAGGAATCGGGTGGCTTATCAATGTATTTACCGGAGGTGCATTCTCGCAGGCTTCTGTATTTGCATTAGGAATTATGCCTTATATTTCTGCTTCGATTGTGGTTCAGCTAATGGGAATTGCAGTTCCGTATTTGCAAAAGCTCCAAAAAGACGGAGAAAGTGGAAGAAAGAAAATGAATCAGATTACTCGTTGGCTTACCATCGGTATTACCCTGATTCAAGGACCGGGATACATCTTTAACTTGTCAAGACAAGTTCCAGATGCGTTCTTGATGTCGCCTTCTTCTTTTGCCTTTATATTCTCGTCAGTAATTATACTGTCTACAGGAACTATCTTTGCAATGTGGCTGGGTGAAAAAATTACCGATAAAGGAATCGGAAATGGTATTTCACTTTTGATTATGGTAGGAATTTTGGCTACTATGCCACAGATGTTCATACAAGAAATTGCTTACAGAACAACAGGAACTAACGGTGGACCAATGCTAATCCTTATTGAAGTAATCGTGTGGTTATTGGTTATTGTTGCTTGTGTTTATTTGGTTCAAGCAGTCAGAAAAGTACCCGTACAATACGCAAGACGCACTACCGGAGGAGGTTTTGAAGAAAGTAACAGACAATGGATCCCACTTAAAGTGAACGCTTCGGGAGTAATGCCTATCATTTTTGCTCAAGCAATTATGTTTGTTCCTGCTGCTTTAGCAGGATTGGCAACCGCTTCAGAAACAGCTCAAGGATTAAGTGCAACTTTTAGCGATATATTTGGGTTTTGGTATAACTTTGTATTCGGATTGTTGATTGTTGTTTTTACATATTTTTATACGGCAATTACAATTCCTACCAACAAAATGGCAGACGATTTGAAACGTAGTGGAGGGTTTATTCCAGGAATTAAACCAGGTACAGACACAGCCGATTATTTAGACAGAATTATGTCCTTAATCACTTTTCCTGGGTCTTTGGCTTTGGTAGTTATCGCAGTTTTACCCGCTATTGTGGTTTACCTTATGGATATTCAACAAGGTTGGGCTATGTTCTATGGAGGAACTTCAATGCTGATTATGGTTGGAGTTGCCATTGACACCATTCAACAGGTAAATGCGTATTTGTTGAATAAACAATATGATGGTTTGATGAAAACCGGTAAAAACAGAAAATCAATAACATAATATGGCAAAACAGTCTGCAATAGAACAAGACGGAACAATTATCGAGGCATTGTCAAACGCAATGTTTAGAGTTGAGTTGGAAAACGGACACGTTGTAATTGCTCATATTTCGGGGAAAATGCGTATGCACTACATCAAATTATTACCCGGAGATAAAGTTAAATTAGAGATGAGTCCTTATGACTTATCAAAAGCAAGAATTACTTATAGATATTAAAAGGCTTAAAAAATGAAAGTAAGAGCATCAGTAAAGAAAAGAAGTGCCGAGTGTGTTATTGTACGCAGAAAAGGACGCTTATACGTTATTAACAAAAAAAATCCTAGATTTAAACAAAGACAAGGATAATTATGGCAAGAATAGCAGGGGTAGATATACCTAAAAACAAAAGAGGAGTTATAGCTTTAACTTATATTTTCGGTATCGGAAAAAGCAGAGCTATTGAGATTTTAGAAAAAGCTCAAGTTAGTCAGGACAAAAAAGTATCTGACTGGAATGATGATGAAATAGGAGCAATCCGTGAGGCTGTTTCGTATTTCAAAATTGAGGGAGAATTGCGTTCAGAAATCCAATTGAACATCAAACGTCTTATGGATATCGGATGTCAAAGAGGAATCCGTCACAGAAATGGACTTCCGCTTCGTGGACAAAGAACAAAAAACAATTCGAGAACAAGAAAAGGTAAAAAGAAAACAGTTGCAAACAAGAAAAAAGCAACTAAATAATAAATAGCTATGGCAAAAACGAATACGAAAAAACGTAAAGTTATTGTTGAGTCTACAGGTGAGGCTCACATAAGTGCTACTTTTAATAACATCATCATTTCGCTTACAAACAAAAAAGGTGAAGTTATTTCTTGGTCTTCAGCAGGTAAAATGGGATTTAGAGGTTCTAAAAAGAATACCCCGTATGCAGCACAAATGGCTGCCGAAGATGCAAGCAAGGTAGCTATAGAAGCAGGACTTAAAAAAGTAAAAGTTTACGTTAAAGGTCCCGGAAATGGTAGAGAATCAGCTATACGTTCTATCCATAACGGAGGAATTGAAGTTACCGAAATCATCGATGTAACTCCGATGCCGCACAACGGATGTCGTCCTCCAAAAAGAAGAAGAGTTTAATTTAATTTAAGTATAACACGAAACAGATTTAAACTATCGGAGGATTAGACCTGAATTCATAGTTCTGTTTCACATAATCAATTTTAAAATGGCAAGATATACTGGTCCAAAATCGAAAATAGCCCGTAAATTCGGAGAAGCTATTTTTGGAGCTGATAAGGCTCTTGAAAGAAGAAATTACCCTCCGGGACAACACGGATTGGCTCGTAAAAGAGCAAAAAAATCGGAATACGCTATTCAGCTAACCGAAAAACAAAAAGCAAAATATACCTATGGTATTTTAGAGCGTCAGTTCAGAAGAATGTACGAAAAAGCTAACGCTACTAAAGGAATTACAGGTGAGGTGCTTTTACAACTTTGCGAATCGCGTTTAGACAACGTGGTTTACAGAATGGGAATTGCTCCTACTCGTAGAGCTGCCCGTCAGATTGTATCTCACAGACACATTACCGTAAACGGAAATTTAGTAAACATTCCGTCTTATCAACTTAAACCAGGTGACAAGGTTGCGGTACGTGAAAAATCAAAATCGCTTGAAGCAATCGTTAATTCGTTAGCTAATTCTTCTCACGTATATGAGTGGATTACTTGGAATAACGATACCCAAGAAGGAACTTTCGTAACTGTTCCTCAAAGGCTTCAAATTCCTGAAAACATCAAAGAACAACTTATCGTTGAGCTTTATTCTAAATAATAACTGGACATACAAGTCGAAAATATGGCACTATTTAATTTTCAAAAACCCGATAAAGTTATACTTATTGATTCTACCGATTACGAAGGAAAGTTTGAATTCAGACCTTTGGAACCGGGTTATGGATTGACAGTAGGTAACGCTCTTCGCAGAGTTTTGCTTTCTGCTTTAGAGGGTTATGCAATTACTTCTCTTAAAATCGAAAATGTAGAACACGAGTTCTCCACAATTTCGGGAGTGGTGGAAGACGTTACCGAAATTGTTCTGAACTTCAAACAAATTCGTTTTAAACGTCAGATTGAGGATATTGACAACGAGACTGTTTCCGTTTCTATTTCAGGAAAAGACAAAGTTACAGCAGGTGATTTACAGAAATTCATCTCAGGATTTCAAGTTCTAAATCCTGAATTGATTATCTGTAACCTTGATAAAAAAGTAAAATTAAACTTCGAGTTTACTATCGAAAAAGGAAGAGGATATGTTCCTGCCGAAGAAAACAAAAAATCTACGGCCGCTATTGGAACTATCTTTATTGACTCGATTTATACTCCTGTAAAAAACGTAAAATATACAATTGAGAACTATCGTGTGGAACAAAAAACCGACTACGAAAAATTGGTTTTTGAAATCAAAACAGACGGTTCTATAACCCCCCAAGATGCTCTTACTGAGGCAGCCAAAGTACTGATTCACCACTTTATGTTGTTCTCTGACGAAAGAATCACTCTTGAATCGGACGAGATTGCTCAAACTGATTCGTATGATGAAGAATCACTTCACATGAGACAGCTTCTGAAAACTAAATTGACCGATCTAGACCTTTCTGTCAGAGCGTTAAATTGTCTTAAAGCAGCAGAAGTTGATACTCTTGGAGACTTGGTGTCTTATAACAAAAGTGATTTAATGAAATTCCGAAACTTTGGCAAAAAGTCACTAACTGAATTAGAAGAGTTAGTAGCTTCAAAAAGTTTACATTTCGGAATGGATTTATCAAAATATAAACTAGATAAAGAATAAATTTACTTCATATTTTGCTCTCCAAAGAGGATTGAAGCAAGATGAAACCTAAAAAAAAACGTAATGAGACACGGAAAAAAAGTAAATCATTTAGGAAGACAAAAAGGGCATAGAGATGCGATGTTGGCCAATATGGCCTGTTCACTTATAGAACACAAACGCATCAACACTACCGTAGCTAAAGCCAAAGCCCTTAAAGTATATGTCGAACCATTAGTAACCAAATCAAAAGAAGATACAACTCACAACAGACGTATTGTTTTTTCTTATCTGAAAAATAAATATGCTGTAACTGAATTGTTTAGAGAAGTTGCCCCAAAAGTAGGCGACCGCCCAGGAGGATACACCCGTATCATTAAATTGGGTAACCGTCTCGGAGATAATGCCGACATGGCAATGATTGAGTTAGTTGATTTCAACGAACTTTACAACGGAGGTAAAAAAGAAGTTAAGAAAACAACCCGTAGAGGTAGAGGAACTAAAAAAGCTACTGAAGAAACTACCCCAGAAGCTGAAGCTCCGCAAACGGAAACAACTACTGAGGATACAGAAACTAAAGAATAACTTTAGAAAAAGGAAAGGACAAACAGAAATGCTTGTCCTTTTTTTAACCCTGTCAGAATTTTGATCCTGACAGGGTTATTTTTATATCAGTCATCAGACAATTATCTTGAAATTCTATTCGAAGAAGAATTTCTACCTGACAAGGTGTTGATAGGTGCCGAATTTCTTGAGCCGGAACTTTTACTCCCGATACTACTCCTTGTAGAGTTTTTATTACTACCGAGAGTTATAGTGCTTCTCGTTGAATTTTTTACAGTCCCTAAAGATGAACTTCTTGTTTGAGGACTTGTTGTCTTGATAGCATTACCTCTCGTTATGTTTGAACTACTAAAAGTCGAAGAATTTCTCTTTGGAGTGCTTGTTGTTCCGACGGCATTATTTCTTGTTGCACTTGTACTGCTATTAAAAGTGGAAGAACTTCTTGATGAATTGCTTAAAGTTTCCACAGAAGAACCTCTTGATGAAGAATTTTCTACCCCGATAGTATTATTCCTTGTTGAGTTTCTTGTATTACCTGTTACAGCAGTACTTCTGGTTTGATTCCTTACATAAGAATTTGTAAATCCTTCATTTCTTTTTACAAAAGACCTGTTAGGGTTTTGTCTTTCGTAATAGTTTGACCGGGTTCTATTGTGCATTGCTACAGCTCTTGTACTGTTTCTTTCAGTTACATAATTATAGGTATTGTAAACATTTACATAAGTATATACGTTGGTTCTGTATCTAAATATCGGACAAGGAGCCCAGTAAGAAAAGTAGGTAGGATAGTAACCCCAATGCCAAGGCGAGTAATAAGCTACATAACCTCTGTGCCAAAAAGTATTGAAAATCAAAGGTCTTACGTAGTAAACAGGCTCATAAATATAATTGTGTCCGTAAAGAAAAACATCTCCAACCACTTGTACCCGAACAGCATTATTTCGGAGATCTTTTTCAACTTCTATGGTTGCCACATCTTGGTATAAGTCTTTACCTAATAGAGATTGTAATACAATTAAATGAGTGTTTTCTTCAACCACCTCAATTACTCTCAAATAATCAACCCTTCCATCTCTATCCAAATCAAGGTTTGAAATTTGAGTTTTAGGATTATTAAGCCTGTATTCAAAATCTGCCAAATCTTTAGATTCTCCGAATATGGAAGCAACAGCAGTAAGATCTAAATTGTCGCTTATATCATAGTTAGTCGCTGTTACGGTTGTAACGTCCTGACCCAATGTTACGCCTGTAAAAAGAAGCGTAATCAAAACCGATGTAAATAAACTTGTTTTCATAACCGTAAGTTTTAAAAGTTAATGTTTTACTGTTTGCAATAATTTGCACTTAGCAAATAACCAACAAACGTGCCATAAAACAGAAACTTTTTTAAATGACGTTAAATCAAAACATTATGGTTGCGTGTTCGATTTCAATAAGGTTTTTTTACTTATACAAAAAGAATAAAGCTTAAATATAATGAAAAAAAGTATCTTTGTGATATGAATGAAAATCTGAATCCGACTAATACGAATTATTCTCCTGAAGAAGTAGATCTTGAGAAGAAGTTACGTCCGTTATCGTTTGATGATTTTGCAGGACAAGAACAGATTCTCGAAAATTTGCAAGTGTTTGTAAAAGCAGCAAATATGAGGGGAGAGGCTCTTGACCACGCTTTGTTTCACGGACCTCCCGGACTTGGGAAAACTACTTTAGCAAATATTTTAGCCAGTGAGCTTGGAGTCGGAATAAAAATTACTTCCGGACCTGTGTTAGATAAACCGGGAGATTTAGCTGGATTGCTTACGAATTTAGAAGAAAGAGACATTCTTTTTATTGACGAAATTCATCGTTTGAGCCCTATTGTCGAAGAGTATTTGTATTCGGCTATGGAAGATTTTAAAATTGATATAATGATTGAATCTGGTCCAAACGCCAGAACGGTTCAGATAAATCTCAATCCGTTTACACTTGTCGGAGCAACCACCCGTTCAGGACTTCTTACAGCCCCGATGCGAGCCAGATTTGGGATACAGTCAAGGCTACAATATTACAATACTGAACTTTTGACCACAATAGTAGAACGAAGTGCTTCAATACTAAAGGTGCCGATTTCTTTGGAAGCAGCCATAGAAATTGCAGGAAGAAGTCGGGGAACTCCCAGAATCGCAAATGCATTGCTTCGTAGGGTTCGTGATTTTGCACAGATTAAAGGGAACGGAAAGATAGATATTGAAATAGCCAAATTTGCACTTAAAGCTCTTAATGTTGATGCCTACGGATTAGATGAAATGGATAATAAAATACTTACCACCATTATCGATAAATTCAAAGGAGGACCCGTCGGTATTTCTACCTTGGCAACGGCAGTTTCTGATAGTGCAGAAACTATCGAAGAGGTATATGAACCTTTTCTGATTCAGGAAGGATTTTTACTCAGAACTCCAAGAGGAAGAGAAGTTACCGAAAAAGCCTATAAGCATTTGGGTAAACTTAACACCAATATGCAAGGAGGACTTTTCTGATATAAATTCATTAAATTTGATAACAAACATCTGCAAATACATCAGTTTAAGATTAAAAATAAGCCGTTTTATTTAGAGAATTTTAGAAAAATATTATCTTTGGACTCTTTTTGAAAAAGTGTTAAAAATAAATTAATCGAGGTGAAGGTTGTTTCTTTCACAGAATTAAAAAACATATTGATATGCGATTACTGTCATTAAAGAAAATAAATTTTCTTGCCTTATTTTTGTTTTCCTTTTTATTCTTGTATAAATCTAATGCACAGCAGATTGAATTGTATGAGCAATTTTTCGGAAAATATGATTATGTAGCCATCGGAAATACACTAAACATGGCTGAGAATGGTTCGGGGAATTGTACTATATTGACCGAATCTACAGCTACGCTTACTTTGGAGGCTGATCAAACAGTGATTGCCGCCTATTTGTATTGGGCAGGCTCGGGAACAGGAGATTTTGACGTAAAACTTAACGGAACAGACCTTACTGCAGAACGCACCTTCTCAACCAGTTTGTTTTATAGCAATTTTAATCATTTATTTTTTGGAGCTTTTGTAGATGTAACCGATATTGTTCAGATTACAGGAAACGGAGATTACACCTTTTCGGATATTGACCTGACAACAGTTATTCAGGAATATTGCCCGACTGGATTGAATTTTGGAGGATGGTCGATTGTGGTTATCTATGAAGACCCTATTTTTATCAACAATTTGGTTAATGTATATGACGGCTTCGAAATGGTCGGAACAGCCAATACGAACCTCAACATACAACTACAAGGCATTAATGTGATTGACCCTCAAGGCGGAAAACTCGGATTCTTGGCTTGGGAAGGAGATGAAGGAATAGATATAAACGAGACATTGCGTATCAACAATAATATTATTAGTAACCCTCCGCTCAATCCGGCTGACAATGTTTTTAACGGAACCAACAGCTTTACCGGTGCATCGGATTTGTATAATATGGATTTGGATTTCTTTGATATAAGTGCTTATGTAAATCAGGGAGACACAACACTTGATGTTCAGCTTACTTCTAATCAGGACGGAGTAATCGTGAACAACATTGTGGTTGTTCTAAGTAGTGAATTGCCAGATGCCACAATAACTCTAAACCCAGACGTACAAGGGAATAATTCTTGTGGAGACCGAGATTTAACAGTAACTTTTACAGTATCTAACACAGAGGGAACTGATGTGTTACCTGCTGATATTCCAATTGCTTTTTATGCAGATGGAGTATTGGTTGGTACAGCCCAAACCAATCAGAGTTTAGCAATAGGAGAAAGTACCACTCAAACAGTTAATTTTACCATTCCTGATACAATTCCAAATAATTTTGAATTAGTAGCCGTTGTTGACGATACAGGTAATGGAACAGGAATACAGCAGGAAGTGAGCGAAGATAATAATACTTTTTCGCTGAACGTAACACTATTAGATGCGCTTGAAGAAGCAGAGGTTACAAACCAAGAAAATTGTAGTGATAGCGGAATTACCGCTGTTTTTGACCTGACGCAGTCTTTGGTCTCTGTGAATCCGAATTATCAAGTTACTTTTTATACTTCTTTGGTAAATGCAGAGGGCAAAATAAATGCTATTACGAATACTTCAAATTATATAGGCTCAGGGACAATTTATGTACGAGTAGAAGACCCTGTTACTTCGTGTTTTGTAATTTATGATTTTGAGTTGGTTGTAAACCAAAGACCTGATTTGGGAAGTATTTCAGATTACAATATTTGTATAGATGATTTGAGTCAAACAACAATATTTGACTTAACCTCAAAAGAAAACGATATTCTCCAAGGACAAACAGCAACCATTACTTTTCATACTTCGCAAGAAGATGCAGAAGAAAATGTTGGAGTAATAACCAATTCGTCAGCTTATACAAATGTTTCTAATCCACAAGTAATTTACGTAAGAGCACAGTTTACGACAAACTGTTATAGCACAACCTCTTTTGAACTAAATGTATATCAAACGCCACAAATTATCTCAGCAGATTATCTACTTTGTGATGAAGATGGAAACGGGACTGAAATATTTAATTTACCTTCCAAAGCCAACGAAATCAGAAATGGAGAAGAAAACGTGCAAATATCATTTCACACTTCGCAGAATGATGCTTTAACAGGACTCTCCAGTATCAATAATACTACTAATTACAGTTCTTCAGGAGAAACAATTTGGGTTAGAGCATTGCGAAATGACTGTGTTGCTGTTACCACCCTCGAATTGGTTGTAGCTGATCTGCCAACCATTATTCAACCAATTGATTATGAGGCTTGTTCGGATGTGTCTGAAGTTGAATTTAACCTTTATTCTAAGAATTTTGAAATTGGAGGAGGCCTTCCTTACAGCTTTACTTATTACGAAAATTTAGCCGATTTTCAGAACGATAATCCAATAGATAATCCTTTCTCTTATACTAATATAAGTAACCCTCAAACGATATACGTAAGGATTGAAAATCAACAAGGTTGCTATGTTACTACCCAGTTTGATTTGGTAATCAGTCAAAATCCTGATGCTTTCACTCCCGATGATTACAAAGTTTGTGATGACAATAATGACGGCTATGCTGTTTTTAATTTAACTACACTTGACGATATCGTAACAGGCGGTATAACAGGTATAAATGTAACTTATCACGAAACCTATGATGATCTTGTCCATAATGCCAATATAATTCAAAATCCTGAACAATATTTTAATATTGCTCCTCATAATCAGACAATTTACATAGCTGTAACATCTCAAGGTGGAATGTGCAGAACATTTACAAGCGTCAATCTGATTGTTGTTCCTAATCCTGAAATCACTCCTGTTCTTCCTGCTTATGAGTTGTGTGATGACGATTACGATGGTTTTGTTGAGTTTGATTTGAGTGGTATTGAGGATGCGATTCTAAACGGATTAGATCCATCGATTCACGATATAAGTTATTTTCA
>Ga0265293_10002458_pt1 | contig 37148 bp, 38 predicted proteins | sample Munlanlewell138R_FD_192505 | JGI IMG/M metagenome (GOLD analysis project Ga0265293, IMG submission 192505) | Leachate microbial communities from a municipal landfill in Southern Ontario, Canada - Leachate well 138R | ecosystem: Engineered > Solid waste > Landfill > Unclassified | place: Canada... | reverse complement strand
GGGGGGGGGGTTATTCGGGGCTAACGCTGGGCTGGAACCTCTGGATTGGCTATACCCGTGAACACCTTTTGCCGTAGAGATTTTGCCATGACTGTGCTTGCTATTGATGGGTTGAGCCTTATCCGGCGCGTATTTGAAGGCAATAAGCAGCGGCCTGCTGAGGAGCGCGTAGAGAAGGCGACGCAGTCGGCCATCAGCTCCTTACGCCGGGCCTTCCGGGAACTGACCCCCTCCCATGCCTTCTGCGCACTCGATGTAGGCGGCCCGACGTGGCGCCATGCCTTGTACCCGGCCTATAAAGCCACCCGGCCACCGGCGCCGGAGGGACTGGATCTCGTTGTTGCCAGCGTCACCTCACAGCTGAAGACGTGGCAGGTACCGGTGGTCGCGGTGCCGGGCGTTGAGGCCGATGATGTGCTGGGTAGCTTCGCCCATGTTTTGGCCCGATACGAAAAAGTGTGTGTAATCCTGTCGACCGACAAAGACATGCTTCAAACGGTGGGGCCTTACACCTTCGTTCGCAATCACTTCGAGCGGGAGACTCGTGATGCGACCTGGGTGCACGGCCGGTTCGGGGTCTCGCCCGCACAAATGGCCGATTTTCTCGCCCTGGTCGGGGACGCCTCAGACAATATCCCAGGAGTGCCGCTGGTGGGATCTAAGACGGCTGCGAACTTGTTGCAGCAATACAACAATTTAAACCGGATCCTTGAGGCGGCACCCTCCCTCCCCGGCAAGCTTGGTGAGAACCTCCGCAACCACGCAGAAGCGGCTCGTCTTTCTCTGGCTTTGGTGCGGTTGAAGAAAGACGTCAAAATCGGACTCTCTTTGCGGGATATGCGCTATATTCCGATTGAATAAACAACAAACCAATGCTACACTAACCGTACTTAGATAACGTGATACCTTCTGATGCAGAGGCTCTATCTGCCAAGGTGTCGAGTTCCGCGGCGGACCGATCAATCCTTCCGGGACACAATCTCGCCAAGGAGCGCGGCAACGACCGCGTATTCTTTGGGCGTAAAATCAACCACCTAAAGAGGAACTCCCGTATGTGGTTCAAGAACCTTCAGATCTATCTCCTGAACGCACCCTTCCCGATGACGGAGGATGTGCTGGATGCTGCACTCGCCCAGAAGGCCTTTTCGCCCTGTGGCAAGGAGCAGCTGGCCTCGGTCGGCTGGGTTCCGGCGCTGCCGGGGTCCGGCCTGTTTGCGCACACCAGTAACGGCTGCGTCCTGATGTGCTTGCGCAAGGAGGAGAAGATGCTGCCCGCCTCCGTGGTCAAGCGGATGTCCGAGGAAAAGATTCACGAGGCGGAGCGCGACAAGGGGCGCCGTCTGAAGCGCGCCGAAAAATCGGAGATCATCTATCGCGTGAAGTTGAGCCTTATCCCCCGCGCCTTTACGCGCGTCACTGATCTTTCCGGTTATGTGGATCTGATCAATCAGCGTATCGTCATCAATACGGGCAGCCGCAAGCAGGCCGAAGAGTTCGCCGGTAAGCTCAGAGATGTGGTCGGCCCGCTGTCGGCCCGCCTGCCTGCGCTGCAACAGGCCACGGACACGACGATGACCGAATGGCTTAAAAACCAGGAATCCCCTGATAACTTTACTGTCCTCGATGAGTGTGTGCTCAAGGAGCCTGGCACGGACGGCGCCGAGGTACGCTGTAAGCGTGTTGAGGTCTTCGGCTACGAGGTTCAGCAGCACCTGGATGCGGGGAAGCGTGTTGTGGCGCTGGCACTTCAGTGGAGCGATCGGGTGCGCTTCGTGCTGGATCGAGAACTGGTGATTCGGCGCCTGAAATTCGACGTGGCGGTTGAAGAAGAGCTGAGTTCGGTGGAAGCGTCCAATGAGCTGGATCTACTGGATGCGGAGTTCAGCCTGATGACGGTCGAGATCGAGCGCTGCGTGTCGGATCTGTTTGCCGCTATGGGCGGTGTTATCCCTTATGAGGATGAAGGCGACGCGGAGGCCGCTTAATCCACCAGTCCTCAGGCAAGGCATCCCTCGAGGTGGCTATACGGTAGACGTGTTGATGCGGTTACCGGACGCCCTTCGAGGGGTGCCTTATGAGCAAGATTATTGATTTTCCACTTCAAACCAAAGCGCCGAAAGGCGCCCCCGCCTCCGTAGCCGCGGACGAAACGCTCGACCGTCTGGTGCGCGAAATGCTTGCTCGCCGGCAAGGAAGCGTTGCGGATCTCGAACACATGCTGCGCTGGTCTCAGCGAATATGGGCTAAATACGGCCCTCAAACTGCGTATCGCATACCGCTCCCTCCTGGTCAGTCGAGGGGGGTGATCGACAAAGTCCGGCCCTCCTTGGAGCGGCACTACTCCCAACTGATGCTACGTCTATTGGTGGAGCTGATGCTTACCGAGTACGAACGCCTGCTGGCGGACCGCCAAGCCCGGAGGTGAACGGATGGGTCGAGTGATTCCCTTCCCACGCAAGTCCGCCGATGCCGACAGCTTGGCGGATGCGACCGAGCGCCTCTTTCTGTCCGGTTATGGTGACGCTGCCTTGGCGAAACACCTGGGGGATTGGGCGCGGGATCGGTGGATCAAGTATCAAAATCTGCATCCTAAAGGAATCCCGGTACCGGCCGGGTTTGAGGCCGCCGGCACGGCTTTGCTCGAGGAGGTCGCCCGCCAGTATGAGGCGCTATTTCATGAGATGTGGTTGGATCAGCTCATGCTTGAGGCGCAGCGTTTCGCGCTTACCGAAGGCCCCCCGGGCTCGAGTTCTGACCTCTGACTTGTCTCACACCGCATGCGGTTGCAAGTCCTGCGTTAGCAGGGTCAGTAGCGTAGAATTTCGACGTGCAGATTGTTCGCCTGCGCCCGCGCGATCATGTCTCCGGTACCACGACTTTTGCCATCCCAGAATACCACCAACTGAGTCCCTACCGTCGCCATGGCTTGATTGCGCGCATGCCCGGCAACGGCGTTGTACCGACGCCCGTGACGCTCTCGGATAACCGCACCGGGGACGTCAAGGTCTTCCCATCGGGCAGGGAAGTGTTGCACTGGAATAAAGCGGTTCAGTGCCCAGATCTCCCCCACCGTATCGGCTCCCATTGCATTGCCAGATAGGATTTCATCAGGGCGCCGCTCTTGGAACAAGGCGTCCAGCCGGGCAACCCCTTCACGATAATCCGTGTAGCTGCGCCCCCCTGCGATGATGCAACGGCTCAACTTCTCCGGGGTAGCCAAACGCTCTCGCAGCGCTTCCAGACAGCGTCCTAGCTGATTTTCCCCGCGGCGATCTGCGCCCCACCCCCAGTAAGCGTCCATGGGGGAGTCCTCCACGAGTTGGTAGGGGGCGGTTTCGAGCAGGCGACGTTGCAGGCCGGGGTTCTGTGTGAACTTGAGCCACAAGGCCACCTGCATCACCGGGATGCGCAGAGACCCCCAGCGTGAACGAATTGGTTTGTTGCGGTTCCGGCCTGCCGCAGCTGCGGATTTAGGGTCTGGGCGGGACAAAACGTGGCGACGATAGGACTCGTCCGTGCCGCGGAACTTTTCAGATTGAAAGTAGTGTTCGGTGCTGGCGTACATCTCCGGCGCCTCCAGCACCACGCCCTTGCGAGAGTCTATGGACTGGAATCGACGGTAACCAGAAAACTGGGCCGTGTAAAAATTCGACAGTTCGGCATGCCCATGGCGTTTAGCCGACCAGAAGAGGATCTTGTTGCCTTCGATCACTGGGTGCGCTCCATCTAGTTACTTGCGGCCGAAGTCCGCAGGGATTTCGCCCCAGCTCCGCGTAATCCATTTGCGCAGTTCCACGCGAGGTCCTGCCTGAAGCTTGGCTTGTATCTGTTCGACTAGGGCAAGGACTTGCTTTCGGCGGGTCACGCCCTCCCCTACCCTGCCTGTTTGGATCCAATTGAGACAGACCTGAGAGTCCGTCCAGACCAGGGCAATAGCCTGCTGCTGCGCAAGTTCGACTGCGGCAAGAATTCCGCTCAGCTCGGCGTAATTGTTGGTTCCGTGGCCCAGATGTTCGTGTTTCAGCAGATTCCCGGCAAGATCTGTGACTTGATATTCACAAGGCCCGGGATTACCGTGCGTGCCGGCGTCTGAGCACAGCCCTTCGGTTGGCCGGGAGTTAGGGGCTGGCGGTGAGGGGTTGGCTACCTCGCTGGAGGCCGTCGCCTCAGCCTGAGGGTCGCTTGGTGCTCGACCCAGCCGAATCCTTGCCGCCTCTACGCTGGCCGCCCCACAGAAGCGATACGGATTCCCATGCACAAATCGCTGGCAGGCGGCCCAGCTGGTGAATACATGCTCCTCGCCACCACCATCGATTGCCAGGTAAATTTTTGCCATATCGAGCCGTCCAGAGTCAGAGAGTGTCAAAGCCGGGCAGTTGTATCTGGCTCTGCTGCGCGGCGCAGGCAGGGTTTAGCCAGACCGTCTCTAGGCGCATGCCGCCGCTGTCGGCCCGATGAGTCCGATCTTCCCGAGTCCAGTCGTGGAGCAGTTCCTCGTATAGCGGATGGGCGTAGCCACTTAAGACTACATAACCCCTCACGCTGCGCAGCAACAAGAGCAGTCGACGGTGTTCGTTGTCAGTGAGTTCGTGGCGGTAACAGGGGTTGCGGCGCGCTTCGGTGACGCGGGTGTCCAGAAGGTACGGCGGGTCGACGTAAAACAGGGTGTTTGGCTCATCAAGCGCCGGGATCAGGTCGAACGCAGATCGGCCCTCCACCACCACGCCCTGTAGCCGCCCGCAGACGGCCGCGAGCGCCTCTGGGTAGTCCGCCCAGTCGCGAGCGGGCGTTATACGCGAGCGGGCGGGTTTGTAGCGAAAGCCCGTCTGGTGTCCCGAGCTACTGCCCGCAGAAGAGAATCCCATGTACGACCGGATGATCAGGCGTCGCGCCCGCTCCAGCGCATCATCACAATGTTGGTAGGCCTGCTCCCACTCGTTACGCGAAAACGGGGTCAGACGCAACTGCCGGACAAGTTCCGGGGCATCGGGGCTGCGCAGCACTGCGAACAGGTTGGCGACGTCGGCATCGAGGTCGTTGTAGACCTCGTTGGGGGAAGGCGGCTTTCGCAAGAGTACGCTGGCGGCGCCACCAAACGGCTCCACATAAGTCTCGTGCGGCGGAAAAAAGCTCGTCAACCAAGGCGCCAACAGCCACTTGCCGCCGTGATAGCGCAACACCGGCCGCGGCGGCGCGACCGCTCGTTGTACTGAAGAGCTCAGGCCGTTACCCCTTGTGCTGTGTTGAGGGGTTCGAGGTAATCCACCAGCAACTGAACGGAGCGAGCACCTCGCCACTCGTTGACATCGAGTTTGTAGAGCGCTCGGACCTGGGTGTATTCCGGCTGGAGCGAGCCGGGTTCTAGGTGGTGGAAAGCGATTGCGTTGAGTGCTAATTCGGGGCTGTTGTGCGGGCGCAGACTAAGTTTCAAGTGGCGCTCTCCGACAACGCGCGCCTCAAGCACATCAAACTCCCCGAGAAACGTCGGCTCTGGGAACTTCTGCCCCCAAGGGCCAGCGACTTTAAGCATCTCGGCGGTACCGAGCGTGAACTCATCCCCCGCCAGCGCACCATCGGTCTCAAAGGTGCCGGCCACGTCCTCTGCCGTCAAATATTTACGGACTTCGGCATCAAAGAGCATTGCGAACTGGTCATAATTCTGCTTGGGGAGGGACAGCCCTGCCGCCATGGCGTGCCCACCGAACTTTGTGATCAGACCTGGATGGGTCACATCAAGGTTGGCCAGCACATCCCGCAGGTGCAACCCGGGTACGGAGCGTGCGGACCCCTTGATATACTGGGAGTCTTCGTCCGGGGCGAAGCAAATAACTGGCCGATAAGACTTGTCTTTGATGCGGGAAGCGACAATCCCGACCACTCCCTGATGCCAGGATTCGTCGTAAAAGCACAGACCGAAGCGGTCCCCGATGTCCGAGATATCCAGATCGGCCATGGCCTGTATTTTCATCTCGTTTTCAATCTGCTTACGCTCGCGGTTGAACTCGTCGAGATGCGTCGCGTACTGCAAGGCGACGCTGGCGCGCGGCTCCAACAGACACCGAATACCAATAGTCATGTCATCGAGGCGCCCCGCTGCATTGAGCCGAGGGCCTGCGCTAAAGCCAAAATCGGCAGAGACGATATGCCCGATCTGCCGGCCGCCCAGTTCCAGCAACGCACGAATACCGGGGCGCACCAGTCCGTCGTTGATGCGCCGGAGTCCGGCGTGCACCAAGGTTCGGTTGTTGTGGTCCAGCGGGACCACGTCGGCGACAGTGCCCAGCGCGACCAGATCCAGCAGCACCCGCAGGTCAGGATACTCTTGGTCTGTGAAAAAACCGCGGTCCCGCAGGACAGAGCGGGTTGCCAGCAAAGCGTAAAACATGACACCACACCCGGCCAGGGCCTTGCTGGGGAATTCGCAGCCCGGTTGGTTGGGGTTGATGATGCAGTCGGCGTCCGGCAGGGTCTCGGGGGCCAGGTGGTGGTCCGTGATCAGCAGCTTGGTCTTTTTCGGCAGGTCCCGGACCGCTTGGGCGCCGGCGAGACTGGCAATACCGTTGTCGACCGTTACGATCAGGTCTGGCGCAAAATCGGCCGACGCCTTCTCAACGATAGCCGGGGACAGTCCGTACCCATACTCGAACCGGTTCGGCACCAGGAAATCCACATAACTGCCACCCAACAGCTTCAGGCCTTCAACGGCGATGGCGCAGCCAGTGGCTCCGTCGCAGTCGTAATCCGAGATAATAAGAACCCGCTCGTTCCCCTGGATGGCGTCCGCCAGCAGCTCTGCGGCCTCGCGCATCCCCTTCATCAGAAACGGGGGATGGATCCCTGACAGGGCGTAATTCATCTCGCGAGGGTCGCTGACGCCACGCGCGCGGTACAGACGATCCAGCAGAGGCTGCTCGCTTACTACAGGACCTGCCGGGATGCTGCGGATGACAAATTTAGGCATTAGCCTACCCTATTTAATGCTGGTAGGCTTAGTATAGCAACCGTCTTGACGTAAGTATAGCCCTAGGGGGCTTCTGGTTCGCTATACGCAGCAGGGAATCAACTACTGCGAGGCCAACATGAAAGAGCAACCGTTTAATCGGGATTGGTGTCTGTCAATTGCACAGGGCCAACTGAACTCCATTCAGCAGGCTCTCCGGATGCTGAAGTTCTGTATGGAAAAAGACCCTGACGCAGTCAAGCAGGTGCTTGGCGGCTTAGAGGCTGATCACCCGCTGCGTGAGGTGCTGAAGGACTATCTCTAACCTCTTTCCACCCGCTCTCCTGAGCGGGTTTTACTGTGTGAGGGACTCCGCCTCGGTAAGCAGCTTTTTCAGGGCCAGGCCCACGCCTCCCACGACCAGCGCGTTCAGCATATCTTTTTCGGTACGTATTGGCTTCAGGTTTTCATCCATGAAATGGGCGCCGGCCCGTAACGCCTGCTCAAGATGCGGCTTGACCCGTACGCGATCAGTGGCCGGGACTGCGAGGTAAGGGATAGGGAACGCCTCCATAATGAGACTCCATTTTGACATAATACCGTTTAGCATGCGTATAGTTCCAACTATTATACACGCAAAACCGCGACTTCTGTCAAGCCGATCCGCTATCGATCTGTATTTTCAGCCAGGTGGGCTACGGGCGTGCAGACGGTTACGGAACCCGCTCACTCCTCGACCTAAGAGTCTCCTCGCAGCAACCGCACAATCGTATCGACCTGCCTGAGGATACTGGGGTCTGCGAGCAGATCATGTTTGGGGTCAAAACCAAGCCGAGCTAATGCATTTTTGCGTTGGTCGGCAACCATGTCGCCTTGCAGTGCCACTTCCGTGCTAAACCAACTCGCCGCCCTGACCACGTCTGAGACCAAGACCGGATTCGCCATCTCGGGTTTTGTGATGACGTTGTGGGACTGGATGGTCTGCGTGACGTCCAACGGCAAATTCCAGTGCCGTGCCAGGGAAAGTCCGGCTTCGGTCCGTGTTGCGAAAAGCAAACAGTCCAGTCGATCCTTGTTGATAAATAAGCTTGGGGTGTTTTCCATGTGCACCAGCATCACCAGAGAACCCACGTCATGCAGCAAACCGGCCAGTAATGCGAGATCAGGGTCTACACCAAACTGCGGCGCCAGCGCTTGACTGATCCCGGCGGTGCGCACGCTGTGTTTCCAGACACGAGCGAGCTGGGCGTCCGTCCATGCGGAGCTGGCGTGGAAAAGCTGGCGCGAGATGGTGGCCAAGGTCAAGCTGGAGACCAGGTTCAACCCGAGCCGCTGGACCGCCACGGGCAACGTCTTGGCGGCGGTTGCCGATCCGTACAGAGGCGAATTGGCAAAGCGTAAGATAGTTGCCGCCAAAGAGGGGTCGTGAGCCACTAATTTCGCTACACTCCGCGCCGTGGAATTCGGTGATGCGATTTCGTCGCGGATGTGCTTTACAAGATCCGGGAGTGAAGGCAGCTGGATTTTGTCTTGGGTGATAGCCGCAGCAACACTTTGCAGCTGATCTGGTATCTGGGCCGCACATAAAGAGTCGTACATAAAACCGGTTTCTCCCTGCTGAATAACCAAACCAGGTCTCATGGAATAAGACCTTACCTTGCAGAGTCTTATCGTTATTGACTGGTCCTCAGCGTATACTGATAGTATACAATTTCGTGTATGGATTATGCATACTATTTCGTATCCGAATCCTTTTGTAACGATTTGGAACACCGCTGGTCGTGCTATCAAGTTCAATAAGTTCCTGACAAGTGAGGGATTATGGCCTCTGCCGATGATGTGATGATGCGGGTTTCGAGGGAATTACGGGACAAAGTGAAACAACTAGCAGACCAAGAAGATCGCGCCATGTCTGCGGTTTTGGACGACGCCGTTGAGCGGTACCGGCGACAACAACTACTACAAGCGGCTGGGGTGGCTTACCGGGTGTTGAGTCAGGATGAGCGCATCCAAAGGAACCTCTTGGCTGAACGCAACCTGTGGTTAAACTATGGGCTTGAGGGGGCTTGATCGATATGACCTCAATCCCGCTCAAAGGCGATGTGTGGCGCTTGCGGACGGTGGGTTCCGTTGCTGGAGCACAAACCACTGATTTTTATTGCCTCGTCGTATCCACTAACCAATTTAACGAAACTGGATTCGGTCTTTTCCTCTGCATTCCTTTGTCTGACACTGACCGTGGACTGCCTTTACATGTCGAAGTGCCGGTGCCTCGCACGAAGACGACCGCCTACGCGAAATGCGAAGAGCTGAGATGCCTCCCTATCTCCGTCCTCGATGAATACTGTGGGCAAGTCGACTCGGAGCTGCTCCTGATCATCACGGATCGCCTGCGCATCTTGCTTGATCTTTGACACCACTCCTAAGTTTTAGGCTCGGACCCTACCCGATCAGGGCGACTTTTCTGTCAGCCCTATTTATACCGTTACCGTGAACCTCGGTGCATTCCGGTTTTAGTCGGCAAGAAGTGGGTGGTAACGGTATAAAGTAGAGTGCTCGCACAACTATTGTGCGTCACGGCCTTGCGCACAATCTGGTCCGCCGTGAAGGGATCTTCCTCCGGTTCGATATTCGACCCCCTGCCCCCCTCGCACAACGCCTACGGGGCCGTTGTCTAATTGGATGCGACCGGGTTAACCAAAGAAGAGAGAGATGATATAAAGGGGTATGGCCTCTCTTGACCTGCATCGCCAAAAGTTACTGACTGCATGGCAGTCGCTATCCAAAACGCTGCTTGTGTTTGCGCAAAAGACTCAGGCTGACCTCCCCTCCCCGGCTTGGGCCGGCACACAGATCCTGCCGCCGTGGGCCTCGAGCCTGGCAGAGCCCTCAGACCTTATGGGTATTCCTGACCGGGACGTTTGCATGGCCGTCTTGGCTCGGTTGGAGTTCTTTGACGGGCAGCCTGCGGGCGAGACCCTGGTGATGCCTGGACTGCTGGCTGCTTCAAACACGGTGCTGGAAGCGGCGCATGCGGTGAATGCCGCAAAGGATGCCTTTAAAGCCGCCATTCTCGAGTTACGCGCTCTGCGGGTCGATGTCGACCACGATCCTGCCATTAACAGCGCTATCCAACAGGACTTAATCTCACGCCCCCCGTTGATTGGTGCTGCGTTGCGCCGTAGCGGCTTGGCGCGCCTGGCGCTGAAGCAGTGCTACCGGCACATCCCTATCCTGCCGGCCCGCCCTCGCTCGCTGCGCTGGACTTGGGCTCGCACCAAGTCGATTACTCGCCTGAGCGTTCCAGAAGCGGAAGCCTTGCTCAAACAAGCGGGGTCTGATCCGGGAATCGATCTGCAACTGTTGCGTTTAGCCGCCCTGCCCCGCAGCGAGCCTCTGGCTCAAGTACAGGATTGCGCGCCTCACCTACGGGCGAACGTGGTATTCGCCTCCGCCCCCGAGCCTGGCGCTCCGCTCCGCCGAATGATCAACGCCCCCGTGCCGGTACTCTACCGAGGGGACTCGGGAGAACCGTTGCCTTTAGGGTGCCAAGACTTGCGGCTGGATGCGGAGCGAAAGGTGAAGCCGGATCGTAAACGCCGGCGCGATCAAAAACTGGAGTCCGAGCCATTCCTGCCGGCCATACGGGTTTACCGCTACCAAGCCGGCACGGAGTGGTAATTTGTCTCACCTTTGAAAGCACGTCTTTACAACGACAACAGTTCAAAGACCTTTAAGAATGTTTGCGACAGCCAACACGCTGTATAACCAAGAGAAAATCTTGGAAAGGTGAGAAGATTTACCAGTTTGGTGAGCCGATTTACAGACAAGGTGCATTGATTTACCAAAGGTGAGACGTTTTACAAGTGCTGCTGCGAGCAACCAGATACTCCTCATCCTTGGCGGGCCGGGAAGACTGTAGAAGTTGAATATCGCATGGCTCGAACGAAACCAGCCCCTTGGGTGATCAACGTGCCTCGGCCCAAAATCAAGGTTATTTCGCAGATCGGGCGATAGTCTACGACATGTCGTTGCGTCCGACCTGCCCCCTGAAGACCCTTCGTCGCTATAGCGCAACCTGCTGAAGACTAAGAAAAAACAAACAAACCGCCCTTTTCGGCGCCGTACCTCGGTTCCTTGCCAGGCCGTGCCAGCGTCATATTCTGGCATCTCACTGATTTTATAGATCAGCCTCTAAAGATAGGGCCACAGCCAAACATTGTGACGTCCGCATATCTCGTCTGGTTCGCCCCAAAGGTGAGACGATTTACCACTCCGAGTCACCTGGTGTCGGCCAAAGGTGAGACGTTTTACAAGTGCAGCCTCGGATAATGACGCTTTGTTGGCGCCATTCGAGGTTGGTGTGTAGAAAGGTGAGACGTTTTACAGGTAATTGAGCCGGCCGCAGCTGGCTGGCGCAGAAAAGCGAGGTTAGCGACTAGAGGGCGGCTGGCTGGAGTTCTCGGTTTACCGCCGATCTGCGGCCAGCCTGGTAATTCGTCTCACCTTTGGGTGGAGCGCTCAAGCCTCAAGAGCTTCCAGGAACTCCGCCTGGCTTGGCAGTGGGATCTCGTCGGCGTCTTGGGCAAAGCTGATGAATAGGCTGCTGACTGAGTTGGGACGCTCGAACTGGAGTCCCTTCTTGCGGTATTGAGCCAGCCCTGCGCAGTCCTCCTTGGCTTCAAGCCATGCGACAAATGCCGCCTCTATCGCCTGATATCGGGCGGCCGGCAATTGGGCCAGGTGATGCTGGACCTGCTCGAACCGCCATTGTTTGTAGCGAGCCGCAGTTTGCTGCTGAGCTCGCTTCTCGGCTTGCGCGGCGCCGGCCTGTCGGATGGCTTCCTTCCGTTGGTCAAGCTGGGTTACCGCCGGGTCTTTTCGGGGACTGTAATTGAGCAAGGTCTGGCGCGCGTAGGCGCCTGGATTTGAAGTGACCTTTCCTTCGGAGATGCGTTGGCGAATGTAATGGACGCCCTCCTCCAGTAGATCCAGCGGTTTTTGCATCAACGTTTCTACGTCAGCCTCCCAGATACCGAACTCCCGAACCAAGGTGTCGAGCAGCTGGTTCCGCCGCTCGGGGTCCCCGCTAGCCTCTAGCCGCTCTGCGGTGTCTGGCGTCGGCGCAACTTGTCTTGTGTTTGGTTGGATCTTGAACCGCATCGTTGCAACAGGGCGACCGCGGGTTTCCATTTCGATATGGATGTCCGTCTTTGCGTTGATCTCAGCGATCGCGGGTTTCAGGACATCCCGGTTGAAGGTCTTGAACTGGAATCGTTCGGGCAGCGGCCGTGCGACCAAGGCGAGGTGCCACCACTCAATGCTTCGGTAGGCGGTCGTGTGTACGCGGGCAAATCGCTTACAGACCTCATACAGCGCCATAGCGTTATGGCCCTCGAGGCGAGCCAGCATCATCAGATCCAGTTTCGTGAACTGAATGGCGGATTCGGCCAACACCTGTTCCATGGACGATGAGAATTCGTAGACGATTAAGCCGTCCCGGATTTGGACCTCTGCGAACCAGCCCACGCAGGCCCACGGCTCTCGGTCATCGCTTAGCGAGCCGAACTGGATTTCCTTCTTTCGCAACGATGCAAAGCTGCGCTTCAGCTCACGATAGCCGCCGTACTGGTAGTCGACGATGTCCTTGAACTCGTCGATTGGAATGCTGTGCAATCGGCGCTTGCCGAGGTGTCGAATCGCAAAGGCCAGCGCCACATTCAAGTAGAGTCGTTCCACTCGGGTGAGCGGACTGACCGTCATGATGGCCGAGTTGGGTTTTGCGAAGAGCGCCACGTTGGTTGTGGCGCTGGTTGCTACGGAGGCTACTGGAGTGTCGAGTGCGGGGGGCTGGGTTGAATGACGAGAAGTCTGCTTCATGTCCTAGCTGCGCCGACGGTGCCTGCCGGTATCCCTCGTTGGCTGCTGTATTCCGACCTCATCCAGCAAGGGCTGGGGGCTTGGGGTTGTTGGTAAACTAGATAACAATGCTGGACTTGTCAAGATCTGGCTCCTATAGTCCAAAACCAGCAAGATTCGATGCCGTTCACGATACATGCGAAGGGGGATCTATGGGGACTGGATTATCAGCAATCAATGAATTGGTACGGCGATCTGAGGCTATGCGACGGGCGTTGCGCAACACTCAGTTCAGCCCGGAGACCACAAAAACCGTGAATAAGCGTTACAGCCTCAAGGAGGCGGAGTCTCTGGTTGGTCGAACGAGTCAGACGATCCGAGACAACGAGGCCAAAGGCACCCTCCCCCGCCCGGATGCGGATGACTCAGGCCGGCGATTGGGGTTCACTCTCGAGCAAATCAATACGCTGCGTGACCATTTCGGGACCCGTTTACGCCGCACCGACCAAGACGATCCGGTGATCTTGGCGATCCAGAACTTCAAAGGCGGTGTAGGCAAGACCACCACGGCAGTGCACCTGGCGCAGTACCTGAGCCAGTCTGGGCTGCGGGTACTGCTGGTGGACTGCGATCCGCAGGCCAGTTCGACCTCAACCTTCGGAATCATCCCGGACAGCGAAGTTGCTGACAACGAAACGCTCTACTCCTACCTGGTGGGCGATGTTAATGACCTGAACTACGCGCCGCAGAAAACCTATTGGGCCGGGCTTGATCTCATCCCGGCAAATCTTGATCTGTTCGGGGCGGAGTACAGCATCATAGACACCGTAAAAGAGGGGGGACTGGAGTTATTGAAAGCTGGGCTGGATACAATCGCACCCCGCTACGACGTTATTATATTGGACCCTCCGCCGGCGCTGGGGATGATTTCATTGAACGTCTTGTATGCAGCGAACGCCATGATCATCCCCATGTCTCCGGCCAGCTACGACCTGTATTCGACAATCTCCTTCTTCAGCATGCTCGCTGAGGTGCTCAAGCAGCTGGACGCCACCCTAGGCGCGATTAACTACCGGTTCGTCCGGCTGCTGCTCACTCGATTTGATGACCAGAAACCGGCTCAGGCCGCCCTCGCCGCCTTGGCTCGTGAGGCGTTCGGGCACTATGTGTTGAACTCATCCATTAAGACTACCGCCGAGCTAGATAATGCGGGGATCCGTTTGCAGACCCTGTATGAATTAGACCGTCCGTCCGGGTCCCGAAAAACCTACTTGCGCGCCCGGAACATGTTTGATTCCGCCCACGCTGAGATAGAGCATCTGATTCAGGCCGGCTGGCCCAGCCATGCGCGGATTCTTCGTGAGCGCGGCCTGCTTTAATCGAGAGGAGAACATTGTGAGCAAAAAACCCGCCACCAGCCGCCTTGCGGCCAGCATCCTGGATCAGACCCTCAAAGGCATGTCGGAAGCCGCCGACCTCGCAGAGGAGCCTGCACAGGAATCTCCTACTCGTTCCGTGTTGGCGGCTCGCGAGGAGGACATCCGTGCCGCCAAGAAAAGCACCCGCGAGCGCATCCTCAGGCTTCGAGTTGACCCGGACAGTTGCCGGATGTGGGAGTACCACAACCGTCACTACGCTCTGCTAAACGAAGTGCGCTGTCAGGATCTGATTGAGGGCTTTCGGGCGATGGAGCAGCAGTTTCCGGCGATCGTTCGGGCTGTCGAAGGTGACCCTGAGCATGACTGGGAGGTGGTCTGCGGCGCCCGACGCCATTGGACAGCCGCCTATCTCGGTGTACCGTTCCTCATCGAGGTTCGCGAACTCAGCGATGAAGCGGCGTTTCGGCTTTCCGATATCGAAAACCGGGACCGTCAAGACATCAGTGAATATGAGCGTGCGCTGGATTACAAACAGGCCCTTGCCTTGTATTACGGAGGGAATCAAGCTCAGATGGCTCAACGTATCGAAGTGTCCGGCTCTTGGCTTAGCCGGTTCTTGGATTTGGCTGAACTTCCAGACGATATTATAAAGGCCTACCGCTCTGTGACGGAGATCCGGGCCGCGCATGCGAAGACCTTGAAGCCGTTGCTCGGCTCACCGACAAATCGCAAGCGCATACTGGAGACGGCGCGCGAGTTCCATGCCGACCCGCAGGAGGGGCGCAAGCTGATCGCCGCCCTCAAGGCTGCGACAAAAGGCTCCGCGAAAAAGGCAGCCCCACAGCGCCTCTATGCCTCAGCTACAGAACGGCCGATGCTTAGCGTCACAGCCAAGTCGAACGGGGGCTTGGTGCTGGAAGTATTCAAAGACAGTGGGGCCACGCGAGCGGAATTATTGGAGGCTTTCGAGCGATCAATTGAGGGGCTTTTTTCCTGAAATATTGTCAATTGACAAGATGTTGAAAACATTAAGAAAACAAGGGGGAAATCGAGGGTTTTTGTGGCGCCGTTTTCGACCTAACAGCACAGGTGAGTTTATGCCTTGAGGCATGTTTTGGGTCGCTATTCGCACGCCGTGAGCGGCCTCGAGATTGCGTCATTATGCTTCGTGGCATATTCTTCCTTCATGCGCCTACCTTTCGAGCTACCCGTTGCCGCAGCCATGCGAGTACCGCTGGCGCAGGTGCAACTCAGCCCATGTTTGCCTTCGAGCTGGGTTACCCCCGTCCTACAGCCGTCAGAGACTTCGCGGGAACCGGCCCTGGCCGAGCGTGCCGTTGCGCGGATGCTGTCTACCCGCCGCTATGAGTTGCTGGCAGGGCGGGCGGTGTGGCTAGCGGCTCAGCGCAACCAGGCTGCCGAAATAGAAGCGCTTGTTTATGTGTTAGAGGATCGGGTGGCGGCCGCGGTAGCGCTGTTTGAAATGAATCGCCGCGCCGAACTCTCGCTCATCGAGGAAGCGCAGGTGATGGCGCACCTGATCAGTGCGCACCGCTTCCGCCAACGGGAGATCGGCGAGATGCTAGGCCGACACCAAAGCACGGTGGCCCACACGGTGCGGTTGCTGGAGCGCTTGGCTCCCGCCGTGGTGGACCGGGTCTCCCAAGGCCGGCTATCCTTGGGACATGCAAAGGCCTTGATGACGGTACCGAAGGCGGAGCAGGGTGCATGGCTGGAACGAACTCTTGCCGGCGCCTGGTCGGTACAGACCTTGATGCAACAGATAAAGCAGCCCTCGGCTGCGGCGGATGTTGATTTGACTCGGTTGGAGCAGGAACTTACCGAGGAAATAGGGTGTACTGTAAAAATAGAACACAGTCCCGATGGACGAGGGTCTATTCGGGTGGCTTATTTTTCCTTGGCAGAGGCTGAGGGGGTGATTGCGCGCCTGCGCATGAGGCCTGCCCCCGAAAGTGATCTCTGGTGACGATGCAGACCTATTCCCAAAAAGTTCCGAATCTGGCGGTTGACGAGACTCTGGAGCAGTGCCTGGAGACTAATGTACGCTTTGCTCGGCGCTATCTGCGCTCGCACGGTGCCCTCAACCTGATGTTCGTGGGGTACGCTCCAAACTCAGAAGTGGTATGCCTCCAGCCGCAGGTTGATGCTGCTACCGACAAAGATCGGATGGTTGAGCTGGTTCGGCAGTTGTTTGTGGCGCACGACGTGCTTCGCTATTGCGTGCTGTCTGAGGCTTGGATGAGCCGAAATGTGGATTCCATGCCGTCCCAGTCACCGGATCGGGTAGAGGTGCTGCTGGTGACCGTCGGGGATGCCGAGCAAGACTTGTCGGCCTTGTGTCGGATGCAGCGTAATGCTCGAGGGAAGTTGTTGCGTGTCGATGATCCGGATGTTGCGGACGGCCGTCTTGTGGAGGGGCGTTTTACCCGATTACTGCATCCTTCGGGGCCGGCTGGGGAAGAGGTGCTTCGAGAGGCGAAGTCGCTGGCCCGCCGTTTTGGGGTCGGGGTGCGCACTTATTTACACTGAGCAGTTGCGTCGATCCGTTGTTTACCCGGCCTTTTTCTGAGCCAGCAGGGATGCGAACTCAAACAGATCCTTAACCCGGGTCGGGTGCTCGCTCGTTGCATTCCAGGCTCGATCCATCATAACGACCGTATCCACCAGCCCGGTAGCCTCAGCGCCATGAACGTGGGCCGGGTTATCGTCAATCATCCACGCGATTTGCTGGTAGAAGGTTAACTCCTCCTCCTTTTTGCGGTGCATCTCCACTACGCGCAACTCATCAGGCAGTAGCCGGTAATCGCCCAGCCACTGATACGTTAGAGCGTCTCCTTTCGGATGCCATCCGCGTGCGGTCAGAATTGCGACACGGTGGCCGGCGGCGCGAGCGGCCGCCAGCGCCTCTTGAGCACCCGGTTCCGGTGTGGCGTGATCGAGAATGTCGTGCTCCAGAAACGCATCAAGAATCTCTTCCCACGACACATTGTAAATGCCCGCCAAGTCATACCGATTCCACTCGTGGTGCGGGATATCCTTGCCTACCGCCTTAGCCAGCGCAGCCCGTATCGGATCGCGCAGGTTGGCGAGCACATCGTCAAGATCAAAGATTGCGTAGGACACGATTTTCCTTCGCCGAGCTATTTTGAATGCCCTCCAACCCACCACGCTTACCGCTGATTCCATGCTGCGTAATAAACTCAGCGATAGCGGAGGATTTCATTGGCTTGCCGAACCAGTAGCCTTGGATCTCGTCGCAGCCGTGGCGCTTCAGGTAGTCGTGCTGCGCCTCGCGCTCAACCCCCTCTGCATTGACTCGGATGCCCAACCCTTTCGTGAACGCGATAAGGCCGCTGGCAATGGTTTTATCGCTGCTATCGTAGTCTAGGTTAAAAATAAAGGAGCGATCGATCTTGATCTTGTCGACAGCAAAACGCTGAAGGTAGCAAAACGAGCTGAAACCGGAGCCGAAATCGTCCACTGCGATACGAACCCCCGCCTGGCGCAGCTTGATAATCTCATCAGCCAGGCTTTCGGCTTGGTGCATCATGACGGATTCAGTAATTTCCAGCTCAAGACGCTTCGGGTTCATGCCTTCGTCATACAGTATCTGCAATACGGAATCCGCAAAGCACTTGTCCTTGAACTGGATGATGGAGGCGTTGACGGACATCGACGGAAGTTTCAATCCCGCAGCATCCCAGCGTCGCATCTGCTGACAGGCCTCACGGATAACCCACTCGCCCATAGGCACAATCAGTCCTGTAGTTTCCGCGATAGGGATGAATTGATCGGGAGGGATCAAGCTTCCGCTTGGATGCACCCAGCGGATAAGCGCCTCTACGCCGCAGACCTGACCAGTGCCGACCTCCATCTGCGGCTGGTAGAACAGCCGATACTGGTTGTCTGCAAGCGCCTCCCGAATCTGATTTTCGATGCTCTTGCGGATCTGCACGCGCTCAAGCATGCGGGCGTCGAAAAAGGCATACCGGTTTCTACCGTTTTCCTTGGCGTGGTACATCGCGAGGTCTGCGTACCGGAGCAGCTGATCCGCCTGATCATCGTGGAAGGGAGCGAAAGTGATTCCGATGGAGGTGGTGACGTATAACTGGTCCCCTTCTACCTCAAAGGGTTCTGCCAGCCGGGACACGATGCGTGCCGCCAGTAGCTCGGCTGCGTCCACATGCACGATACCGGATTGAATAATTGCGAACTCGTCACCACCGAGACGAACAATCAGGTCCGAGTCACGGACGCAGGATTTCAGGCGCCGGGCCGCTTGGCGCAGCAGGGCATCTCCGGTTTGGTGCCCGAGCGTATCGTTGACATCCTTGAAATTGTCCAGATCGATGAACATAACGGCCAGCAGCCGGGACTGCGCATCGGATTCAGCGATCAAGTCGGGGAGGCGGTTTGCGAGATGGGTGCGATTTGGCAGCCCGGTAAGGGGGTCAAATTCCGCCAGATGGCGGATACGGGCCTCGTGCTCTCGACGCTCGCTGATACCTCGAACTACGGCGATTCGCAGGTTTTTACCCCCACAAACTGCCTCAGACAGACCGACTTCGACCGGAAAATTACTATTGTCTTTACGTCGCCCACACATCTCGACGACCGTTCCTGGCTGCGGAACCCCGCAAACATTGCGGCCGCAGGACTCGAACAGACCCGCTCTCGCAACGCAGCCTTGTGACGGTAATATGACGCTCAAAGGCTGGTCCTTGAGTTCCTGCAAAGAATAGCCGAAGATGCGCTCCGCCGACGGATTGAGGTCCAGTATATTACTGGATTCGTCCAGGGTCAGGATGCCGTCCATTACACCTTCTACTACGGCGCGGTGATAGTCTCCCTTCATCTGCTCCACGCATTGTTTTGAATATTCTGCGGCCATTACGGCAACCTCGACCTCAATAAGCTACACCATATACGTCATATATTACTGTAGCATGAGTATCGTTGTCAACAGTTTGAAGCCTGCCCGGAACTCAAGCCCGGTAGCGACCCTCCGGGGCCGGGAAACCGCGCTCACTGCAATCGGTGAGCCGACCGAGAACCTGTAAAGCAACCCCGATGGAATGGACTGCAAGAGGGCCAGGACTTGCTTCGTCGCAGGACTCGGGTGCCGCTCGCCTGCGGAAGGGAATAATGCTGGGGGCCGGAGTGACGCTCAGTGCCTGCGCCTGTAGGTATGGGAGAAGGTAGTGCTGCGGCTCGAGAAGCCAGCTTGACTGCCTGGTGCGTGACTGGCGGAGCACGATGACGGCCAGTCCGCCGTGCGGCGCCCGGGTTTGACGAAGCTTATCGGACAGGGACGCAGCGGTTCGATGCAAACACAAAACGATATGTCGTGCGTAGCTCGTCGCCGCAGGAGGTGGCTGGTGCTTCAGGTGCTGACCGTCGATAGGGAAAGAGAGGGCCAATGCTGGAGAGGGGAGTGCCAAATTGCGAAACTGAGCAGCGTTGAGTGTATACCCGTAACCAAGACCTCCATTACAAGGCGCTTCCATGCTTGCGGATTGTCGAAGTGCTGCTTGAACGTTAGCCAGGTAAGAGGCGTGTGCCTCCAGATAGCAACGGATCTCGCCCTGCGGAAGTAACTCCGGCAAGGCGAGCTTCAGGGATTGCGCAACTGCCTCGAACATACTCTACGTCGCCAGATCGAATGCATCCATCTCCCCGCCACCGGTGATGGCTCGGGTACGAGCCTTCGCCTCGGCGTCAGCTTTACTGATTGCTGCGTTGGCTGCCTGCTGGATCGCCACGATCAGCCCTTCACCGGTCTCCGTCGCACGAATAGCCACGATCTGGTGATTACCTCGCACCACGACCTCGACCACACCCGTTTCATCGCTGGCGGAGAACTCTTCCGCCTCAAGCACTGCCTTCATTTTGCGCAGGGCCGCCTGAGTTTTCAGGGCGTGCTTAACGATCTTGCCCGCCTTCATGGTTTTTTTGACAATACTCACGAGCCACTCCTTTATTTGTTGGTGTCGATCCAGGCGGACAGCTTCTTTGAATCGGTCAGCACGTCGTCAGGGATGGACAGCCCCTTGCTCTCGGCAATGCGATTTGCAAAGCCCAGCTGCTTCTCGGTCGGCGGAAAGGGCTTGCCGGCATGCTCGTCCAGAAACGCCTTGCAGACCTCACGATCGGTTTGAAGGTTCTCCGGCAGGGGGATGCCGAAGGTATTCGAGATCTTCTCAGCGAAAGCGATTTGGGCATCGCTAGGGGCGGAGGGGGTGGTGGTTCCGGTCATTGGAGCTCCTTTACTACGGTTGAAATGTGATTTAATCGCGGAGAGGGTGCGGTCGGGCTTCAGTCCTTTCAGGAGATGAATGCGGCCACTAACCTGCGCCACCATGCGCCGCTCAAATTCCGCCGCACTGGACTGACCTTCGGCGATAGCATCGAGTTCGGCTTCCCAGCGAGCGGTTTCAGCAATGTCGTATAATTCAGGTGGCAGCACTGCGATCAGCGAACGCCCAGCAGGTGTTGATACGATGTATTTCTTGCGGTTGATGGTTTCGTTTTTCAGCAGACCTCGACGTTTAAGCCCCTCAATGATCGGCGGCCGTGTGGCGGGGCGTCCAATGCCCGAGATGCGCTTGAGTAGCTTGGCCTGATCGCTGTCCTCGACGAATTTCCCCGCCTGGTCCATATCCTCGATCAGCAAGCCCTCGGTGTAACGCTTTGGTGCTCGGGTTTTCTTGGCAACAACCTTGACGGACATCACCGCTGCCATTTCACCGTCAACCACCGGAGGTAGTTCCGTTGCCGCTGCGCTCTGTTTGGAGGTAGTCATTTAAAGCTTTTCAACCAAGATAAACGAACGCATAGTATAGCAAGCGTATAGACTAAATATCAAGCGCAAATTCAGGTCTGCCGAATTGGCCGGCGTGTACTTGTGCATTACCGATATGCCGGCGCAACAGAGCCAGCGCGCTATTGTGCCGCTCCGCACCGCCACAGCTTGCGCAATAATCCGCCAATACCACTGGCCGGTAATTGGTTTCAAAGAGGTCGAAGGCCGCCTTGAAGATATTGCAGTCGGTTTCAACGCCTGTCAGATACACCGTGTTGACCGAGGTTCCGTAGAGGTGTGGCAGCACATTGAGGGGGAGGCCGAACCCTGAGGTGGTGATGGTGTGATCCTTGGCTTGGTGAATGAATTGAGGGACGATCCCCGTTTCAGGGTCGTCGAGCGCCAACCCATCCCAACCGAGCGTCTGGGAAAGACCTCCCACATGGGGCGGGTTGATGAATTGGGTGAAAAACACCTTCTCAAATGGCACGGACTCCAGTAGCTCGCCGATCCGATCAGGTAGATACTCGGTCGCTTCGTTCATAAAGGCGATTTGCTGATTCATTACGATCAGGGCGGCAGGCAGAACGGGCATAGGTCTCTCCAACAACAGGGTCAGTCAATCAAGCGAATAAGGGGTCATAGATATAGCGATCAGGGCGGACTGTTTCTCGTAGACGGGGTAATGGCCGGGGACAAGGAATTTCCATAATCGGGACGCTATCTCGGGGAGTGGCTATCCTCTATGAATTGACGCTCTTGGCAGGACTAGAGGTACTGCACCATGCCTTGGGCGATGGCCTCGATGACGGGCACTGCCACTGAATTTCCGAATTGCCGGTAGGCCTGCGTGTCAGACACAGGAATACGGAACGTGTCGGGATACCCCATCAGCCGGGCACACTCCCGTGGCGTTAGCTTTCGTGGCGGTCGCCCGTCTTGCCGGATCAGCAATTCACTGCCGTCTTTTCCGTAGCGCGCAGATAGCGTGCGACCGACACCCTCAGGACCGAATAAACCAAACCCAAACCCATTGCCCTTGGCTCGCTGCGCCCGCTTGCGGGCCTGGAGGTACTCCCACAAGCGATCCGATAAGGTGTATTTCGTAGCGACCTCGGCTCGCGGCCCCTCGGTATAGGGTGGCTCAGCGATCTCGCTGCCATCCTCCGGATGCAGGATCTCACGCAGGGTCGGGCCGGCGGCAGGGTCTCGAAGCGCCACATCAGCCCAGTCAAAGACATTCTTCTCGCGAAACCCTACCAGGTAGATCCGTTCGCGGTGCTGCGGGACCCATCCGCGAGCATCAATGATGCGCCAATGCAGGTGGTACCCAAGCTCATGCGTGAGGGTTTCGCGGATGAGCTCAAAGGTGCGCCCTTGGTCGTGCGAAACCAGGTTTTTGACGTTCTCCAGCAGGAAAGCCGCCGGGCGATGGTGCGCCAACAGGCGGGCGATCTCGAAAAACAGGGTGCCTTGCGTCTGGCAGGCGAAGCCGTGCGCACGCCCCAGGGATTGCCTCTTCGATACGCCAGAGAGGCTAAAGGGCTGACAGGGGAATCCAGCCAACAGAATCTGGTGCGCCGGAACTGCTTCTGAGGGTATTGCGCGGATGTCGCCGACGACAGGGTGGGACTGCTGGTGATTGGCCAGATAGGTTTGTGGCGCGAAGCGATCCCACTCACTGGTAAAAACGCAGCGGCCGCCCATGCGCTCAAAACCCAGTCGTATGCCGCCGATGCCGGCGAACAGGTCAATAAAATCAAGTCTATGAGTTGACATATTTAGTAAAGCTTGCGTCTTGACTTAACCGTCGCGCCGAGAAAGGGCGCGAATAGTGGCGCCGATCCAGCGCACCACAGGGACTGCGAAGGAGTTGCCGATGGCTTTGTAGCGGGGGCCGTCAGGGCACTGCGCGGCAGACTGGTTGCGACGAGAGATGCGCGTGTGATCGTCCGGCATGCCTTGAAGGCGCTCGCATTCACGCGGGGTCAAGCGCCGCACTGCGAGGGAGTCGAGAATCGCCGGGTAGTCCTGTCCGGGTTTTCCACCGCCTTGATTGAGCGCGCCACAAGAACGCATCAGGCGCAGCTCTCCGCGCTGATTTTGTGCCAGCGCCAGCACCTCGTGGTCTTGGGGGGCGTCGCCGAGAGGGGGTTCGTCGTCTTGATTGACGAGCGATTCGCCCCTCTCATCAACCGCACTCCCTCCCGGGAGGCACAGGGCCACTGCCAGCTGTCCACCGCCATTCTGGTGACTGCCGGCATGCCCCATGGCCCGTAGCGTTGGAGCTAGATCCTCCGTGGCGTCGCGGCCGTCATCTTTACAGGAAAAGGCAACGGCCGGCGGACTGCCGCCGTTCCCGCCCACGACCAGCGTAGGAGAGATGTCTTCGCGAATAATCTGTTCCAGCCCGGAGTGCGGGTAGAAGGCCAGCAGGTCCTTGCCGATTACCGTCGGGAAGACCCTTTGCGCCTCCATGCCGGCATCCGAGTTGTTGTAGGGATTGCCGGCGCGCAAGCCTGGTGCGACTGTGTCTTCGGGACAAGGTCTTTCTTCTGTGGGTCGGCGGCAACTCAAGAGCAAGCCGCTACGGGCTGCGTTATCGTCAGCCCCGACAACCCCGGGGCCGTTGCTCGTCAACGCACCGGTGCGCTCTGCGCAGCTTACGACTCGTCCCGCTCCACTACCTGCTGAAGCGCCTGCAATAGCAGCGGCGGAAGCGTCCGGCCTCGCTTGGTCGCTCGCCGCAGAATGCCTGCGCACGCCCTCGGCGACAGGTAATACTTCGGGTCGACCCCGCTCGTCTCGAGGATGTCTCGCAAGCTCACGCAGCTCGGCGCAGGCTGCTGCGAGGACAGGGTGTCGGTCACGAAAACCGGAGACTTCATCAGCAACCGCATCATCTGCGGGTCCTTGGCAAAACGGCGGGGGATCATAGAAAAGCGCCTCCATCAAGGCAGGGATGAGCGAGGTCTGCGGCCAGGTCAGAGGCAGACGGTTAATGCGGGAGAGCAGGGGAGGGAGCAGTGCTGCCCAACACGCCTGAAGCCGTGCGTAGCGCTCCGACGCATCGGTCTGAGCTACGTTGCGCAGCACCTCGATGAGTGCCGCCAGGCGGTCTGCCACGGAGGTAAAGACGTCACTTCCAGACGTGGTTGCGCCCAGCGCGAGATCCAACTCTTTTGCCAGATCGGCCGGCGTCGCCGCCAAGCGGGCCAGCACCGCATCAACCAGTAGCAAACGCTGACGGATAGCGTCCCCCACAAGGTCCCCCGATTTAGCCCAGGAGGACTCATTGGGCTGCCAGGCGTGGATCATAACCGTGTAGTCTGCGGCGGCTCGTGCCCGCTTACGGGCAGCCTGCTTGGGCGTGACGGTGGCAGGGTTGGCTGTGGCTTCAGGGGTGTTGCCATGCAGGGCCAGGTAGGAGGCCTCGGCGAGGCACTCGAGCAGCGCTTGCGCCGCTTCCGGGACACCGTGGCGCAACCCGAGGTCGAGCCGGTGCCCAACGAGGAAGACTCGACGACGGCGCTGCGGGACACCAAAGTCCTGGGCGTCATAAATATCGGCATCCACGGCGTAGCCGAGGCTGGTCAGGTAGGCGATGATTTCGGTCAGCGCAGCACCTTTATTGATGCTGAGCAACCCGGGAACATTTTCGAAAACCACCCACTCGGGGGCGGTGTCGCGCACAGCGCGCAAGTATTCAAAAATCAAGTTACCGCGCGCATCATCCAGCCCTCGACGAAGGCCGGCGACGGAAAAGGCCTGGCAAGGGCTACCTCCGATCAACAGGTCGATATCGGTGCCGAGCTCCTGCCAGTCGATCTCGCTGACATCGCCGAGGTTGGGGACGGTGGGCCAGTGATGCGCCAATACCGCACAGGGAAAGGGTTCGATTTCGGCAAAAGCAGCGGCCTGCCAGCCAAAGTCTTGCCAAGCGAGAGAGGCGGCTTCAACACCGGAAAACAGACTCAAATATCGAAAACTCACGCACAGCCCCGGCGATTTGGCAATAAGTGGCCCGCTCACTAAGCCAGTGAGAGGGAGTTATGGCAGGAGGAGTGACCTGAACTGGCGCCTGAAGGGCGTCCAACCCCGTGGTTGTGGGGTCTAATACGATAACACTGTTAACAGTGTAGCAACAGTATAGGTTTGATGTCAATAGCCGCGACGCCGAACAATGGGCCGTCCCTGACCCTGTATCCACATGCGTACCGGGGATGCCCCAAGGGCCTTGGGCCGTAAGGCCAGACGATTGTGTGGTTCCTTCGTAGATAGAGAAGACTTTGCGCGAACCGGAAACACGCGAGACCGCGCTGCACAAAGGAGTGGCCTCGCACTCAAGGACTTGGACGAGGTGCGCTTCGAAGGGAATAATTTAGTGAAGAACACCTCCGTCTGTTAGTATAGCGACGCCACATAACTCAAAGGGGGCGTACATGGACGCAAAAGAATTCACCAAGCTGGCGGCCGGACTAAAGCTGTCCAGCGAACAGATCGAGATGGCACGCCGCGTTTTGGTGGGTGGCGAGTCGCGCGCCAATGTTGCGGCCAGCGCCCGCGACCCGAGCCGGGTCTCCAAGGTCCTGTATGGTCGCCTTCAGAATGCGCTGGCCAAGATTCTGGGACTGAAACTGGAGCAGGAGGGGGTACCTCCCAATTGGCGCGTGGTTACGGTCGTTGTGCCAAAAACCACAGCCGAGGCGATACGTGAGATGGAGCGGCAGGCACACGCAGACCGCATGGAGCGGACCATCGCCGACACCTCACTGGAAGGCGCCCGAGAAGTCCCCGTTCGTCGTAGACGGAAAAAGAAGGCGGCCGCGGTCGGCAGCCCGCTCCGGTCAAAGGTCGGAGGCGTTCGAATCGCACTGGGGGCCGAGGGGCTTGAAACCAAGATGGCGCGAGTGCGCAAGACCGCAGGATCGAAGGCAGCTGCGCCGAAAAGCAAAGCCACCTCTTCGAAAAAGGCGCCTGTAAAACCACAAAAGACACGAACAAAAGCGGCCACTCGCAAGGCGCGCACAAAGAAGAAGTCTCGTGCCCGCTAGTTGTTGCGCGAAGAAAAGAGGCCACCGGTTGGGGTGGCCTCTGAGTTAAGAGTAGCTCTTTGCCTGACCCTCTATGATTTCAAGCAATTCTTCCGCGTCCTCTCCGTACTCGTAAAACCCGGCCCAACCACTTCCGTTGTCGGACTCAAATGTCATGCGACTCTCTACGCCCTCGACCCGATAGTGCAGCTCAATGTGCACCGCATCCTCGCTGGTGGCGCCCGTTAGGCGCAGGATGTCGGTCTGTCGCGAGTCAAAATGGGCGATAGTGTATCGAGCGCCGCGCCGATCCAGTCGCGCGCGGACAAGCTCAATGAATTGATTTTCCTTAGAACTGCTCTCCGTTTCCATTAAACACCTTCTGCTTTGAACCATCCTTTTTTGACATCCTCCCCACGGCTAAAGCCGGGGGATTCCTCCTGCGAGACGCTCATGCCCGAGCGCGAGAATGTTCCTGGCCGCGTTGATGTCGCGGTCATGGCGCGTACCGCACGCCATGCAGGACCATTCCCTTATTCCAAGTCCTGACCTACCTTTCGGACTGCTGTCGGAGATGACGCCGCAGCACGAACAGGCTTGGGTGGTATACGCTTCGTCGACTTCCTCGAACCATACTCCGTGCGCGATCGCCTTGTAGCGGAGTTGGGTTCGGAGCGTGCTCCAGCCGGCGTCCAGCACGGATTTCGCCATGCGGGTTTTCGCCAGCGTCGATGCGCTCACGTCGCCGACAAAGATGGCGGCGTGCTGGCGAACCAGCCTGCCGCTGAATTGGTGCAGCGCGTCCTTGCGCCGGTTTCTGATCTTGGCGTGGATCGCCTTGACCCGCTTGAACTTGCGGGCACGCTGGGCGATCCCAAGCTTCTGCTCCAGCGCACGGTAGGGCTGCATCGCCTCCAGCCGTGCGCCGTCCGAGCAGACGGCCACATCCTTGAGGCCAAGATCGATGCCGATGGCGGTCGCGCCCGTGGGCGCGGCCTGCACCGGCGCTTCAACTTGGACGTTGAAATACCAGCGGCCTCGCGCATCCTGCGCGAAGCTGCCAGCGCGGAATTTGAAGGACTCCAGTCCATAGCTGTCCCAGACGGCAAAGCTCTGACCGGCGAACCGCACCTTGCCGCCCTCAAACTTTGCCGCACGCGATTTGAACGGAATCCAGCCCAGGCTGCGCTTTGCGCCCCTGGACACGCGCCAGCGCAGCTTGCTGGTCCTGAACTGGCTTCGGGCCTTGGCATGCACCGCGATCACCTCCTGGATCGTGGCCGAGCCGATCATCCACCCGCGGGTCTTGTTGATCCCTGCCGTAGCCTTCTGGATGGCGAAGGCCGACATCCATTCGCCCTGAATCCAGCCCGCGCCCGGCACGGGCACATGCCATGCCTCGTAGCTCATCTCATTCGCCAGGTTCCAGACCTGATTGACCTCGACCGCCATGCGATCAAGCGCGGCGGTGTGGCGGTCTTTCACCCGCACGCTCAGCGTCTTGATCATGGTCTTTGCGGTCATGCAAGGCTCCCAAGGTAGTTGGCCCATTTCTCGCGCTCTTTCGGGCGCTCGGAGGTCTGCTGGTTCTCGATGTACTGCTTCACCACCGCCAGCGGCGCGCCGCCGACCGTGGCCACGAAATAGCTGTTGCTCCACATCGTCGGCAGCTTGCGACGAAGGTGCGGGAACTCCGCCCTCAAGAGGCGCGAACTGCGCCCCTTGAGCGTCTTCACGAAGCGGTTGACGCCCCATTGCGGATCGACGCTCACCAGAAGATGGATATGATCCTGGTCGGTTCCCATCTCGATGATTTCCACGTCCATTTCAGCAGCCACCTCGCGCGCAATCGCCTTGAGGCGCTGTTCCACCTCGCTGACCAGCACCTTGCGCCGATACTTCGGGCAAAAGATGACATGGTACTGGCAGGCGAACACGACGTTGTGGTTGGAGCGGTAGTTCATGGCTCGTATTATCTCGCAACTCACGGAATAACACAACAACCCTCACCGGCTTCGCCGGGCGCTATCCCTCCTCATGGCTAAAGCCAGGGGCTTCTCGCGCAATTTTGGTGAGTACCTCCAGATGGTATAGCGACCTCCTGCGCCGAAGCATACCAAAAAGCCTTCCTGCGGAGACCGTCTTGGTGTATACTAACAAAATGCAGTATAGCAACCGTATATGAGTGTGTGAACGGGAATTCCCCTATTGAGCGCCCTTTGGATCGCACGCTCGGTTGGGTTGGGGCGGCCGCCGGGCTTGGTGGCTCGCTGATCCTGGCGATTGATCTCCAATACGCTCCGCTGGCCTTCGCTGTCTGGTTTTTGAGTAACTTTGTCTGGGTTGCTCACAGCTGGCGCACCGGCATCTGGTCGCAAGGGATGATGCAGGTCGGTTACGCCGTGATCAATACCGTGGGAGTCTATCGATATTTCGGCCCCGGCGCAGGGATTGGCGCAGGATTTGCGACCCTGGGGTTTCTCTGGCTGATTGGGCGCGGGTTGCACGGAGATACGTCTGGTAGGGCTGAATGGGGGGCTACGCGAACATTGGGTTGGATTGGGTGTGCTAGCGGGTTGCTCGGGTCCTTGATTGTCGCGCTGGCGCTCGGCGGGGAGCGATGGGGTTTTCCGGTGTGGGTCCTCTCGAATAGCGCCTGGCTTGCTCACGCCTGGCGGACCCGTGTATGGGCTCAGGCCGGGATGCAGGTCGGGTACTTCGGGATCAATGCGTTGGCGCTCAGTAATTATTTTGGACCTCTATGGGGCGGGACGCTCCTCGCCTACCTGCTGTTTTTGCTGATCTACCTGTATGGGGTGGGGCGCCGGGCAGCCCCAAGCTTTGCGGCCTGAGCGTTCGCTATATTGATCGTACAGGTTCATTACGAGAGGAAGAGGAATTCATGCATCAATACCTGAAAATGGCTCGCCATATTCTTGAAAATGGCGTCGACAAGGCAGATCGCACAGGCACCGGCACTCGGTCGGTGTTCGGGTATCAGGCCCGATACAATCTGCGTGAAGGTTTTCCGCTGGCAACTACCAAGCGGGTTTTCCTGAAAGGGATTATCCACGAGCTGCTGTGGTTCTTGAAGGGTGATACCAACATCCAGTACTTGCGCGACAACGGTGTGACTATCTGGGATGAGTGGGCCGATGAGAACGGTGATCTTGGTCCAGTCTATGGCTATCAGTGGCGTAACTGGCCGGCACCGGACGGCACGAAGATCGATCAGATCCGCAACGTCATTGAGACGCTGAAGACTCGTCCTGATGATCGCCGCATCATCGTATCTGCCTGGAATGTAGCTGCGGTGGAAGGGAAAGATCCTATGGGTCCAATGGCCCTGCCTCCATGTCACGCCTTCTTCCAGTTCTACTCAGCGCCGCTATCTGCTGAGGAACGACTGGCGTTGCTGCGCGAGACAGATTCGGATGCTGCGGATACTGTTGTAGGTCATTGCTCGAAGGACCCTGCGAAGATGCTGACCCTTGATAACGAGGATCTCGCACAGGATTTGCTTGATGATGCCGGTGTTCCGCGGCGCGCACTGTCTTGCCAGATGTACCAACGTAGCGCTGATTGTTTCCTCGGCGTTCCATTTAATGTTAGTTCGTATGCTCTACTAACAATGATGGTAGCACAGGTAACAGGTCATGCGCTAGGCGATTTTGTGCATACCACAGGAGATCTGCACATTTATCGAAACCATTTCGACCAGATCAAGGAGCAGCTTACGCGCGAGCCGCGGCCGCTGCCCACCATGAAGCTCAATCCGGAGATCAAGGATATCTTTGATTTCCGCTATGAGGACTTTGAGTTGGTTGGCTACGATCCGCATCCTGCGATCAAGGCCCCTGTCGCTGTGTAATTCACCGCCGCCTCGTTTTCGGGGCGGTGTTTTTTTGTTTCAGCGTACTGTGCGTACATCGAGGTTGGCGCAGTCCTCGGCAAGCACGGGTTTCGCCGTGTGCGAGGCGCCTTGTATGTGACCGAGAACGAGGGTATGGCGAATCTGTTCCTCGTCATCCGGGCACTGCGCGCCAGAGCTTGGAAACTTGTTTGGATCAACCGAATGGATACTCTTGACATCCTCCCCGCCCTGAAGAGACGGGGATTCCAGCTAGGTCGCTGACGCAACCTTCTGGGGTTCCTGCTTCACTGCAAAAGCCAACGCTTCCGCTCCACAGGCTAGAACGGCATGCCCTGCCGCTAGGATATTGCGTGCCGCATTCGTATCGGCATTGTCGTGATGCCCGCAGCGGACACGATGAGCTTGATCCGAATGACAGCTATCGCCGCGCTGATGCATTAAATCGCTGACCCGTGCCAGCAAACGTACTCAACTTCGGATACCTGAAATACCGATGAGTGATTCTTGCCGGGGCGTGTCCGATCAACCCCGTGACTGATGGCCTCGCAGCTCGGCGGGGAGGGTTTCCCGGATGAGGGTAAGGGGTATCTGCGTATTCTCGGCAATTTCGGCGTAGGTACGGCCTTTTTTGCGTAACGAAATAATGCGCTTGCGGACTCCAGCGGGCAGGTCTGCGGCACTTTTTGATCTGCGCCCTCGCATTTCCGGGGGCAGGATTTCCGGAAGGTACAGCGGAGCAACGCCGGTCTTCTCGGTGATCTCTTGGTAGGTTGCCCCTTTTTTGCGCAGCGCCAGTATCTGCGCCTTGGTTTTGTCTGTAATGGCGGTGCGTCGCAGATGTCCTTGCATGCTCTCGGGGAGTACCTCCCGAATAGCGGAAAGGCTGAAGCCGGTTTCCGCCGCGATAGCCTGATAACTGAGGCCCCGCTTGCGGAGCGCCTGCACTTTCCTCACCTGGACGGGCTGCAACCCCCCCTTGGTGACCTCGGATTCGTCCACAGCCTTCCGCACCAGGTCCATGGGGATGCGCAGTTCGTCTTGGATTCGGTTAGGGGCCAAGCCTTGGCGGCGCAGTCGTAGGATGTCTTGGCGGAGTCTGGTCGTTAGCGTGGTCGGAGCCTTCGGCGGGATCGCCAAGGTGATGGGCTGGCCGGAGGACTGTCGCTCGATCAGGGAGATGCGGTGGATATCCGTCAGCGGAACGGCTCGCTGCACGAGGTTTCGGACCACCTGCGGGGTGACGCCGTATTCTCGGGCAACCTGAAGCTGGCGAGTACCGTCAACCAGCGCGGCCCGGGCCATGGCCTTGTGTTCGGCAGGCCAGTTCGACCAGTCGGTCAGTTTCTCGAATTGCCTTGGGGTGTAACAGGGGAATGCAGTCCTGGACATGGGGAACCCTCCTAATTACCTGGCCGGCATCATACCGGATTCGGGGTCAAAGCGCAAAGTAACGTTCTCACATTCGCTATACAAACCGAGGCACAAACCTATTAACAGAGGAGTGGGAGTATGAATTCTGCCGAAAGTCCGGTGAGGATCGAGAAGAAAATCACTGGCTTTACCGTGAAAAAGGAGGAGGTCGCCCCCGGGGCGGTGGTTCCCGCACCGGTTACGGAAGTCTCGGTGTCGGAACCCGTCCAGCTTAATGAGACGGTCTCTCGTCCCGAAAAGATGGTCGGCGAAACCTACAAGATCAAAAACCCCCTGAGCGAGAGCGCCCTGTATGTCACCATCAACGACATCGTGCTCAACGAGGGGACTGATCATGAGGAACGGCGCCCCTTCGAGATCTTCATCAACTCGAAGAACATGGAGCACTTCCAGTGGGTTGCTGCCCTGACGCTGGTGATCTCTGCGGTCTTCCGCAAAGGTGGTGACGTGACCTTTCTGGTTGAAGAGCTGAAGAGCGTATTCGATCCGCGAGGTGGTTACTGGAAGCCCGGCGCTGGCGTGTTCATGAACTCGACAGTGGCTCACATCGGTGCGGTCATTGAGGATCATCTCGTGAACATCGGACTCCTGAAGAAGCCCGGATTGGACGAGCATCAGCGGAAGCTGATTGCGGAAAAACGAGCGCAATATGCGAACGAACCGCAAGGCGAGTCCGAAGAGTTTCCAGCGTCAGCAACCTTGTGCGCAAAGTGCAGCAAGAAGGCCGTGATCATCATGGATGGTTGTGCGACCTGCCTTAACTGCGGAGACAGTAAGTGTCAATAATGGTTTAAAAGTGTTCTTGACCTATTGAAAAATAAAGGAAATAAGCTTTTTTGATTAGGTCATAAGCTACAAACCCAGCATTTCGCCCCCTCGCCTAGAGGGGGTTTTCTTTAGCCCATCCAACGCCTTGTGTCGCCCTTGCTGCGCAACCTGTTTGCTGGCGGGGTTGCGGTGGAGGGTGAGGCGGTGACAACTCACCCGTTCTTTTCGCTATATATCTGTGAGGACATTGGCCAATGAACTCATCAATAGGAGAGGATATGAAACCTGAACTGAAGGTCGTAAAGAGCGTCGGCCAGACCGAACCCTCAATGGGTGCGGCCTCGCTGGACGTTTGGGATAAGAAGTACCGCCTGAAGGCAAAAGATGGTCAGATCCTTGATCAGACGATTGAGGACACCTACTGTCGAGTCGCCAAGGCGATCGCCGCGGTCGAAACGACTGAGGAGAAGCGCAAGGAATGGGAAACCAGGTTCTTGTGGGCGTTGCAGCGCGGGGCGATCCCTGCGGGGCGCATCACCTCAAACGCCGGCGCCTTGGAGCACAAACCGGCAACATCGACGATCAACTGCACGGTATCGCAGACGATCAGGGATTCCATGACGGCAATCCTGGACGGTGTGAAGGCGGCAGGTATCACGCTCAAGGCAGGCTGTGGCATTGGGTACGAGTTCAGTACCCTGCGCCCGCGAGGAGCGTTCGTGGCAGGTGCCGGGGCCTACACCTCGGGGCCGTTGAGCTTCATGGATATCTACGATTCCATGTGCTTTACGGTGTCATCAGCCGGCGGGCGTCGTGGCGCGCAGATGGCGACTTTCGACATCGGCCACCCGGATGTTATGGATTTCATTCGGGCCAAGCGTGAGGACGGAAAACTGCGTCAGTTCAATCTGTCGCTGCTGATCACGGACGAGTTCATGAAAGCGGTGAGCGAGGATGCCCTGTGGAGGCTTGCCTTCCCGTTGGATCCTCGTGAAAAAGACACCGTGGACATGGACGACCCGGATCAGATCGTGTGGCGGGAGTGGCCTCTCACCGAGGGGTACATTACCGACGCATCCAATCTGGTCGCCTGCAAGGTGTATAAGGTACTGAAGGCACGTCGCCTCTGGGATATGATCATGGCGTCAACGTATGATTTCGCCGAGCCGGGGTTCATTCTCATCGACAAGATGAATGAGATGAACAACAACTGGTTTTGCGAGAACATTCGTGCTACGAATCCCTGCGGTGAGCAAGGATTGCCTCCGGATGGGGCTTGCCTGCTAGGGTCGGTGAATCTGACGAAGTTTGTCAGGGATCCGTTTACAGACCGCGCGCGCTTTGACTGGGACGAGTTCCGTGAAGTCGTCAAGGTGTTCACGCGTATGCTGGACAATGTGGTGGAGATCAACGGTCTGCCCTTAGCGGAGCAGCGACTGGAGATCATGCGTAAGCGCCGCCACGGCATGGGTTACCTCGGGTTGGGATCGACGCTGGCCATGCTTTGCATGAAGTACGGTTCGGCGGAATCTTTGGCGTTTACCGAGGAGGCCACACGTGAACTGGCTGTTGCCGGCTGGGAGGCTGGGCTGGAACTCGCCGAAGAGAAGGGTCCTGCCCCGATCATGCTGGATGAGTTTACGGTAACCGAGGAGATGTTGCGCAAGCGTCCGGAGATGGTGGCCGATGGCTATACGGTCGGTGATCGTGTCCCGGGTCGGGTGCTGCATGCGAAGTATTCGCGTTATATGCAGAATCTGGCTTCGGTAGCGCCGGAACTCGTGAGGAAGCTGGCGGAGACGGGGGCTCGCTTTACGCATCACTCGTCGATTGCGCCGACCGGGACGATCTCCTTGTCGCTTGCGAATAACGCCAGCAACGGCATCGAGCCGTCATTCTCACACGAGTATTTCCGGAACATCATTCGTGACAATCGCAGCACCAAGGAACGAGTCGCGGTGATGAGCTACGAACTGCGCGCCTATCGCCACTATGTGGATGAGAACGCCCAGGCCGAGGACCTGCCTAAATATTTCGTTACGGCAGAGAGCGTTACGCCCAAGGAGCATGTGGATGTGCAGGCTGCGGCTCAGAAGTGGATCGATTCGTCGATCTCGAAGACCGCGAATGTCCCGACGGATTTTCCTTACGAGGAGTTCAAGGACATCTACCTGTATGCCTATGAGCAGGGACTGAAGGGATGCACCACGTTCCGCTTCAATCCGGAGGCGTTCCAGGGAGTGCTGGTCACCGAGAAGAACCTCAAAGACACCACCTACCAGTTCACACTGGATGATGGGTCTGTCGTGGAGCTGACTGGTGACCAGGAAGTCGAATACGATGGCGAGACACACACTGCCGCCAATCTGTTCGATGCGTTAAAGGATGGTTATTACGGGAAACACAAGACCAGTTAAATCTGGTCTCAACCCCGCACTTCACCCGCCTCTTCGAGGCGGGTTTTTATTGCGCCAACCCCCATAAGCCTTGAAACATGAGCGCACCCAGGCTATACTAATGTAAAGTAAATGAAGCCAACAAACAGCATCTCCAAGGACTAGCCATGACTCCTGACGCCCGTGCCTCTTTCCTGCGCCGCGAACTCGCCCGCCACAATCATCTGTACTATGTCTTGGATACTCCCGAGATCCCGGATGCGGAATATGACCGTATGTTCCAGGAGCTGCTGGGTCTGGAGCGAGCAAATCCGGCGCTGCGCACGCTGGATTCCCCGACCCTGCGAGTGGGCGGTGCGGTGCGGGCGGGCTTTGAGGAGGTCGTGCATCTGCGCCCAATGCTGTCGCTCGACAACGCCTTTGAGGACCAGGATGTCGCCGCTTTCGTGCGGCAGGTCGAGTCCGTGCTTGGTGTTAATGAGGTGGACTTTGCGGCTGAGCCAAAATTTGACGGACTGGCGATCAGCTTGGTCTACGAGCAAGGAGTTCTGACTCGTGCTGCAACCCGTGGGGATGGCACCACCGGCGAGGAGGTGACGGCGAACGCCCGCACGCTGCGCTCGATCCCCCTTCGTCTGCGCACAGAGACGCCTCCTGCGCTTCTTGAAGTGCGGGGTGAGGTCTTGATGACCAAAGCGAGCTTTGCCGCCCTCAACGACCGTCAGCGGGCCGCAGAGTTCAAAGAGTACGTGAACTGCCGCAACGCTGCGGCCGGTTCGCTGCGCGTGCTGGACCCGAGCATCACAGCTGCCCGCAAGCTGGATTTCTTTGCGTATGCGCTCGGCGAGGTAGATGGGGGGCAGGTGCCTGACCGGCATAGCGCTGTCCTGACTTGGCTGGAAGAGTTTGGATTTCAGGTCTCTGACCTTCGTCGCACGGTGCGCGGGACGGGAGGACTACTGGACTACTTCGCTTGGATCGGCGAGCAGCGTCCGTCGCTCCCGTTCGATATCGATGGCGTTGTTTACAAAGCGGATCTGTTTGAGCATCAACAGGAACTGGGGTTCGTTTCACGCGCCCCGCGCTGGGCGATTGCCCACAAATTTCCTGCCGAGGAGGCGCTCACGCAGGTGCTTGACATCGAGATACAGGTCGGGCGTACGGGGCGACTGACCCCTGTAGCCAAACTCGCCCCGGTGTTCGTCGGGGGCGCCACCGTCGCCTCGGCGACGCTCCACAATCAAGACGAGATCGATCGCAAGGATGTCCGTATCGGCGACACCGTCGTCGTGCGCCGCGCCGGTGACGTGGTGCCGGAACTGGTGCGGGTGTTGCCGGATCGTCGCCCGGCGGCCGCAACACCTTTCAAACTGCCTGACTCGTGCCCTGTCTGCGGCTCCCACGCGGTCCGCGAGGAAGATGAGGTAGACCTTCGCTGCACCGGAGGACTCGCCTGTGATGCGCAACGCAAACGTGCTTTGGTACATTTCATCGGCCGCGAAGCGATGGATATGGATGGCGTGGGGGAGAAGCTCATGGCGCAATTGGTCGATGTCGGGCTGGTGCGCACCCCGGCCGATCTCTTTACCCTGACGACCGCGCAACTGCTGGGGCTTGAGCGCATGGCGGAGAAGTCGGCGGCCAACGCCCTTGCTTCTATCGAAAAGGCCAAGTCCACGACGCTGCCGCGGTTCCTGTACGCCCTCGGCATCCGGGAGGTGGGGCGAACCTTGTCTAAAGCCCTTGCGCGCCGGTTTGGAACATTGGACGCTCTGATGGCAGCCTCGCTCGAGGAGTTGCTGGAGGTCAAGGATGTAGGTCCTGTGATTGCGCACCGGCTGTGCGAGTTTTTCGCTCAGGAGGCCAATCGGGCCGTCATTGCTCGGATGCTGGAGGCTGGTGTTGTGTATGAAGCGGTACAGGTCGTTGAGGCTGCGGAGAACCCGTTCAAAGGCAAAACCGTCGTGATCACCGGAACACTGCCCTCGTTATCCCGCGAAGAGGCCAAAGCGCGGGTGGAGGCGCTGGGTGGCAAGTCCTCGGGTAGTGTCTCCGCCAAGACTGACTACCTATTGGCGGGTGAGAAGGCTGGATCCAAACTCGCAAAAGCCCAATCGCTAGGGGTGCCTGTACTGGACGAGGCCACTTTTCTGGCCATGGCCGGGGGTGCGGGATGAATCCAATCCAAACGCTCTTTTTGAGCGTGTTCGCGGCAATCGCGTTAATTTTTGTCGTACTGGACCCCTCGGACTTTGCAGGATTTGGGTTCGCAATAGGGTTTTGCGTTAGCGCAATGCTGCTGTTTCGCGTCAGGTTCCTCTGGATGCTGGCCTCCGGACTGGTGCTCTGGGGGTCTGTGCTGCTGACACCGAATCCGACAGGCACACTCACCGGCTTCCTGATTGGGGTCTTTGCGGGAGGCGTCGCCGGTCTTGGGCTAAAGCTTGCCATAGCATGGGTTGTGCGCCAGCCGGGGTGGTAGCTCGGATTCGCCATACACGCTGAGGACAATCACATACAAGCGTGTTGCGACCCTCAGTAAGTGCTCCGGGGCGTCCAAGCCCCTCTGCACCCTCGGGATACGCAACAGTTGATTCCTTCTGCCGAGGCACGTCCTGCGGCTGGGGAGCGCCACAGTGACTTAA
>Ga0265293_10002457_pt1 | contig 37163 bp, 35 predicted proteins | sample Munlanlewell138R_FD_192505 | JGI IMG/M metagenome (GOLD analysis project Ga0265293, IMG submission 192505) | Leachate microbial communities from a municipal landfill in Southern Ontario, Canada - Leachate well 138R | ecosystem: Engineered > Solid waste > Landfill > Unclassified | place: Canada... | reverse complement strand
AAAATGTAACGGTAGGCCATCAGGCCATGCTGCACGGCTGTACCATTGGTGAAGGCTCATTAATTGGCATGCAGGCCATTGTGCTTAACAATGCCGTTATTGGCAAAAACTGTATTATTGGTGCGGGCGCCATCGTTCCCGAAGGAAAAGTGATCCCCGACAATTCACTGGTTATTGGTGTGGCAAAAATTGCCCGTACCCTGACCAATGAAGACCTTGCCGGTGTGCATGCAGGCACCCGTCATTACGTAGAACAAGGCAAACGCTACTCTCAACACCTGAAACGCCTTGATTAATCCGTCTCAGGATATATTTTCTTGCTGTCATGAACGATTCCTTAAAAAAATACCTGTTTGAAGACCGCAGTACGCGAGTTCAAACCGTCAATCTAACTCAAACCTGGGCCGAGGCACTAAGCCACCAGCACTACCCCCCCATTATCCGAAGGCTACTGGGGGAATTAAGCGCGGCAGCCGTCCTGCTCACTTCAAACATAAAATTTGATGGTTCTTTAATTCTGCAGTTGCAAGGTGATGGCCCCATTAGCCTTATTGTGGTTGAATGCGACTCTGCACTTCGCGTGCGTGCCACCGTCAAAATGCGGCAGGAATTTGTCTGTCCTGAAAACGGCACCCTGCAAACCCTGCTCAATACCAATGGCAATGGCCGGTTTGCGGTTATCCTGGATCCTAAAAACAGGTCTGACGGCATGCAACCCTACCAAGGCATTGTGCCAATGCAGGGCCATTCAGTAGCACAGGTGCTAGAGCACTACATGAAACACTCTGAACAACTGGATACCCGTTTATGGCTTGCCGCCAACGATGAGAAAGCCTGCGGACTTTTGCTCCAGCAACTGCCTTCCTCTGGTGGCATACCTGCCGTCATGCCCAACCTTGATGACACCTGGGAACGCGCTGTCCAGTTTGCCGAAACCATCAGCACCGAAGAACTGTTGTCAACCGATGAAGATACCCTGATCCATCGCCTGTATTGGGAAGAAACCTTAATTGCCTATGAGCCGATTGCCATCACCTGGTTTTGTCCCTGCACCCGTGAACGGGTTGCCAACATGCTAAAAATGCTAGGTAGCGAAGAAGTTGCCAGCATATTAAGCGAACAGGATAAGATTGAAATCACCTGTGATTTCTGTGGCAAACCCTATATTTTTGATCCGGTAGACTGTGCAAAATTGTTTGTGAACCCGGACAGCTTTGTCGTCAAGGGTAATAAATCCACCCATTGAAAACAAAGCAGGAAATTGGATAAATCCATCCATTTGTAAAATTCACAATTTACAATATTAAGGAGTAGGCACAGACTAACGTCATGCTTACTCTTTTCTTTTTTCCCCCAACGATAAAAAGCCCTCTGCCCAAGCAGGGTCACGCCAATAAAAACAAGGGATTTGGTTCGGTAGAGTTCTTGCTGGTCGCTACCCCCATATTAATGCTTGGAATGGGTTCATTGGAAGCCTCGTATTGGTACATTGCCCGGCAGGCTAGCAGCCTTGCCCTACTTGAGGCAGCCCGTACCGCCGCCACTAATCACGCCAACCCACACACCATAGAACTGGCCTTTGAAAAAGCACTGCATCCCCTGTTTTCACCTACCGGCAATTTTCCAGACCCGGCTGCACGCATGCAGTCTTATTTCAATAGCATCAAGAAAAAAACAGGGCAAGCCCCATGGCGTATTGTGATACAAAGCCCAGACCAGGCCGATTTTATCGATTTCCAGCGTAAAGACCTGTCTATTGCACAACAAACCGGCCTACCCGCTATCGACAACAACTATCAATATGAACAATACCAGCGTACCGGTACTGGCAACTATTCAGGCAATAACATTTTCCAGGCCAATACGCTACAAATAGAGCTTACCTACCCTTATCAACCCCTTATTCCCGGCATAAGCCAATTATTCAAGGTACTGGTGGGCAACGGGAAAGATTACGACAGGCAACTTATGAACCAAGGTATCCTGCCCATCAAGCAAACCCTGTCCATCAGCATGCAATCGCACCCTGTTTTATGGCCGGTAGAACCGGGCGGAAAAGTGCTTTACAGCCATACCTCAATGCCCATAAGCGGCATTGGCAAGCCGCAAACTGGCAACTTGCAAACATGTACAGGCCTATGGTGCGGAACAACCGCCAGCAATGGCACGCATACGCCAACACGCCCCGATACGACTCCCCCTAATCACCAACCAGTTCCTGCCCCAAACAACCCACAGATACCGGAAAGCAAAAAAACAGGCGGCAACACGCCTTCAACGCCAGAGGAAGCGTTACCGGAAGAGAAGATTTCAGTAGAGGGGCAAGACCCAGCCTGTGACGTCAACCTTTGCTGTACATAGCAAAAGCAACAAAAAACAAGGTTTATGGTACAGAAGAAACGGGGGTGGCTACCGGTGGGTGAACGTCAGCTTTTTTGCCTATAGGCAAGGAAACGGTAGGCACCGCCTCGTTGGGAACCAGGATTTGCACCAGGGTTTCACCCTCGTTAATCATGCCCATTTCTATTCGCGCACGATCTTCAAGGGCCTGGGTTCCAGATTCCAAATCCTGGACTTCAGCTTTCATGGCATTGTTTCGGGCTAACAATGCCTTGTTTTTCTCATGCTGTTCTTGAAGTTGCTCTTTTAATTCTGCCACCCGCAACCAGCCCGATTCTCCCTTCCATAGGGGATACTGGATTGCGATACATGCCAGCAGAAGCAACAAAAAAAGCAAACGCATAAGAGAAACAGCCGATTAGCGATTACGCAAATTATAGAATGCGTCTACCCCGGGGTAATGAGCCACTTCAGCCAATTCCTCTTCAATACGCAGCAACTGGTTGTATTTGGCCATACGATCTGAACGGGACAGTGAACCGGTTTTTATTTGCATGGCACTGGTGGCCACGGCAATATCGGCAATCGTTGAGTCTTCGGTTTCACCGGAACGGTGTGAAATGACGGCGGTATAACCGGCACGTTTGGCCATCTCAATGGCGGCAAATGTTTCGGTAAGCGTACCAATCTGGTTGATCTTGATCAGGATGGAATTACCGATGCCCTGGTCAATACCCTGCTTGAGGATTTTGGTGTTGGTCACGAACAGGTCATCACCCACCAGCTGTACTTTCTTGCCCAGCAGATCGGTCAGGATTTTCCAGCCTTCCCAATCATTTTCAGACATGCCGTCTTCAATGGAAACGATAGGGTATTTATCGCACCAGGAAGCCAGTAAATTGGCAAATTCCTGTGATGTTAAGGAAATACCGCCTTCACCGGCCAAATGGTATTTGCCCTCTTTATAGAATTCGGAGCTGGCGCAGTCAAGGGCCAACGCAATTTGTGTACCGGCTTCGTAGCCAGCATCGGAAATTGCTTTCAGGATAAGCTGAATGGCGGCTTCGTGGTTGGCCACGTTAGGCGCAAAACCACCTTCGTCACCCACCGCAGTAGACATCCCCTGATCATGAATGATTTTTTTAAGCGCGTGAAAAACCTCTGCCCCCATACGCAGGGCTTCACGGAAGCTGCTGGCACCTACCGGCAGGATCATGAATTCTTGCAGATCAAGCGTATTGTTGGCATGAGCACCACCGTTGATCACGTTCATCATGGGCACGGGCATGCTCATGGGGCCACTGCCACCGAAGTAACGGTACAACGAAAGACCTGACTCATCGGCCGCGGCACGGGCAACCGCCATACTGACAGCCAGCAGGGCATTAGCGCCCAAGCGCTCTTTGGATTCAGTTCCATCAAGATCAATCAGGGTACGGTCAATAAAGGTTTGTTCCTGCGCATCCAGACCAATCAGGGCTTCGGAAATTTCTGTATTGACATTTTCAACGGCTTTTAAAACGCCTTTACCCAAATAACGTGATTTATCACCGTCACGCAATTCAATGGCCTCACGTTCGCCGGTAGATGCCCCAGAAGGAACGGCCGCACGCCCCATGGCGCCGGATTCCAATAAAACATCACATTCAACAGTCGGGTTTCCGCGAGAATCCAAAATTTCACGGCCGATAATATCTACAATAGCACTCATGGTTATGAATTTCCTGCCTGTTCAAGTATTACAAAGGTTTTTGTCATAGGCTAAATTGTACATGACAAAGACGCGCTTGTATTTTATCAAGCGTGGCGATCAGCACATGAATTTCATCTTCAGGAAGGTCTATCGTTATTTTTGCCAGAAAGGCATCGCGCCTGTACCCGGTTTTTTCCCTGAAATCCTGCCCTTGCACCGTCAGCAACACATTGGTAACCCGGTTATCGTCTGGATTCATGGAGCGTTTTACCCAGCCTTCTTTTTCCATGGCTTTTACATGCCGGGTCAGGGTGGCGGCATCCACATCCAGCGAATTCACCAGTTGCTTTTGTGAAACAGGCGCGTCGCCCAAAGCCAGCAGGATTCTCCACCTTACCCCCGGAATACCCACTTCGGCTTCAAACAGCCTTGCCCAGGTCCGGTAAATACGGCCCACGCGCTGCATCATCTCAAGTTCCAACGCCATCTATACTCCTTTCTGTTTATCTGTTTTCTTACCTTTCAGGTCTATCAAAGGCAGTCGATATACCCAAACAGTTGCCAACAAAGTCAGGGCTAATACAATCCAGAATCCCGAATGAATGGAAGCGATCAGAGTTTCACGACCGGTATCTATCCAGAATTGAATATCGCCTATCCCGATTTGTTGCGCCTGTGCCTGCAAGGCAGCCTGTTGGGCGGGATTCACCAGGACTTGCACATCAAACAGGTCCTGAAGTGAATTGGGGGGTATTTTGTCGCTTATTTGTCGCGTCATGCCTGCCGCATACAAATAATTAACCAGCGACCCCACAATGGCAATCCCCAGCATACCCCCTATCATCCTGATGGATTGAACCAGGGCGGTTGCGATACCCAGGTTTGACTTGCCCGCCACCTCCTGAGAAAAAATAGTTAAATTAGGCATAATCATGCCCAAGCCCACGCCGCCAGCCACCATATAGACCATAAACACATACGATGAACCGCCACGGTTGGAAAAAATCGTACCCAGAATACAAACCAGTATTAATACAAACCCCACATACAAAATATGATTAGGCCGTTTAAGGCGGGTAACCACCCTGCCGCTTAAGATACTGCCCACCGTTACACATACCACCAATGGCGTAATTAAAATACCGGCCTCGTTAGGAGACAGCGCAAACCCGCCTTGCAGAAAAAGTGGAATATAGAACAACAGACTGAACAAGGTAAAACCCAGTAAAAGCGATAACAAAAACAGCACATTCAGGCTTTTTATGCGAAAAAGTTCAAGCGGTATCAATGCATAGGGACAATGAGATTCCCATTTAAACAAGATAAGCGTAAACAACACGAACACCAGTCCCAGCATGGCCACGTTCCAGCCCATGCCATGCCTTCCCAGAAACTCAACAAACAATTGCAGGCTACACAGCGCCAAGGTAATTAATACTGCCCCGACCCAGTCCAGCCTGATAACCTGCTTATGCTGGTAACGGATAAGCGGCAAATATTGCCAAACAAACCAAAGCCCCAACAAACTGATAGGCACATTCACAAAAAAAATGGATCGCCAACCATAATACTCGGTAAGAAATCCCCCCAGGGAAGGGCCTACAACACTGGCAATACCATAGGAAGAACTTAAAAAAACCTGCCATTTAAGCCTGACTGCCGCCACCGGGAACAAATCGGGAATACAGGCAAATGCCGTACCCACCAGCATGCCACCACCCACTCCCTGCAAGGCCCGGGAAAGAATCAGGTGCAGCATGCTATCTGCCATGCCACTAAGAATGGAAGCCGTTGTAAAAATAATAATTGATGCGATCACAAAGGGTTTGCGCCCGTAAAAATCACCCAAACGTCCAAAAATAGGAACTGTAATAACCGAAGCAAGCAAATAAGAGGTTCCCACCCAGGCATACAAATCAAAACTGTTCAATTCTGCTGCAATGGTGGGCATAGCCGTGCCAACAATGGATTGATCCAATCCAACCAGGATAGTCACAAAACACAGCCCCAGAATGGCCAGCAGTGACTGCCGAAAGGGAAGCCTTCTTCCGGTGCCTGAATCTTCATCGTCAACATTAATGGGCTGTGCAGACATAGTGGCAAACACTTGAAAATTGATTGATCATGAAATCATTTTATATAAAATTATTTTGATGTCAATGAAATTGACCAAAAAAAAACCGTTGCGCCCATGAGATTCTCATCAACGCAACGGAATGATTCAAATACGCTTGGTTAGCTGTGCTTAAAACCGTTCTTCTATGAAGCCTTGGTGCTTCACGACGCGGTCAATATCAACCAAAGAACTCAGCAAAGCTTCCATGTGCTCCAAGGGAACCGCATTGGGGCCATCAGACAAGGCTTGCGCAGGATCGGGGTGAGTTTCCATAAAAAGCCCGGAAATACCCACTGCCACTGCCGCCCGCGCCAGCACGGGAACAAACTCACGCTGACCGCCCGAAGACGTGCCTTGCCCACCTGGTAGCTGTACCGAGTGGGTGGCATCAAAAACAACGGGACAAGCGGTTTGACGCATAATAGCCAGTGAACGCATGTCAGACACCAGATTATTGTAGCCAAATGATGCGCCACGCTCACAAACCATAATGTTTGTACCATCACCCCCGGCCGCAATGGCTGCTTCACGTGCCTTGTGCACAACCTGAATCATATCGGCCGGGGCCAGAAATTGCCCCTTTTTAATATTAACCGGCTTCAGGGTAGCCGCACAGGCCTGGATGAAATCGGTTTGACGACACAGAAAAGCAGGAGTTTGCAACACATCAACGACCGCTGCCACATCCCTGACCTGGCTTTCGTCATGAACATCGGTTAACACCGGCACTTTCAGGGCATCACGGACATCTGCCAGGATTTGCAAACCCTCTTCCATGCCCGGACCGCGATATGACTTGCCCGAACTGCGATTGGCCTTGTCAAAAGAGCTTTTATAAATAAAGGGTATCTGCAGACGGTTGGTGATTTCCTGAAGCGCGCCTGCCGTATCAAATGCCATTTGCCGGGACTCGATAACGCAAGGCCCCGCAATCAGGAAAAACGGTTTATCCAAACCGACTTCAAATCCGCATAAATTCATGCTTTATCCTTTTGGGCGCGTTGGCGCTGGATATCCAGGGCCGCCTTGATATAACTGACAAACAAAGGATGTTCCGCGCGGGGTGTTGAGGTGAACTCGGGGTGGAATTGCACGCCCATGAACCAGGGATGAGACGGAATCTCCATGATTTCAGGCAGGTTCTCGGTAGGTGTGCGGGCACTAATCACCATGCCAGCCTCTTCAAGACGAGGAACATACACATTATTCACTTCATAGCGATGACGGTGACGTTCGTTGACTTCAGGGCCGTAAATTTCATAAGCACGGGTACCTTCCTTAACGGGGCAACGTTGCGCACCCTTGCGCATGGTACCGCCCAGATCGGAATTTTCGCTGCGCGTTTCCAGCTTGCCTTCCCGGTCTTGCCATTCGGTAATAAGTGCAACCACCGGATGGGCAGTGGAAGGATCCAGTTCAGTACTGTTAGCGCCACCCAGCTGTGCCACATTGCGAGCAAATTCAATAACCGCCAGCTGCATGCCCAGGCAAATTCCCAGGTAGGGAATACCGTTTTCACGGGCATATTTAATAGCCTGTATCTTGCCTTCGGTACCCCGTTTGCCAAAACCACCCGGCACCAAAATGGCATCAAAATCTTCAAGGCAAGCCGTGCCGTTTTTCTCGATGTCTTCAGAATCGATATAGTTGATGACCACCTTGGACTTGGTATAAATACCAGCGTGAACCAAGGCCTCGGTCAGGGACTTATAGGACTCGGTAAGATCAACATATTTGCCCACCATGCCAATCTGGACTTCATGCTCGGGATTTTCAAGCAAATTGACCAGGCTATTCCATTTTGACAAATTGGCTGCCGGTGCAGTAATACCCAGCGCATCACAAACAATTGAATCCAGTTTTTGTTTATGCAGCATCGCGGGGATTTTATAAATTGAATCCTCATCCCATACAGAAATAACCGCATCCAAGGGCACGTTGGAAAACAAGGAGATTTTGGCCCGCTCATCATCGGGGATGGGGCGATCGGCACGACACAGCAAGGCGTTTGGATAAATCCCGATTTCACGCAGTTTTTGCACCGAATGCTGGGTAGGCTTGGTTTTAAGCTCGCCCGCCGAAGCAATATACGGAACCAGTGTTAAATGCACAAAAGCCGCTCCCTGACGACCCAGGCGATGGCTCATTTGACGGGCCGCCTCCAGGAATGGCAAGGATTCGATATCGCCCACGGTGCCGCCAATTTCGACAATGGCGACATCGGCATTACCGTCGTAGGCTTTTTTGGCACCACGAATAATGAAATCCTGGATTTCATTGGTAATGTGTGGAATGACCTGAACCGTTTTACCCAGATAATCACCACGGCGTTCTTTACGCAATACCGATTCGTAGATTTGCCCGGTAGTGAAGTTGTTGGATTTATGCATGCGAGCGGAAATGAAACGCTCGTAGTGGCCAAGGTCAAGGTCGGTTTCGGCACCATCTTCGGTAACAAAAACCTCTCCGTGCTGAAGCGGGCTCATGGTGCCTGGATCTACGTTAATGTAAGGATCCAGTTTTAACATTGTCACGCGCAGGCCGCGTGACTCCAGAATGGCGGCTAAAGAAGCAGCAGCGATACCCTTACCTAACGAAGAGACCACACCACCTGTAACGAATACATACTTAGTCATCGTAAAAAAGCCCTTGGACCGGGCTGTAGCATGAAATGGAAATTATAACTGAGGTGCATTTTTTTTTCTTCTCCTAAATTGACTTTGTGCAAAACCGGCACAACCAAACCCTGCAAATTTTGATTAACTCTTATATAGTACCCATATCAATGGCGTTTCAAGCCCCTTGCATAATTTGGCTTTACCCTGCTCACCTTTTAACGGTAAATGGATCCATGCAGACAAAAAGAAAAATCATCACCCTGACAATCGGTTTTATTATTGCTTTTTTTACCGCAATAGGCCTTCTTTCACTTTGGGCCAGTTCCCTGTATTAAGCAAAACAGCTTCCATGAAAAAACCCCGCATAACAAGAAGCCTATCCTGTTATTGCAGGGTTTTTGATATTTTACCCAAAATGCGCTGTGGTTTGCTGCATCTAAACATCACAAGCATACCCATCAAGAACACAGAGGGTTATTCGGTCGTTTTACCATCAAAGTGTTCTTCAACCTCATCGGCTTTGGTGGGCTGCAACACACCATCACGATGTTCTGGAGGACCATAAATCGTGTAAAGCTTTAAAGGTACCGTACCCGTATTAACCACATTATGCACGGCACCGGCCGGAACAATAATGGCGAAATCATCTTCCACCTGGTGCGTGGCGCCATCCAGGTACAAAGTACCTTTACCCTCTTCAATCCGCAAGAACTGATCGTGGGTTTCATGCACTTCCTCCCCAATCTCATCTCCGGGCTGCAAAGTCATCAGAACCAGTTGCAGATTTTTACCGGTATATAAAACCTTGCGGTAATGTTCATTGTCGACGGTCAGTTTTTCAATATTATCTACAAAGCCTTTCATTCAGATCTCCAGTCAAGAGTTTTTAGCACTGTTTTTAAACGATTATAAGCATGGTTGTTGTGAATTTCTTTAATCAAACAGGCTAGCACATAAATTAAATCTACAGGTCTTGAAATTAAAAACACAATACCCATATACTAATCAAGTAGTTGCAGTACTGTTCGAATTTATTATTTCCTTAACTAATCTGCTTCTTTATATCATAAAGAAGCCTTGACTGGAGTGAATAGATATCATGAACAACCTGACACGTTATGAAAATCTGGATGATCTGTTTAATGGCTTCTTCCTTAAACCGGTTGGCTTCCCCAAAAATGCCCCCAACCTTACCATCAAAACCGATATTTCAGAAAAAGAAGATGCCTATCTGGTGAAAGCAGAACTGCCTGGTGTCAAAAAAGAAGACATTAAAGTCAAAATAGAAGGCGACACCCTAAGCATTAGCGCAGAAGTCAAGCAGGAATCCGAACAAAAGGAAGGCGAGCGTGTGCTTCACAGTGAACGCTATTATGGCTCAATCAGCCGCAGTTTCCGTTTGGGCAGTGAAATTGACCAGTCCGCCTCTACAGCGAAATACGAAGACGGGATCCTTAACCTTGAACTTAAAAAACTCAGTAACAAACCCTCGTCACACCTAATGGTTGAATAAAACCGGGCAGATTTATACCCAGCAAAAGTAAAGGCTGCCATGAACGCAGCCTTTTTTATTGGGAAGAAAGCATTGAAGAAAAAAACAGACAAACCCGGCAAGCCAGATCCCAAACCGGTTCCCCCTACTCGCCCAAATAATGACGAGTGTTGTCATAGCGGGTGTGCCCCCTGTGTGTTTGACCTTTATGAAGATGACATGGCGCGTTACCGTAAAGCGCTGAAAGAATGGAACAAACGCCAACTTCCCAAAGGTCAACGCTAGCTGTTTTCCAGAATGGCCCCTCCCTCGCCTTCCCAATTCTGCTCACTTTGATTAAGTGGTTTTTTACGCGCGTATTTTTTAATCCGGGCATGAACATCCGGATATTTTGCAAAAATAGCCCGTGCTTCTTCAGAGAATTCATCAGTTTGGTGAATTCGCCTTACTTCAATAACATCTCCTTCCTGCAAGGGACAAAGTAAAGCCCACTCTACTGCCTTATCCATAGACTTCACCTTAAGCATCCAATAAATGCCCAATGTTTCATTCACCCCCTCGTAAGGTGAGTGTTGAATAATTTGCTTGCCTCCTTGGTATTTAATCCTGACCCCCGAAATTGGGGGATGAAGCGCATTGAATGACAGCAAAATCCCGGCCTTGTACAGCAGATCGTTATATTTCATCATAGACTCCAAGGCCACGTTATCTGCCATGGTTGACCTGGTGGCCAAGTCATAACCCTTGGGAATCATCAAAAGCAGTACTCTCATAAGAAAACCTCCTTGCAAAAAGGGGCATTTATATTTCATAGGCTTGCTTCAGTTTTAAATGTTATCCACTTTTATTGTTGAAATCCTTGTGAACAACTTTCAGATAAGATTGTACAGCTATTCCAGTCAATTGAAAAACAAGCGTTTTTTTATTAACGCACTCATTTTGAGCAATACTGAAAAAAACAAGGTCTCGCCCATCAAAGTCAAACCCATAAACGCTGTTACAATGACTCGATTGTCTTTGCATGATTGTTATTCCCAGGACAAAAATCAAATCGAAGGAAGCGCCATGAACCATGAAATTACCCCTACCCCGTCGCCAGCAACCGATCCAAAAACCTATACCATCATTATTTATATTTTAATGACGCTCGGCTTATTTACGGGAGTTTTTGGTTTGGTGGCCATCATCATGGCCTATATCAAAAAAGAAGATTTCAAGGGTACGGTTTATTATGACCACATGATTTACCTGATAAGAACCTTCTGGGCAGGTCTTGTTGCGGCTATTGTTGGTTTTATCCTCATGATCATTCTGATTGGCTGGATTATTTTCATTGCTGCCTACATCTGGTTCATCTACCGTATTACCGTGGGCTTTATCAATCTACTTGATAGCAAACCGGTTTCAACCACCTCATGGTTTTAAGCCTATAAAAAAGAGGACTGAGCCCTGCCAATGACAGGATTCAGTCCCGGTAAGAGTTTGGGCATTACCATGCAATTAAGCGATTCACACCCAAACCACGATTTCCTTGATTCTGTCGTATTACGCTAAAAATTACAACTCTTTTCTGGCCGAAGCCCTGGCATGCGCAGCACCACCAGCCGTAACACTGGCATCGTGATCCCCCGAATGAAGCAGGCCAAGCACAACCTGCCAGCCAACCGAAAAAGCGCCCACAATGAACACTACATCACCAAAAGTGCGAATCCAGCGCAAAGTTTCCAAAAAGCCCTGCTGAAGGAAGGTATCGCTACGCGCATACCACATTCCCACACCCACACTGGCTTCAAACTGAAACAGCCCAACCGGCAACAGACTGGTTAAAATCATTAACACCAGGCCTGCATTCAGCCACCAGAAACCGGTACCCATCAACTTGTCACTAAACACTAGACCCGGCTTGATATAACGCAGCACCAGCAGCACAAAACCAATGGCCAGGAACCCATAAACACCAAACAGGGCCGCATGCGCATGGACAGCTGTCGTGTTCAACCCTTGCAAGTAGAACAAGGCAATCGGTGTATTAATCATGAAACCAAAAATACCGGCACCCACCATATTCCAGAAAGCAACCGCCACAAAACACATCAATGGCCATTTCACTTTTTCCATCCAAGGTGCTCGTGCTTTCAGGCTCCAGTGTTCCCAGGCCTCGTGTCCCAACAAAATTAAAGGAACCACCTCAAGGGCGCTGAATGCGGCACCAATGGCCATAATCGGTGTTGTCGTACCCGAAAAATACAGGTGATGGAAAGTGCCGGGAACGCCTCCAACCATGAATAGGGATGCCGAAGCCAAACTGGCCGTGGTTGCCATCCGTTTGGAAACCAGACCCATGCTGGAAAACACAAAGGCCAAAGCGGTGGTGGCAAACACTTCAAAAATACCCTCCACCCACAAGTGAACCACCCACCAGCGCCAGTACTCCATGATCGTGATATTGGTACGTTCACCATAGAACAGGCCGGTGCCATAAAACAGGCCAATAGCAATGGTAGACGTACACAGCAAGGCCAGCAGGTTTTTATCTCCTCCTTGCTTCATGGCAGGAATAAAAGCCCTAAGCATTAAGCCCAGCCAGAATACAATACCCACAAACAAGGCTAACTGCCAAACCCGCCCAAGATCCAGGTACTCATAACCCTGATGGCCCAGCCAGAAGTTCAGGTGCTCTGGCATGACCTGTTTAATAGCCAGGAAATTGCCTATCAATGTTCCCACCACAACCACCACCAAAGCCACAAACAGAATATTGACTCCCAGCTTCTGATATGGAGGATCTTTACCACCGTTAACCAAGGGCCCAAGAAACAGGCCAACACTTAAGAATGCCGTGGCAATCCAGAAAATGGCCAATTGCAAATGCCATGTTCGGGTTAATGAATAAGGGAACAGTTGTGAAACGTCAATCCCGTAAAAATGCTGCCCCTCGATGGTATAGTGCGCGGTAAATCCACCCAGTAAAACCTGTGCGGCAAACAAAGCAACCACGACAAACAAATATTTGCCCAAAGCCTTTTGTGACGGCGTTAACCCTGCCAGCGTAAGCGGATCACGCGCAGGTGCCTGGGGTTCCGGTTCGTGACGGCGTAAAAATGCCCAGCCCAGTACCAGAAAACCTGTTCCGGCAATCAGGATAATCACACAGGCCAAAGACCAAAGCACGTTTTCCGTGGTGGGATGGTTATCAATCAAAGGCTCGGGCGGCCAATTATTGGTATATGTGGCCACACTGCCAGGTCTTTCGGTAGAGGCCGCCCAAGATGTCCAGAAAAAGAAATTCGTCAAAGCCTGCCGACGTGCATCATTAGGCAAAGTATTGTCTTTCATGGCATAGTTGTCACGCATTTGTCGCAATGCAGGATCATCGCCATATAATCTGTAGTAATGATCTGCCGTTTGCTCAATGGCCTTTGCGCGGCGCTCGGACACTGTCACCACACCTGTTTCGTCATTCAGGGTATTTGTCCTGAACTCTTTTTTGGCTTCGTAATTCAGGCTTGCCTGGCTATCAAAATCAAGCTGATCGTAAGGCTTGCCGTACTTGTCTTGCGAGGCCAGATTCAGCCAGGCCATCAATTCCCGATGCAACCAGTCTGCCGTCCAGTCAGGTGCCTGGTAGGCACCATGGCCCCAAATGGAACCGATCTGCATTCCACCAGTACTTTGCCAGGCTGTTTGACCATTCAAAATATCATCTTTGGTCATTAAGACTTTGCCAGAAGGTGTTACCACCTGATTGGGAATGGGGGGCACATGCTTGTAGACCTCTACCCCGGCCACCCCAAGGATTGTGAAGGTTATCGCCAGAACGGCGATTAACGTCCACCATAGCTTCTTGTACTCTCTCATGACACTTCCTCCCTCATGCCTACTTGTGAAACCGTGACTTCACTAACAAACAAATTGGTTGCGAAATTCAACTGATGAAACAGCAATCAAGCGATAGAACCAGCTATTGTTTTAATATTTATTTGAATAATACCAATAGCTTAATATTAATATCCATGTTAAGGATGCCATATCCGCATTGAACGCCAGAGACCGTAACGAGTCAAGCAAAAGTTATTCAAGTCTTCATATTCTAAAAAAACAACAGGTAATATTCATAAGCCTAAAAGTGATTTGTCTAGATTCAGATTAATTAATATACTTATTTGCTCTGATATGAATAAATCAAACTACGTTTAACATATAGCTGCTACATGTCACGCTTCTTTTTATTTTTAAAATTCAGCAGCCTGGTTTTATTATTGCCCGCGATATCAGCCAAAGCACTTAATTTACACGCCACCAAATATCCCGGAAGATGGGCAGCAGCGTCCCGCACCCCCTGGTCGGTCAGCCAGTCGATTACAGACTAAGGTTTTTGGCAAGACTTTGGCAAACACAGCCTGATGTTAGCGTTTATGAACAATGGAAGCATTTAAGGTAATACCAAAGTTATTTTTTGTGCGGCATTTTTCAATACAGGCAAGAAGCGTTGTGCCATTTCTTCTGGCGATACCAACCAGGGGTTACAGCTAACAATTAACGCCAGCATCAATTGATGACTGCGGTTATAAACGGGTACCGACAGTGAACACATACCCAGCTCCAGCTCTTGATTCACCAGACAATAACCTTGTACACGCACTTTTTTGATTTCCGCTATTATTTGCTTTGCAGTCTTGGTATGTTCTGTTAATTTTTCACAAGGCTCATCCCTGAAAAAAACCTCCAGCTGTTCATCGCTTAAAGCCGCCAAAAAAACACGCCCTGTTGAAGTTACATACGCAGGCAAACGGGCTCCTATCTGAAGATTCATGGAAACAAGCCTGCTACGACTTGCCCGCCCTATATAGACAACATCCTTATCCTCCAGAACGGTGACAGAGCACGACTCATTCAGGTCACGGGCAACCTGCTCAATAATGGGTGTCACACGCTCCATAAAATTCAGCGACGCCAGATATGAATATCCCAGATCAAGAATTTTAGCGCTTAAACTAAATTGCCCATTATTTTGATGCAAATAACCCAGCTTGGACAAAGTTAGCAGAAAACGTCTTGCCGCAGCCCTGCTAAGACCCACCTTTTGCGCAAGCTCAGTCACTGTTAAACTGGGGGTTTCATCATTAAATGACTTAATAACCTCCAACCCCTTGGCAAAGGTTGTCAAAAAATCTTTGTCAGAATCATCTGTTTTTATAAGGTTAGACAAAAGACACTTTCCTATGTATATAAAACATAGGGTGACATCTGCCACCCTATGAATCATGTTAAGACTTAGTTGCCGTATTGCTCTATATTAACTTTGGAATAAACCTCATCCCAATATAATTTTTGCAAATCTTCAGCAGACTTGATATCAGCCTTGGCAAGAATATCGCTCCATTTTTCAACCAACTTGGACATAGTGCCAGACAAATCTTTCAATCGAGCAGCGTCCAGCTTGTATTCCTGCGCGTAAAACTCGGGAATGAAAGCAAGGTCTTTACTGATGAATTCATGTGATTTCTTCAACAGCTCAGGATCAGCCTTCATGACATTAATCCCTTTTTGACGCGCTTTTTCCAGGTCATTCATTGCTTGTTTCTGATAACGATAGGTTACCTCAGACGTCATGACCGAGCCGGCTTTTAACAAGGCCTCTTTTTCAGCCGCGCTAAACTTGTCCCACTTGGTTTTATTTAAAGTAGCGGCACCACCTGCTGCATACAAGCCACCTGGCACATCGGTCACAATATTTTTCACCACTTCAATCAAATTAAAGTTGGTCAATTCGGTTGCCGAGAAGAATGTACAATCCACCACACCTTGGCTTAGTGCCTCGTAAGCCTCACCAATTGGCAAGGCAACCGGCTGAGCACCAAATTCACGTGCCCAACGTGCCCATGGCGCGCCAGAAATACGAATACGCTTACCCTTCAACTCTTCGACAGTATCCACGGGAGCATTACAAAACATAGTATACACGGGTGTTGAAACCACACCGGTATAAACCTGATTGTTTTTCTTGAACTCTCCCTGGCACTCAGGACAATTGAGCATGATGTACTCAAGCATCGCCCCTGAATAAGCCATCCCTTCTTTTTCAGGAATCTTGTCATTCAGTGCAACCGACATGCTCATATCGGCACCCATATTTGAGAATGGATAGTCTGAAGGGCTGTAAGCGGTTAATAAGTAACCGACATCAGCCAGGCCCTTGTTAATCCCCTCATTCATTTCAGCATGACTGAGCAGTGAAAGCTCAAAAATACGAACCCGATGCTTGTTGTTGGTTAGCTCTTTGACCGCTTCAGCATACTTTTGCGCCGCTTCAATCGGTGCGCCCGAAGGGAACCCAACCGCAAAACGCAGCGTATCTGCTTTAGCAGGCATTGCAAAAGAAGCAGCCACAAGAGCGCCGCCAACCAGACCTGTTAATTTCTTCATAGAAAACATGAAATGCTCCACCTTAGTTATAAATCACAAAAAGATTTCATTACTTAATTTTTAATGCATACATAGTGCATTTCCAAAAACTCATCAATACCATGTACTGAACCTTCGCGACCGATTCCCGACTCTTTAACCCCGCCAAAAGGAACGGTTTCAGACACAAAACGAGCGGTATTGATGCCCAACATGCCATATTCCATTTGGTCGCTTAAACGGAAAATCCGGCCTTTGTCTTCCGTGTAGGCATAAGCGGCCAAGCCATAATTGGTGCTATTGGCAAGGCGAATAGCCTCTTCTTCCGAGTTAAAGCGATAAACGGCAGCCACAGGACCAAAGATTTCTGTTTTGAAAACCTCCATCTCGGGTGTGACATCGGCCAGAATAGTAAAGTTGAAAAACTGTTTGCCAATTTCCGGAAGATGACTACCACCCTGAACAAGACGCGCACCTTGCTCCACCGCTTTGCTCACAATTGAGCCCACTTTCTGGATGGCTTTTTCATTGATCAGAGGGCCATGTGTTGAATCAGGCTGCAAACCATTGCCCAGACGCAATTTACCCAGGGCCTCTTGCAGCTTGGCGATAAAGGCCTCATAAATGCCATCCTGCACCAGCAAACGATTGGCACAAATGCATGTTTGTCCCGAATTATAGAACTTGATGGCAATGGCTCCCTGAACAGCAGCTTCCAGGTCTGCATCATCAAAAACCATGAACGGCGCGTTGCCACCCAATTCCAGACTTAATTTTTTAACCGTATCTGCGCACTGGCGACCAAGAATCTTGCCAACCTCGGTAGAACCCGTAAATGACAGTTTTCTAACCATCGGGTTGGCGCACAGTTCCTGCCCAACTTCCTGACCAGAACTTGCGGTAATGACATTGAGCACACCTGCAGGAATCCCGGCTTGCTCAGCCAGGGTGGCCAAGGCCAGCGCTGACAAAGGAGTGTCTTCCGCAGGCTTGATGACCACAGAACACCCGGCAGCCAAAGCCGGTGCGACTTTTCTGGCAATCATCGAATTGGGAAAGTTCCAGGGTGTAATGGCAGCTACTACGCCAACCGCACGTTTTTTAACAAACTCGAAATTGCCCTCGGCACTGGGAGGTAAAACATCCCCATTAATCCGCATCGCCTCGTTGGCAAACCAGTCAATATAGTTGATTGATGAGGTAACTTCACCTTTTGCCTCGGCAAGACTCTTGCCTTGTTCAAGGGTTAAAACTGTAGCCAGTGTGTCAAGATGGGTTTCAACCAGTTGAGCCCAGCGCTTTAGAATAATCGAACGTTGCTTGGCGGTTTGTTTGGCCCACAGTTTTTGTGCCTGTTCCGCCTTTTCAATCGCCAGCCTCGTGTCTGCCTGCCCCATATCAGGTACCAACACAATTTGTTCGCTTGTGGCAGGATTGAATATCGGATATTTTTTTCCACTAATCGCCTCAAGCCACTGGCCATTAATCAAGGCCTTGTCCTTGATGAATTCAGTTACTTCTTTGTTCATTGTTATGTCTCCAAAACAAGCTTTTTAATTCGATACCCATTCAGGCAAATACAGAATGATTTCCGGAAAAATCAAAAACAATCCCACTATGGCCAGGTCTATCACCAAAAACCACAGAATCCCTTTGAATACTTGTGAAGTTGTCACTGTATCGCCAACGACACTTTTTACAACAAACACGTTCATGCCAACAGGCGGAGTAATCATGCCTATTTCCAATAATTTAGTCAGAATCACACCAAACCAGATCAGGCTGAATGAGGTCGTCTCGATAATGGGTAACAGTACCGGCAGGGTCAACAACATGGCCCCCACGGGCTCCAGGAACATGCCCAGCACCAAATAAATCAGGATAATGCCCAACATGACCCACATATCACTGGCCTCAAGGGAAATAATAAAGTCAGCAATAAAATCACCGGTTCCTGATAGAACCAAAAAGCGGGTAAGCAGGCTGGCACCTACAGCAATAATCAATAAGGCACTGGTGGTCACTAATGTTTCCAAAGCAGCCGCCTTGAACGCGGTCCATGTCATTGCCCGCTTTAAAATAGCAACCACACAAGCCAAAAACGCACCAATCGCACCGGCCTCATTGGGGGTAAACACGCCACCAAACAAACCACCAAAAATGCCAATCATGATCAGAAAAATAGGCCAGGTATCCTTTAAGGCAACTATTTTATCCTTAAATGAAATTTCCTCCTTGACGTCCTGAGCCAAAGAAGGGTTCAGTTTCACCCTGACATAAACAACCAAGACATAACCGACAATCGTTACCAGACCTGCCGTAATACCTCCCAGAAACAATTGGGAGATGGACGTTTGCGCAATCACCCCATACAAAATCATGATAATTGAAGGGGGAATCAGGGCACCAATGGTACCGGCAACCGCAACCGTACCGGTTGCCAGGCTAGGATCATATTTGTAGCGTAGCATTTCCGGAATAGCGATCCGGCCCATAGCGGCAGAGCAGGCAATGGAAGATCCGGAAACAGCGGCAAAGCCTGCCGAACCAAAAATCGAGGCAATCGCCAAACCGCCAGGCACGCCTGCCAGCCAGGCCCTGGCAGCCTTGAACATGCCTTGGGTCAGGTTGGTGTGATAGCAGATAAAACCCAGGAACAGAAACAAAGGTACTGAACTGAGGGTCCAGTTAGCGGCAAAGTTGTAAGGAATGATACCCAGTGAAGACATGGCAATATCAACACCAACCACTGCCCAGATACCCACAAACGAAACGGCTATCAGGGTAAAGCCAATAGGCATTTTAAGCAGCAACAATACAAATAAAACAACAAGCCCTAAAAATCCGATGCCAATATCGCTCATTTTTGCTCCCCAATCATCTGGTTATTTTCTTTATTCATTACGAAAAGCAAAAACTTCACCAGGCAATAAACACCCAATAAGCCTGCCCCAAAGCACAAGATAAAGTAACTTGGCCAGGTAGGAATCGTATAATCACCTTGCATGACCGAGGTTTTGGACGCCAGGTTTTTCAAGGCAACCCCCCAGGATACATAGGCAATTAAAAATGCGGTGACCGACACAAACAGGCTGCCGAACATATCAACGGCCTTATTCATTTTTGGCGAGAAAAAACCAGAGATCAGCTCGACGGATATAGCCGCTTTAGTTTGCTCTGTATAGGCCAACGGCAAAAAAATCGCGATAATCATGTAGTAGTGAGCAACGAACGTGATGGTTCCTGGCAAAGGTTTATTGATAAAAAATCTGGCCACAATATCCGCTGTCACGTGGATCATCATTAATGCAATTGCCGCTCCACCAATCAAGGTAATCACTCGATTGATTTTTTGTAGAAATAATTCTATGTTATTCATTATTCATGCTCTCTAATCTCACATCCACCCAGGACGGGTTTGCTCTCCAAACCCGTCCTGGCCTTTGAAATAACGTTTAGCTATGAATTTTCCAAAACCAGACGGCCTTCAACCTGCCCATTGGTCAGCTGGTTCAAGGCATCATCGGCCTCATCCAGTGGCCTGATCTGAATAGGCAGATTGATTAAGTCATGTTTGTTGGCAAACTCAATCAGTTCTTTCAGGTCACCCAATGAACCCGTGTAAGAACCAATAATTGAAATAGCTTTGGTAATAATGTAGGGAATGGGGTAAGACAGCTCTCCACCATGCAAACCAACAATAATCAGTTTGCCACCTTTGCGGGCCAGGTTAAGGCCCATTTGGACTGTCGCATCACCACCCACAAAATCAAGAACAGCAGCGCAATTGGCATTGCCTGCCTGCAGCACCGCTTCCACCACATTTTCTTGGGAAGAGTCAAAGACTGATGTTGCACCAACTTTTAGGGCAAGCTCACGTTTTTGCTCGGACAAATCCAGGCCAATAATGTTTTTCACGCCCAGTAAAGACAAGGTTCTAATGGCAAGCAAACCCAAACCACCGCAACCAATCACAACAACGGCTTCATCATCATGAACATCACCCATTTTTTTAATGGCTGAAAAAGTGGTTAACCCCGAACATGCCAACAAAGAAGCATGGGAAGGATTCAAATTACCCAAGTCCATTAAATAACGTGGATGCGGCACCAGTACATACTGGGAATAACCGCCCGGTTTAAACACGCCTAACGCAGCCGGCTTGGTGCAAAGATTCTCTTCACCTCTTTTGCAAACAGAGCACTCACCACATCCAATCCACGGATAAACCAGCATTTGTTTGCCTGGTAGCATTTCTCCAGCCTGATCGCCGGCTGCTTCAATCGTGCCAACAATCTCATGGCCCAAAGTGACAGGCAACTTGATGCCACGCTCTTCAAGCGATAATTTTTTGCCTTGCCCAAGACCATAATAGCCTTCATAAATGTGAACATCACTATGACATACACCACAATAATTCACACGCACCAGAACCTCGGTTCCTGTGGGTTTAGGCAGTTCCACTTCCGTTCTTTTCAGTCCCATGCCAAATTCATTGAACTGGTACCGGACATAAGTATTGATTTCAGTCGTCATATTTCGAGCTCCCCCAAGGGTAAATATTTTGTTTAATGCTAAAGCGATATGATTTATTTGAAAATAAATTTGTTCGCATATCGCACATTAATTACACTAATCGCACAAAGAATATAACTGCATCTCTACAGAGCGTCAATTCTTTTCCCCCTAAACCTAGGGTAAGTCTGGATATAAAAATATTCTTTTTAACAACGAAATAATTCTGGACAATTATTTTCAAACCTTTAACACTTACTCTTAAACCTTAAAATAATCATTTATTTTTTATTGTTGAAAAAATGATTCATATAAAGGAAAAGAACGGTTTTATTTGAAAAATACTCAGGCTTGACCCTATAAATCACCAGTGATTACCTGTGACTTTATGCGGCCAGAAAAAATTGATTGGATTGATTTTGGGATAAACCAATTCTATTATGGAATTGAAGACAAGAAAAAAGCCGGTCATCAAAAAATGATGACCGGCTTTTTTAGAATTTTGGCTCCCCGAACTGGGATCGAACCAGTGACCTGCGGATTAACAGTCCGTCGCTCTACCGTCTGAGCTATCGGGGAATAAGGAAGCTATTATAACAGCAAAAATCATAAAATTGCAAGTACATGACAGCAAAATATAATTTTTTGATTTCTGGATTTTAATTTTCCAGATTTAAAATCTATAAAAATAGATTTTAAAATTTGGCTCCCCGAACTGGGATCGAACCAGTGACCTGCGGATTAACAGTCCGTCGCTCTACCGTCTGAGCTATCGGGGATCAAATAAGAATGAAATTATGCAACAAACCAGCCAATGTGACAAGTCCTTCAGGGTTTTTATGCAATTTTTTTATTTTTTTTGTGGTTTTAAAGTGCCAGTTATTAAAATATAACAATAATGCGCTGCCCTCCCCCCACATCAAGGATAAAAAAATGCCAGCATTTATATTTTGTATATATCACGCTCTTCTTTATCAAGAATATCCTTGTAAGACTTAAGGGATACAATAATTTCATTGCTTAAACTTGGATATTGCAAGTCAAGATCCTTCAGGGTGGATAGTACCGCATCCGCCACTGCCAATCTGGCGTAAGCTTTATTATCTGCCGGAATCACATACCAGGGGGCATGCTCACAAGCGGTATGTCTAATGGTTTCCTCATAGGCATACATGTATTTTTTCCAAAAAGTACGCTCATAAAGGTCATTTTTATCAAATTTCCAGTTTTTCTTGGGATTATCAATCCGCTCTATGAATCTTGCTTTTTGCTCTTCAGGAGACAGATAAAGAAAAAACTTTAAAATCTTGGTGCCATTGCGTGCCATATGTTTTTCAAAAGCGCAAATATCATCCAACCGCTCTTCCCAAATATTTTCCGTCACCAGATTATTGGGCAGGTTCTGCGCTTTTAACAGTTCGGGATGCACACGCGCAACCAGGGTTTCTTCATAGTAGGAACGGTTAAAAACACCAATGTTTCCGCGCTGTGGCAAACATTTGCTGGTGCGCCATAAAAAATCATGTCCCAGTTCTTCTACTGATGGACGGCCAAAAGCATAAACTTCACATCCCTGAGGATTAACGCCCGACAATATGTTTTTGATGGTGGAATCTTTGCCCGCCGCATCCATCGCCTGAAAAATCAGCAATAATGACCATTTATTATCAGCGTACAAAATATTCTGAAGATCAGAAATCTCTTCAACCATCTCCTTAAGCTGAGCTTCGGCCTCGTTTTCGTTAATTTTCTCATCAGGAGCGGTTTTACAGTCTTTCAGCTGAAATTTACCACCATCATCCACTATATATTTTTTTGAAAAATTATTTTTACCAACATTATTTTTTGCCATTAAACAGCTCCATGTGAATAACTCTTTTTAACATATGATGACGATATATGGCAAAAGGCAAAACCTGAAATTGCATCAATTAGTGTATATGCTTGCAGTCACTCAAAGCTTACTGTAACGTTAAAACGTAGATGAAATTATTAATGTTTCTAACCACCAGGAGCAAGCTATGACGTCTCACTCAAATGCCAATGATAAAAAAGAACCCAAAACCGGTAAAGTCAGCAATGACACTAACCAGCAGGGCAAAAAGCATCCCACGCAGTTAAATCAAGGCCAACGAACCCCTGACAGCCGTAGCGATCGTGAAGCACACATTGGTGGCAGCAATCAAACACAATCTCGCCGAGGCTCTACCGGAAACCCCAATCGCTAAATCCAGTAATTGTATTCATGGCATAAACTTTTTTGCGCAGGCAAAACAAAAATCCGGAACTGGCAAAACAGCCAGTTCCGGAAAGTATCTGTCTTATAAACCCGCGAAGATATTGAATTTGTGAAAAACAGCACCTCAGACAAGGACATTGGCTTAGCTTAGCCTGTTCTACGCCATTGAAATAAGAGCACTAAAAATAACACCCCCGCCAGGATAAACATAAACTTCATCATGCGTGCACCATTATCATTAAGCCACTGGATGGCTGCACCGATGGTACCTGCCCAAAGCTGGTTAATTTTACGACTAAAAAAACGCGCAAGCCAAAACAGCACTAAAAATATAATCAGGAATTTAAAAAAGATGGCCATTTGGTTTAAAATATTTATTCACAGGACATTCACAGCTTACACACAATTTACTAACAGTGTTGTTAACATTTTTGGAAATTAATGAGTTATTAACAAAAAAAGAGAACAAAAATGTGAATAGCACTTTAACAATTCTGTAAAAGAATCGTATGTTATTGAATTTTAATAATATTTAAATATCTGCTTATTTATTAAGCAAAAGCGAAATTCAACGCTTAATAGGCCAAAGAATTCGGTGGGTTGACTTTGCATTGGACTGTTTTCATGCCTGTGTCCTGAAAATAGAATTGCAATGAGATGAAATCTCCCGGCTTGATGTCTGCCTGTTTATTTTCTAGCATAATGTGATACGTATTCACTGAAAAAGACAGTGATCCATTAGCGGCGATGCTTACTTTATCAAGACTTTCCATGGTAGCCATACCCTGCTTCCTGACATTTTCATGCATAATGGCCGAAGCATAAGACTGGGTTTTAATCGCGTTTAAAACAAGCTCCTTACCAGAATTATTCTTTAACTCGAAATAAGCGGCAGCCGGTAAATTTCCGGGCAATAATCTTACCCAGCATCGATCAACCTCAACATTATCCAACTCAATCAATTTTGCTTCAGTTACCTGGCTTTGCAACGTATTTTGGCTTTCCTGCGCCAAAAGCAAATGAGCAGGAATTTGGCTAATCCATTCCTCTGCCAGCAAATTGCCCTGATCATCGTACTTGACTCTTTTTACACCTTCGGCAGTGCAAATTTCAATCCATTCATAGTCGGGTTCTTTGAAGTGATCAACAGCCAACCATGCGATACCGGCCACCAACAGAGCCGGAATAAAGAATTTAAGAGTTTTTACAGGGAATTTCATAAATAAGCAAAATAAGATCCGGCATGAAGCCGGATCACAAAAATTAATGGCCGTGCTTGTTCATTTGCATAGGCTGCCCATGCATTGAGCTTTCAGCAGACTTTGCCAAAGGTTTGGCCGGTGCTTTGATATTGATGGTTTCTTTGCTTCCATCTTTATTTTCAACAACAAGTTGAAGATCAATCTCGTCATTCTCCTTGACCTGGTGATGCAAATCGATAAACATGATGTGGTAGCCACCCGGCTTCAATTCAACAAGCTTCCCATTGGGTAAATCAAGACTGGGAATCTGCCGCATTTTCATGACATCGTCCTGCATGGCCATTTCGTGTATTTCCACTGCTTTGGAAATATTGGATTTGGCTTCAATCAGTTTTCCATCTGTATCCGATGTCAATTTCATGAAAGCACCCGTTGCCTGCTGTCCTTGAACAGTAGCGCGAACCCAGGCATCTTCAACGGTGACAGCAGCATTTGCTGCCGCTGAAAACAAAGCAGCTGAAATAATCAGGACTGAATTAATCGGTTTAATCAAGAACTTCATGGTATTCCTCTGTATAGGGATTGATTTTCTAAAATTATGTTAGTAATTGACGAATATCTTCTGCGCACTCTTCTGCACTTTGCGCATGTGGCAAAGATATTCTTAACTTGCCATTGGTATCAAAAACGTAACTAAGCGCGCTGTGATCCATTGTGTAAGAATAACCTGTTGGCACTTTTTTATAATAAATTTTGAATTCTTTCGCGACAGTTTGTGTTTCATCCAGCGTACCGTAAAGCCCAAGAAAAGAAGGATCAAAGGCATCGGTATAGGCTGCCAGCATTTCTGGGGAGTCACGTTCCGGATCTATAGTGATGAAAATCACCTGCAACTTATCCGCATCTTCACCCAACAGGCTTTTAATTTCAACAGCACGCGCCAGGGCTGTAGGACAGACATCGGGACACTGGGTAAACCCAAAAAAAATCATGAGCGCTTTGCCCTTGAAATCTTTGACCGTATAGCGTTTGCCGTTAGGTCCCTGTAAATTGAAATCACGCCCAAAGCTTGCACCTGTAAGATCTTTACCATGGACAACAAGCGGCTTTTCTTTACTACAACCAACAAGCATAAGGGGCAATACAGCTAATCCAGTTAGCACCAACCTGCGTTTTTGATTCGTTGACATTGCATGCATTCAAGTTAAATAAAGCATTCAAAATCCACCTTGAACAGAATGGGAAATGATTGGTTAAAACCGTGTTTTTATCAGGAGAAAATATATAAAAGCTTGGTTTATGCCAGTCAAAACTGCTCAAGGTAGAAGCGTATCGTTAAATACTACAATCATGGTAAGCCTGGTCTAGAAGCCAACATTGAATGAGCACTTAACAACCTCCCGATTAACGGGTTGATTTTACTTATTAGATTACCAAAGGAGGCGCTCTTGAACCTAGCGGTGGTCCTGACAGGCGGACGTTGATTACCTGAGAATGGTTGAGAGAGGGAGCAACCAACTCGGGTAAATTAAAAACTTCAACACCTAGGCCAGGGGAACCCGCTAGCATGCCTTGCGCATTAACAACGCTGAAAGGGCAACTTAACATGCCATCATAGGCATTGTCAGGGTCGGGCTGATGATGGGGAGTTTTGATTGAAACAAAAGTGGACTGGGTTCCTGCCGGTGTGCAAATAATGATCTCTATCTTGCCCTGGCCAAGAGCCTGCATATTGGGCATATAACCAACCGGTATGAGCGAACGCAACGCAAACAAGGCCATACACAGGTATAGGAACATATACCTGTATGAGATACCTTTAAGCGGAGAAATCCGGTTCACATTCATATAAGGAAAGTTAAATTGATCACACTTTAAATTACAAACAGAGGATACCACTTGATACTAACATTGAAATCTTATGCCGTAAACCATAAAACCTCTATAAATACATAGCCCATGATTAAAATCAATTTTTATCACACACATAAAAAACTGCACCTTCAGATGAGGCCGATAGCCTTACCTGAAGGTGCAGTTTATTTGCTGTGCTGTTTTTTACCGGATCTTAAAATTACAAACCGGCATTCTCACGAGAAGCACGCTTACGCTCATGTTCAAGCAGGTAACGCTTGCGCAAACGTATGCTTTTAGGCGTCACTTCCACCAGCTCATCATCATCAATGAACTCAACCGCGTATTCCAGATTCAGCTTGATAGGCGGTACCAGACGCACTGCTTCGTCGGTGCCTGAAGCACGGATATTGGTTAATTGCTTGCCTTTGATGGGGTTAACCACCAAGTCATTATCACGACTGTGAATACCAATAATCATGCCTTCATACAAAGGCTCACCGGGTGATACAAACATACGGCCACGGTCTTGCAATTTCCACAAGGCATAAGCCACGGCATCACCGTTATCCTGACTGATCAGAACACCATTGCGACGCTCACCTACGCTACCTTCACGTACAGGAGCATACTCGTCAAAAATATGACTCATCAAACCCGTTCCGCGTGTCATTGACATAAACTCGGTTGAGAAACCAATAAGGCCACGGGCAGGAATACGGTACTCCAGACGGGTACGGCCACGGCCGTCAGATTGCATGTCAAGCAATTCGCCTTTACGACGCCCCAACTCTTCCATCACCCCGCCCTGATGTTCATCTTCAAGGTCAATGGTTAACAGTTCCAGCGGTTCACAACGCACACCATCAATTTCCTTGTAAACCACGCGAGGACGAGATACAGCCAGCTCATAGCCTTCGCGACGCATGTTTTCAAGCAAAATGGTCAGGTGGAGCTCACCACGGCCAGATACTTCAAATACGGTATCATCATCGGTATCTTTTACACGCAGGGCCACGTTGGATTTCAGCTCAAGATTCAGGCGATCACGAATCTGGCGACTGGTCACGAACTTGCCCTCGCGCCCCGCTAACGGTGATGTATTAACCATAAAGTTCATGGTTAAAGTGGGTTCATCAATTTTCAGCATTGGAAGGGCTTCAGGCTTGGACGGATCACACAAGGTGCAGCCAATACCAATTTCATCAATACCGTTAATCAGGACAATGTCGCCGGCTTCAGCGGAATCTACCTGAACACGCTCCAGGCCCTGGAACTTGAGAACCTGGTTTACACGCCCTTTGGAGCTTGCACCATCCTCACCAAATTTGACCACGACCTCTTGACCGGCACGAATGCGTCCACGGTTAACACGACCAACACCAATCTTGCCCACATAGCTGTTGTAGTCAAGTGAGATGATTTGCATTTGCAAAGGAGCATCCTTGTCATCATTCCGCTGTGGAACGTGTTTCAAAATAGCGTCAAACAAGGGACGCATATCGCCTTCACGCACATCATCGGTCAGACCTGCAAAACCAGACAGGCCTGAGGCATAAATGACCGGAAAGTCAAGCTGCTCTTCTGTCGCGCCAAGCTTATCAAACAAGTCAAAAGTTGTATTGATAACAAAATCGGGACGTGCGCCGGGACGGTCAATTTTATTAACCACAACAATGGGTTTCAAACCAAGAGCAAGCGCTTTCTTGGTCACAAAACGGGTTTGTGGCATAGGACCTTCCACCGCATCAACCAGCAGCAAGACACCATCAACCATCGACAATACACGTTCTACCTCACCACCAAAGTCGGCGTGCCCGGGAGTATCAATAATATTGATGTGGGTACCTTCGTATTCGACAGCACAGTTCTTTGAAAGAATGGTAATGCCGCGTTCTTTTTCGATATCACCGGAGTCCATGACACGCTCAGCAATATGCTGGTTATCACGGAACGTACCCGCCTGATGTAATAACTGGTCAACCATGGTTGTTTTACCATGGTCAACGTGAGCAATAATCGCAACGTTACGGAGCGCTTGGCTCATAGTATTTCCTTTTGAAGTAGTTTTAACGGCACCAGGCCGTCTGGTAGTTCATCCAGGGCTCTCAGCGTGTCAACCGGTGATTCCATACTCTGCAATGAGGCCAGGTCAATTGCATCATCTATGGTAAACGGGCCAACAGCCGTTCGCCGCAAGGCAATAAGGTGCGCAAAGCAACCCAATGCCCTTCCAATATCCTGGGCAAGTGTGCGTATATAAGTTCCTTTACTGCAGAATACTTCTAACTCAACCATCGCAGGTTGAACACGCAACACATTTATTTCGTAGATAGTAATTGTACGAGGTTCACGCTCAAGCTCTATTCCCTGGCGTGCATATTCATAAAGCGGACGCCCATCCCGCTTCAAGGCCGAATACATCGGCGGAATTTGCTGTATTTCACCCAAAAAATCGGGTAATACCTTGTTTAACTGTTCTGCTGTAATACCGGTAAAACCAGCAGCCTCCTGAACGACAGTACCTGTCAGGTCGCCCGAATCGGTTTCCGAACCCAACTGAAGCGTGGCAATATATTTTTTATCAACATTCAGCATGGGACCACATATTTTAGTGGCTTTTCCAAAACAGCAGACTAACAAGCCGGTCGCAAATGGATCTAATGTCCCAGTATGACCGGCTTTTTTTGCATCCATTGCACGTCTGGCTCTTTGCAGGGCATGGTTGCTTGATAAATCCACTGGTTTATCAAGCAGCAGTACCCCGGTAATGTCCAGACCTTTCCTTCGTCCCATTTGTTTACCCAAATACCAGGCAATTATTTTTTGCCTGTTTCAATATCATCAAGATTATCTGTTTGCACAGGAAAATCATCCGGACGGTTTGCACGATCAATGAGCTGTGTCATTTCAATACCACGCGCCATTTGTTCATCGTGAATGAAACGCAGGGTAGGTACCGTATGAATATGCAACATTTTAAACAACAAAGAATGCAGCCATCCTGCCTTTTCATTCAGTGCAGCCGAAGCCACTTCAGGCTCAGCCCCCAGAACAGTGAAATATACCTTGGCATGTGCATAATCTGCACTAAGATCAACCCCGCTTAAAGTAATAAGACCTACACGGGACATATCCATTTCACGCTGGATAAGGATGGCCAGATCTTTCTGTATCTGGTCTGCCAGACGCACATTACGGCTGGCAGGAGATTTTGACTTGTGTCGATTCATAATTAAATTTACAGCGTACGGGCAATTTCTTTGATTTCGAAGATTTCAAGCTGATCGCCCACTTCGATATCGTTATTGCCCCTTAAAGTAATACCACAATCGAAGCCGAATTTAACTTCTTTGGCATCATCCTTGAAGCGTTTGAGAGAATCAAGGTGACCAGTCCAAATGACTACATGATTGCGCAACTGACGAACTTGAGAGTCTCTGCGTACGATTCCATCAGTTACCATACACCCAGCCACTTTACCAATATGAGAAATACTGTAAACCTCACGAATCTCAACCATACCAATAATTTCTTCGCGTTTTTCAGGCGTAAGCATACCGGACATGGCTTTTTTAACGTCATCTACCGCATCATAAATAATGTTGTAGTAACGGATATCAATGCCGTTTGATTCAGCCAGTTTTTTCGTACTTTGATCTGCACGTACGTTAAAGCCAATAATTACCGCATTGGATGCAATGGCCAGATTCACGTCGCTTTCAGAGATACCACCAACGGCAGCATGAACAACACGCACACGGATTTCATCGGTAGACAATTTAACCAGCGATTGCACCAATGCTTCCTGTGAACCCTGAACATCGGTTTTAACAATGAGCTCAAGCGTTTGCTTACCTTCTCCGATGTTCTCAAACATGGATTCAAGTTTAGCCGCTTGCTGGCGTGCCAGTTTCACGTCACGGAATTTACCCTGACGGAACAAGGCAATTTCACGTGCCTTGCGCTCATCTATAACCACCTGGACTTCGTCACCAGCGGCTGGCACATCAGACAAACCCTGGATTTCGACAGGGACGGATGGGCCCGCTTTGGGAATGTTTTTACCTGTTTCATCAAGCATGGCACGTACACGGCCATAACTAGCGCCAACCAGGATGGCATCACCTCGTTTTAACGTACCACTTTGCACCAGAATGGTGGCAACAGGACCACGTCCCTTGTCAAGACTGGATTCAATGACAACACCTTTGGCAGGGGCATCAACCGGGGCTTTCAACTCAAGCACTTCGGCTTGCAACAGTACGTTTTCAATCAGGTCATCAATACCGAAGCCGGTTTTGGCAGATACGGGTACAAATGGCACATCACCACCGTACTCTTCAGGTACCACTTCCTCGGCAACCAACTCCTGTTTCACGCGTTCGGGGTTGGCTTCGGGTTTGTCCACCTTATTAATGGCCACAACCATAGGCACCCCAGCCGCCTTGGCATGGTGAATGGCTTCACGTGTTTGCGGCATAACGCCATCATCTGCGGCCACCACCAGAATAACAATATCAGTTGCCTGGGCACCACGTGCACGCATGGCGGTAAATGCTTCGTGTCCCGGTGTATCAAGGAAGGTGGCTACTCCACCTTCGGTTTTAACGCGGTAAGCACCAATATGTTGGGTAATGCCACCTGCTTCACCCACTGCCACTTTGGCACGGCGGATATAGTCAAGCAGGGAGGTTTTACCATGGTCAACGTGTCCCATCACGGTAACAACCGGGGCACGCGGAAGCAATTCAACATCGATGCTTTCGACGCTTTCATCAAGGAATGCCTCGGGATCGTCAAGTTTGGCTGCAATGGCATGATGACCCAACTCTTCAACCACGATCATGGCCGTTTCCTGGTCAAGAATCTGGTTAATGGTAACCATTTGACCCATTTTCATTAACAGCTTGATAACTTCTGCTGCCTTGACTGACATTTTATGCGCCAGATCTGCCACTGAAATGGTTTCAGGCACATGTACATCACGTGCAATAAATTCTGGTGCTGCTGGCTCTTTGACTGGCTGTGGCTGATTCCTGCGATTGTTTTTGGAGCTGCCACGACCGCCTCCGGCACGCCAACCCTCTTCCTGAGCCTTGGCAGGTGCTGCCGCTCGCTTCTCGACGGGTTTTTTACCACGGGATCCATCAGTCCAATTGCTGTCACGATCAGTTTTTTTAGCGCCAGCAACGGGTTTGACTTCTTTCTTGACCGTTTTCTTGGCCGCATCAGCTCCTTCAGTAGCCGCAGGTGCCGCACGCAATACTTTGCGAGGACGATTAAGCATATCACGCAATGCTGCCGCTTCCGCCTCGGCCTGACGACGCGCTTCTTCACGCGCGGCTGCTTCTACTGGCTCACGTCTTGGCTCTGCAACAGGCTTTTTATTGCGGATATTCATATCTTTATTGATAGCTGGTGCGGCAATGGGCGCCTTGCCCCTGGCCACTTCGTTCCTGCCGCCCTGCTTAGCCTGGGATGCCTTGTGATCAGCCGGTCGTGATGTCTTTCCATCACGCTGTTCATTGACACGGCCTGATTCTGGAGATTTGCTTTTAACCGTCGACGCCTGAGCTGGTTTCTGATCAGCCTTTACTGAAGCAGACGGCACGTTTTTGGATTCAGTATGCACTTCTTTTTTCTCAACCTGTTGAGATGTGATTGATGATTCTTCCGTTATGACGGAGGATTGTTGAACTTGCGGCTGAGGAATACCGTCAGGCTCTGTGGATTTCACTTCTTTTGCCACACTGTCAGCAGCAGCGGATTCTGGTTGCTGAGGTGTTGCCTGAACAGCGCCAGGCACCGTTTCAGGAGATGCGTTAGCGGCTGATTGGGCACTATCTTGCGGCACGTTTTGCAATTGTACTGCTTCAGTAGCGACTTTCGCAGCAGAAGTTTGTGCAGCCAATAGATTTTCTTCTTTTTGCACTATTTCTTTTTGGTCCGCAACGACTTCAGACTGTGTTTTTACTGCCTGATCAGGCGCTGTTACCTGAGCCACAGACGTGACTCCCTCTGCGACAGCTTCTTTACCTTCGACAATATCACGCTTGACAAAAACCCGTTTTTTACGAACTTCTACCGGAATGGTACGAGAGCGCCCGGAGCTATCCGCCTGACGGATTTCTGACGTTTCACGACGTGTTACCGTAATTTTCTTACCCTCTTTTGCACCATGCGCACGGCGAAGGGAATCCAGTAGTTTGGCTTTATCGCTCTCGGTGACATTATCCTCTACAGAATTCACATTTACACCTGCAGCACGAAGCTGTTCAAGCAACATATTCGCAGGCAATTTCAGTTCGACGGCAAACTGGGCAACAGTAATACTGGGCATTAGGCTCTCTCTTCCCTTTCACAACAATTCAATAACATTCAATAGGCAATCTGATTAAAACTGTAGATATGAAGATTAGTTTTCATCTTCATCAAACCAGTGGGCTCGTGCCTTGATAATCAATTCACCAGCTTCTTCTTCTGACAAGCCGGTAATTTCCGACAATTCATCGGTAGACAACTCGGCAAGGTCATCGCGTGTCTGAACACCACCTTCGGCCAGCTTTGCAATAAGCGCTGGCGTCAACCCTTCTAGATCCAACAGATCCTGGGCGGTTTCAACCCGCTCTTCCTGCACGATGGCTTCGGTCAACAAAGCAGTACGGGCACGGTTACGCAATTCATTGACGGTATCCTCATCGAAACCTTCAATTTCAAGCAACTCCTGAATAGGCACATAAGCCACTTCTTCAAGACCGGTAAAGCCTTCATCAATAAGGATATCAGCCATTTCTTCGTCAACATCCAGTTTCTCGATGAATGTGGCACGCATTTCCGCACGCTCTTCATCCTGCCTGCTGCGATTTTCTTCGGGCGTCATGATATTGATTTGCCAGCCGGTCAGATCAGAGGCCAGCCTTACGTTCTGACCTTTGGAACCAATGGCCTTAGGCAAGTTCTCAGCATCAACCACGACATCCATGGCGTGTTTTTCTTCATCGACAAGAATAGATTCTACATTGGCAGGCGCCAGGGCACCAATCACGAACTCGGCCGGATCATCTGCCCACAGGACGATATCCACTTGTTCGCCACCCAGTTCATTACGAACCGCAGTAACACGCGAACCACGCATACCTACGCAAGTTCCAATGGGATCAATTCTTTTGTCATAGGCGACCACGGCAATTTTGGCACGCATACCAGGATCACGGGCTGCTGCTTTGATTTCAAGCAATCCCTGTTCGATCTCGGGAACTTCATTTTCAAACAGTTCACGGATAAACTCGGGTGCGGTGCGGGACAGAATGATCTGCTGGTTGCGGGCAGTACGGTCCACCTTGGCCACCCATGCACGAACACGATCACCAACCCGCAGGTTTTCCTTGGGAATCATTTCGCTGCGAGGAAGCCGGGCCTCTATTTTTCCGGTTTCAATAATGGCATCGCCCTTATCAAGACGCTTGACCGTACCGGCAATAATGCTTTCCTCACGATCGAGGAAGTCATTAAGCACCTGTTCGCGTTCGGCATCACGGATTTTTTGCAGGATAGCCTGTTTGGCAGCCTGTGCACCAATACGACCAAACTCAACGGGTTCAAGGGGCTCTTCAATATATTCGCCTTCCTGAACACCAGGCTTGATCTCTTGGGCTTCGCTAAACAGCTCCTGACGATCAGGCTCCTGCAAACCAGCCTCATCGGGCACGACGAGCCAGCGACGGTAGCCTTCATGCGCACCCGTAGCCCGATCTATCGTTACACGAATATCAGCATCTTCTTTAAAACGTTTTTTCATGGCTGAGGCCAACGCACTCTCAAGCGCACTAAAAACCACTTCACGTGTCACATTTTTTTCACGTGCTAACGCATCAACCAATAGAAGAATTTCGCGACTCATCGCTTTTTACCCTTGAAATCAAGAACCGGATCAAGTTTTGCCTTTTCAACATCTTCAAATGCAAAAACAATGACTTGAGTTTCGTTCTTTTTAACATCAAATTCCAGACAGAATTGACCTGTCTGCGTTCCATCAGAAGCTGTTTCCTGTGACAAAATACCGGTAAAGGCTTTGCGATTATCTACAGCTTCACGTAATTTAATTTCCACCCGTTCACCGGCAAACCGTTTGAAGTCGGCTAGCGTACGCAAAGGACGATCTACACCTGGCGAACCGACTTCAAGACGCTTGTAGTCGATATTTTCAACTTCAAACACTCGCGACAATTGGCGAGAAACCTGCTCACAGTCCTCAATTCGCACGCCATCTTCACGATCTATGGTTACGCGCAGCAACCCGAACGCGGCACGCTCGACATCAACCAGCTCGACTCCAAGGCCAGCTATCGCTTGTTCAGTAAGAGTATATAAATCAGCCATACAATAAAAAAATGGGCTTTTACAGCCCATTGTTTACAAAAACACCGGTTTGATCCAACAACCTTTGTTTTTATATATTCGTTCCATAAACTAATTGCATTCTTTTTAAAAAAGAAAATTACAACTAGACAACCTATGATTATATCAAAAAACCCGACAGTTTGCTAAGTATTTGATATTTTACCAACAAAACAACAGCACTACAGTCTATCGACCGCCTCTGCCACGACCCACAAAACCCAACCTGGACTCATGGGCCGCCACACCTTTGGGCTGCCAATCATCTTTATTACGAGCCGTTCCTCTGGCCTTGTGTGCCCCTTCAGGGCGGGCAACAGCCTCTTGCTTGCCACGCGTGTTTTTCCTGGGCGAGTCTTTAGCATAACCTCCCCCTTCATTGCGGGGTTGATTGGTCTTGCGATTATACAAACCACCAGGACGAGCAGGTTTACGCTGCCCATTACCCGCCGCTCTTCCGTACGATGAGGGACCAAAACCCAAATCAGGAACAGCAGATTCAAATCCCGGCGGCATGGCATTATCATGCGATATTGGCTGACGCTCACGCCCCTTACCTGACACCGAGTCATCATCAGCCTTCATAAGCCCCAGACGAACCATCAATGCCACTACCAATGAGGGATCCAGCTCTTCCCAGCGACCACGACGGAGATTCCTTGGCAGGACAACCTCCCCAAAACGCGTGCGAATCAGACGACTGACCGTCACACCCACCGCCTCGAACATACGACGAACCTCACGATTACGACCTTCCTGAATCGTGACGCGATACCAGCGATTACTGCCCTCACCGCCAATATGTTCCATAACCCCAAACGCCGCCATGCCATCATCCAACTGAATACCTTTGGTCAAGGATTCCATCTGCGCGGCACCCAACTCACCCAACACACGAACCGCATACTCACGCTCGTTGCCATAACGCGGATGCATGAACCGATTGGCCAAATCACCCGAGGTGGTAAATATCAGCAAGCCCTCGGTATTCAAGTCAAGACGCCCGACTGATACCCATTTACCCGTACGCATCTTGGGCAACCGCGAGAACACAGTGGCACGACCCTCAGGATCATCATGACTCACAATTTCTCCGGCGGGTTTATGATATAAAATCACCCGTGGCGGGCGCTTGGCATTGGGACGGGCAACCAGGCGTCCGTTAACACGAACCACATCATTCATACCCACCCGCTGACCAATATGCGCAGGCTCACCATTAACGGAAACGCGCCCGGCAATAATCAGCTCTTCCATTTCACGACGCGAACCCACACCCGCATCCGCCAAAACCTTGTGCAACTTAGGCATGACCGCATCGCTTGTCAGATACTTACCCAAACGCTGCTCAAGTTTTGCCGATTTATCCAGAAACGCCAGGGCATTATTTGATTCATTTTCATCAAATACCTGTTCATCATTCACCAGCCCTGGCGAAGACACTTCCTGTACCGGCCGGTTTGCCGCTGACTTGCGAGCCACCGGCTTGCGCTTGCCTGGGGCAGCCCCGCTCTTAACGGCTGGCTTGCGTGTTCGTTTTGCGGGCACCGGAACGCTTTCCGGCTGCTCTGCCGCAACTGTTTTTTCTTTTTTGGTTTCAATTGCCGCATCAGCACGCCTGCGCCTGAAGGGCGTACGCAATTTACGACCCTTGCTTTTCACTTGAGTTGAGTCAGGCTGCGCCTCACCACCCGCGACAATCGTGACGGTTTCCGTTACTGTATTCATATATTTGCTTATTTGACCTTCTTCCGAAAGCACTTTGAATTAAAGTGGTCTTAGTGATTCACCATTAATAAACACCGACAAGTAAAAACTTGCATTTGCCAGCGTTTTTCACTTAACTGTTTATTGCTTTTTAACCATTATTGACAATTTGTCCACACTCAGGGACAACTGCCGCGTCAGGATTTGAATCCGCAACGGGCGACTTCTCATGACTGCTATTTTCTTCCTGACTTTCCTCAAGAGGAAACAGACCGGCAAGTTTATCTCCGGCAGCCAGAAGCACCTCTCCCTCAGAGGCCAAACCAGGCAATTCATCCAGCGCTTTCAATCCCAGATCATCTAAAAATTGTTTTGTGGTCCCAAGCAAGGCAGGTCTTCCAGGTGCATCCCGATGACCCAACACCTCTATCCAGCCACGCTCTTCTAAAGTTTTAATGATTTGGGAAGAAACCGTTACACCGCGAATATCTTCTATGTCGCCCCGTGTAACCGGTTGACGCCAGGCAATAATTGCCAATGTTTCCAAAACCGCCCTTGAATATTTAGGTGGTTTTTCTGGAT
>Ga0265293_10002456_pt1 | contig 37184 bp, 39 predicted proteins | sample Munlanlewell138R_FD_192505 | JGI IMG/M metagenome (GOLD analysis project Ga0265293, IMG submission 192505) | Leachate microbial communities from a municipal landfill in Southern Ontario, Canada - Leachate well 138R | ecosystem: Engineered > Solid waste > Landfill > Unclassified | place: Canada... | reverse complement strand
ACGCCACGAATCGCAGATTTGAAAGTGAACAGGAAAGTCAATGAAATCAACGATCTACCAACACCACCTCCGCGCCAGTGCTAGCTTTTCGTACCGTCACTTATTGCACTGAAAACGAGGAGACCCCTACCGGGCTAGCGGCCTCAATCTGGTAACGGCTGCCGTCGTGTTGTGGAACACGGTCTATCTGGAACGGGCTGCGCACGCGCTGCGTGGCAACGGCCATGCCGTTGATGACGCGCTGTTGCAGTACCTGTCGCCGCTCGGTTGGGAGCACATCAACCTCACCGGCGATTACCTCTGGCGCAGCAGCGCCAAGATCGGCGCGGGCAAGTTCAGGCCGCTACGACCGCTGCAACCGGCTTAGCGTGCTTTATTTTCCGTTTTCTGAGGCGACCCCTAACACCGCTGCGGGCCAAGCGGGCCCCACGCACACCCCGGAGCCAATCCGCTCCGGGGTGTTTTTATGTTGCACGCTTGTACGCAAGCGTTAGTTCGCGCTAAGAGCATCTGTCGGCTACTCGAGCGTCCGTGTGAGGCACGTTGGTAGGATGGTTATGGCACGCGAATACATTGAGGCCGCCCAGCGCATGGAGCCCGGATGAATGGAGCGCCAGCTCGACCGGCATACGTAGCCTTGACAGGCAAGCCCGCCTTCACCCGCTGGGCCTTTCTGCGTGCACCCGCAGCTCTGCCGGCGTGTAGCGATAGGGGCGCGACATCCCCAGCGCCTCCGCGCACCATACCGAAAACGTCCAGCGCGTTGGCCAGCCAGTCGTAGCCCTCGCCCATCGTTCGGCTGTAGAGCCGCACCACGCGATCCAGGTCGACCTGCACCGGCAGCATGTCCCAGTGCCCATCACGCGGCACGATCTACCGCCGCCGCGCGCCGCCGTCGCGCGGGCTGCTGGTGTACCAGCTGCTGCCTACCCATCCGGCATTGATGAGCAAGTGTGGGTAATGCCTGTTTCGCATGCGAAACAGCAACCCAGGCCACCACCCCCAAGCATGACCGCTTTCTACGCGCCCACACCTCGGACGCTGCGCGCTGCGCTTGCGGGTTAGAGGCCGGCAAGCCGGCCATGAGGCGCTCGCCGCGCGGCCCTCTCGCCATCCACGCTGCGATTCGCGGCAGGCCACTCCCGGGCTTCGTTCGCCCAAAACGCCGACGTTACCCCTTGCGCTCCTCCGCTTTGCGGGCTTTCGCGGCATAAACGGCCGCCACCCCGCAAGCGGGTCCCCTCCATTTATTCCACGTCCCGCGCCGCGAGTCGCGACGGGGTCTCGTGCGGCAGGGCGAAACGATACACGGGACTGGCGGCAACCACGCGAAGCCCAAAGCGCGTGGAGCCCGAGAGGACAACCCTACCAAGGGCTCCCCTCAACCGGTCCCGGTCAGCACAAAACCTCAACCTCACCAGCGATTCTTTGGAGAACCCACATGCTTGCATCACGTTTTAGCGGTACTGCCCCTGTCCTGCGCTCTCACACCCCTTTGACCGATGACCAGATTCGTCGCGTTGCGCCGTCGATCTTCGCCGAGGAGGCTCACGAAAGCCGTTCAAGTCGCTACCGCTACATTCCGACCTCAACGGTGTTGACTCACCTGCGCCAGGAAGGTTTTCAGCCTTTCATGGTGGCACAAACCCGCGTTCGTGACGAAAGCCGCCGCGACTTCACCAAGCACATGATCCGGCTGCGTCACGCCAGCCAGATCGATGCGGCCGAGTCCAACGAAATTATCTTGCTGAACTCGCATGACGGCAGCAGCAGCTATCAGATGCTGGCGGGCATGTTTCGGTTCGTCTGCATGAACGGCATGGTGTGTGGCCATGCCGAACAGGATATTCGCGTTCGTCACAATGGCGACGTGGTCGGCGAGGTGATCGACGGTGCATTTACTGTGCTGGAGGAGTTCGAGCGTATCACCGAGGAGCGCGACGCCATGCGGGCGATCACTCTGAACCCGGGTGAAGAGGCGGCGTTTGCGCATGCGGCGTTGTCCCTGAAGTACGACACGGAAACGGCACCTGCCCCGATTACCGAGAGCCAGGTGTTACGGCCCCGGCGCCGCGACGATGCGCGGGATGACATGTGGTCAACCTTCAATCGGGTACAGGAGAACCTGCTCAAGGGGGGGCTACGCGGCCGTAGCGCCACGGGCCGAACAACCCGCACACGCCCGGTTCAGGGCATCGACCAGGACGTAAAGCTCAATCGCGCACTTTGGCTCTTGGCCGAAGGTATGCGCCGCCTGAAAGCCTGACTCTGAAAGATCACGCCCTGGCCCTGGCCAGGGCGAACCTGTCGTGAGAAACAACCATGATGAATGGAAAACCCAAAGCAACTTCGCTGGTGGCTGTTGTTCAGGCAATTCAAGCTACCGTGACGCAACCGGCAGGCGTTGTTGCCGGATTCGTGCGGCACGGATTGGCCGTATATGCCCGTAAGATTCTTTTGGCTGCGCCTGATGATCTTATTGCAGCGGGAAGATCCCCGCACGAATGGAAATCCTGTGCTGCAATGGTGCTGAGAATTTTGCGAAGCCAGGATGCGCGTTATTTGGATTCGGTGCAAGTTTTACAGGCCATGAGCGGCCGCGCAGCGGCGGCCGAGGGTTTTGTGGTTCGCGCCGTTATGGCCTATTCCAATTATGTTTCCCAGTTATCAGCGGCAAGCCTTCGCGCACCCGTGCGCGGCTTATCTGCCCATGCCTGGCAAGCTATCGCCGCCGACATCGAAAATGGCACGGACTTGATTATGGCGTTCGAAGAGGCGTAGTGCCTGGGTGTTGATGGTGTCAGCGTAGTCAAAAAAGCGATAATGATCCGTTGGCGCGAGGGTGTTGATTTTGGCTTGCCAATCCGTTGCGGAGGTTTTATAGATTTTTTGGGTAGGTTGTAGGTGGTCAAAAATCAAGGTTATCGAGACGAGCGCTTCGGCGCTCGTTTTCTTTTGGCGTATCTGTAATCGGTGCGCTGCTAATTGTCGGCATCATCTCATGCAAACCTGGTTTTGGTCCCTGATGGTTCTGATAGTGAATTCAAGGTCAGTCCAGTCGCGATCTATTAGCTCATCGTGGTTGGTTAAACGGCGTTGCATTACGATCAATGAATGCACCAGCCGTGAATCGTATTTCGTGCAACCCCGGTTTCGTTCTGGTTTCTGGGGTGCCTAGTCATCCTCGAACCCACCCCGACGCGCTGCGCGTGTCGGGTCCCCCAAGTGGCACGCCCCCCGCTTCGCGGGCACCCCCCGTGTCGCCTTTAATGGCCAAAAAACGGCCCTTAAAGGCTCCACACAAGACGCACCTCCGGTGCAAACTTATAACCCATTGATTATGAAGGAATATCTTGAAAATGGTGCATCGCTCGGCGTGACACAAAAGTGACCACGTTTTAGTGGTGGTTCATAGTGAAAGTTGTGGCCCATTTTGTGGCACAGAGAAATTTAAATTCTAAATATTCATGAATGTTCTGGAATATCTGTGAATATTTTGGAATTTTCTAAAAGATTCATAGATATTTTAGGATATTCGTAGATATGTTCGAATATCGGTTGATATTTATAGATATTCTTGAATTTTTCAGAATATTTTAGGTTTTTGGGGATTCTCGGTTGCTTGTTGGTTTTGACCTTTTTGATGGGTTTATCTTTGTGGCCATTTGGAAAGGGGTATGGTTGCCTTTTGATCTCATGAGTCTTCATTGGTTTGGTTTTTGTTATTGGATTAAGGTTTGATTGGCAGCGTTGATCTTGCAGTGATGCTGGATCGTCTATCTGCTGAAGCTCGGCTTTTCAGGTTGACGGCGCTTATCTGGTTGTGCCTGTAAAGATGTCTTTGATGCCTCGGATGATATTTGTCTGAGGCTATTTTTTCCTAATCTTGGTGCGGCTTTTTGCTTTCCAATCTCAAGTGATGTTGTCTTTTTCGATTCTCGGGATATTGCTCCAGGGAGCTTTGATTTGTTATCGGTATAAATGTTGACGTGGCTTCGGCCTCGGGATATGGCAACATAGTAAACGTCGTCTTTTGTTGTTGCGCTGTTTTCCTCAAAGTTTGCCATGACCCGATCAAACGTCATTCCTTGGGAAGAGTGAATGGTGGTGACATAAGCCAGGTCAAGATGAAGCGGCTTGTCAGTGTCCAGCGCTATTTTGCGGCCCTCGAATTCAAGTTCGATTTTATCTTCCTGGATTGATGTGACGCGCAGTCGGTTGCCATTGGCTATGTCGTGCTTGGCGAAATTTCGGGTAGCACGAACCCAATCCCCAACCGCAAGCTCAGTTTGAGATTGTTTGTAGACGGAGATTTTCTGAACTTGCTTGGGATTGAAACGAATGACGTTGCCATCTCTATCGCTCACCGTAAGTTGATTTCCTGGCCCGTTGTCAATAACCCGGTATGTTTCGTGTTGGTGTAGTCCTTTGCTCTGGTAGGTTCTCTCGGCTTGAATAATGTCGCCGATCTCGAAATAGCGAGAGTGACGCCGCTCAGCCTGGCTCGAATCGTGACGGCTTAGCAAGGTATAGACCTTGCCTTTGCCGGAAAGGCCCAGTTGTTCTCGGATGCGTTCGTTGATCTGGCGTCGAGAGTCGTTGGTTCCTGTCACCACTAAGGTCGTATCCCTCTCTTCAGGGGCGAGGCCAACGTAGTCGGTTGCGATGCGCGCATATCGAGCTTCGGTGTTCTTGACCGAGATGACGTTGTCGATAAGTTTGAGCGATCGCGTTGGCTCACCGCCGGCAGCCAACTCGACGGCACGTCGGAGTTTCTCGGCCTTCTGCCGCACCACTTCGGTCATGTAGGCCGTCGGCATGCCGGCGTTGATCAGCTGCGCAAACGGGGCACCGGCTTGAATCGCTTTCGTCTGTTGTCTGTCGCCCAGCAGGATGGCTCGTGCGCCTGCTTGCTCGACCTTGCGCATGAGTTCGACCGCATCCACGGCAGGGAGAACGCCAGCCTCATCGATGATGACGACAGACTTTTCATTGAGCGTAAAGCGATCTTTGTCTCGCGCCCGAAGCATCGCGGCCACTGTGCCAGACTCGACACCCAGCTCTCGCAGGGCTCTGGCCTGGTTCCCATACGGTGCCAAGGCGATGACGTTGTAGCCGTTCGTTTCCATCTGGGAGATCGCCTGCCGGAGCATGTGGGTTTTGCCCGTGCCGGCGTGACCCTCGACACCAACGAAACGGTCAGTGCTCACCAGGACATGTTCGACGGACGCGCGTTGACCACCTGTGAGCGAGGCAGTGCTGAGCGTATCGGCAACGGATCTTGGGTCGCTGATCGGTGAAAGCTTGCCCCTACCTGCCAGCTCCATGGCCAAGATACTCTGTTCGCGACGGCGGGCCTCTACCGTTGTCAGCTCTGTTGGTTTGGGTACCAAGCGACCTTCTGTGATTCCTTGTCGCACATGGCGGTACGCCGTTGCTTCGTCCAGAGTGAGTTTCGTGCGTATGTGCATAGCCCACTCGCGACGTGTCAGGGCCGGCAGCTCGGGGTAGGATGCGCTTGCATATCGTGTCTCTCCCTCGATGAGATGCCCGGCTTTCTTCCGATTGGTGATCTCTTCTTGAACTTCGGCGAGGCTAACCAGGCCGGCACCATGTTGAAGGGCCGTCGCCTTCAAGAGTGATTCGGACATAACAGCTTCGCGCTCGCTAAGGTGTTGGATGGCCCATTGAACGGTCACCGCTACGGCACTCTGATGAGCCTCGGGACCTGTGATATCGGTTTCGAGGTTTGTTGTCTTACCGACGCCGTGCCAGTCCGTTCGGTGGAAGTCAACCTGGTAATGGTTGGCTTGTTGTCGCCATGCCCAGTCCAGTTCACTGCGTGACCAGGTGTTGGTTTTGGCCTGGCGTGTTCTCAGATTTGAAGCTTGTTTCTCACTCCTTGTGGCGGTCTGGCGCGTCAATCCCCGATCAGCCAGGTCGTCTTCGATTTGTTTGGAGCGCTTCGAGCTGGCTGTGATGTATGCGTCTGGTATGTGAGCAAGCTCAAAGTTGCCTTTTTCGACCCAGCGGATCTGCTTGCCAGCTCGTTCAACCTCTTTCGCCAGAGTTGCCATGTATATGCGGCCGGCGAGTGCAAGGTCGTGCATCAGTGCTTCGTTGCTCATGGCTCGCCACCGTCCATCGGGTAGTTGGGTGAGATTGGCGATGATGACGTGGGTATGCAGGCCAGGGTCAGGTGGAGCATCGGGTGTCTCACGGGCAGTCTCGTGTCGAAATAGAGCGGCAACGATACTTTCCGTGTCAATTCGTCGTGACTTTCCTTGAGTTTTTAGGCGAGCTTGCGCCCTGGTTTCCAGATACTGCATTGCAGTTTTCACCGCATGGTCGTGCGCGTCGATCATTGACTTGTCATTGCCGACAAGGGCCTGCAGAGAAACACTTTTCGGAGCAGAGAATGTCAGGTCCAGGCCTGCGCGTGTTCGGCTTCCATTGGGTGCTTTGGGGGGCCTGGGACGGCCCGAGATAATCTCGCCACGAAGAACACGTAAGAAGTCCTCAAATTTGACATCACCATGCAGGTTTAGGGCTGCCGCACCCTTCCCAAACCAGGTGTGAGAATCCCCCTCTTTGGCGTAGTAGTCCTCCTTCTGATCTGAGTAGTAGTGGGCGTTATCTTTGGCCTTGGCTGTGTAAAGTATCTTTCGTGTCAGCATGCTCGGTACCTTCGTCGGATCAGGGGCCTGCGATGAGCTCACGCCAATTTGTTGTGCTTGGCATGGCTTCGAAAGCTGGCGTGGTGTTCTTGTAGTGATAGAAGGGTTGCTTGATCTTGGCGATCGGCAAGTCGCCGGCAAAGGCCACGTACCCGGTGAGTTCTGGGAGCGCCGCAATTTGCGATGGCGTCACAACGCGCTCGATCGTTCGCTGGATTCGCAGGTTGGGATTGGTGCCCCGGGCGCTGAGCCCCAGGGAATAATCGTCGCGTTCAACCTCATGCTCACCGAGGCTCTTGCTCATGTCATCGGCCGTCTGTGGGTCGGTCTTTGCGCCGCCGAGCACCACCAGGCTACGGAAACTTGCCCGGATGGTCTGCGCGGCTTTCTCCCCGTAGATATCGGCGAGCTGGGAGGTGGACTGCAACCCGGCAACGATGCGCAGCCCGTGCTTTCGGCCCTTGGTGAGCGCATCGAGTAGGCTGGGCAGTTTCTCAAGCGAGGCCAGTTCGTCAATCAGTAGCCACAATCGTCGTTCCCGGCTTTCTGGCAGCGAGAGGATTGAGGTACAGAGCACGTCAACCCACGCGGAGAGCAGGGGCTTCATGGCGTCCTTCATGTCTTCGCGCCAGGTGATGAAGAGATTGCCGCCCTCGGGGTCTTCAAGCCAGTCACGAATGCTGAAGCGGCCACCGGGCATGTGGATGTGCTCAGACAGTTTGTTTGACAGGACAAATCGTGCACTCGACAAGGCTTTGCTTGCTTCGCTGGAGCCGGCGAACAGGGATTCCGCAACCGTGCCCTGGAGGAAGACGCGCAGATCGTCAGGGTCAGCGATGGTGCACCAGCGAAAAAGCTCAAGCACCGACGGGTTTCCCATGGTGGCCAGCTTTCGGGCAACCTCGCGCAAGAGCAGCCGGCCAAAGTCGTTCCACTCTTCAGCTTCTGCGGTTTCGCCACGAGGCACGAGTGACAGGGCAAATCGCTTCCAGTCGTAGTCCTCTCGGATTTCGTTAAAGAAGCTCCACCCTTGTGTCCGGGCGTCGTAGGGGTTCAGGATCTTGTCGCCCGGGCGGGCAAACTTGCTGAGCAGATCGCCATTGGGATCAACCACAAAGACCCGATCGCCCCGTCGTAGCGCGGAGAACACCAGGGGCCGAAGCAGCGCGGATTTCCCAGATCCCGTTGCCCCATTGATCATGAGGTGCAGCGTTTCGACAGCCGTTGGCATCGGCAAGCCGGCGACCTCGATCTGAGACTGGTTTGGCTCGGTGCATTTGGTGGCGAGTTCGCGTACCGAGGCAATTCGACTGCCGCGCAGCCACCGCTTGAAGGCAGCACCCTCGAACGTTGAACGCGAGCCTTTCATGATCCAAAAGGAAGCCAGGAAAGCGAGCACCAGGCCGGCTGCCGCTGAGCCCCAGAGCGACGGAATGGCCAGGGTGTCGGGTACCAGGCGGGCGATGTCGATCAGCCGGCGAGAGCCCGTTGTGCGGTACGTGATGTCCTGGGCTACGAGCAGCCAGGCAAGCAGAGGCAAGACGAAAAGCAGGAATGGCACCAAGCGGCGCCGAGTATCAGGTGCGAGCATGGGGTGGCCTAGCGCAGTAGGGTGGTCAGAACGACGCCAAGGCATCCGGCAGCAAAGCCTGTCAGGCTCGCCGCCAGGAGGATGGCGCTCCAGAGTTTTCGGGTGGCGTGTTGGAAGCCTCGACACGCGGTGAGCACGTCGCGAGCCGCACGTTCGGCCTGCCCGTTGGCATCGCGCATAGCCGCTTCGCATTGGCGGCGCAGATCGGGACCAGCCTCTGCCAACAGTCGCCGCAGGGACTGTTCTGCGGAATCCAGTTGTGAACTGGCCCGTTCGAGTTGTTCCGATGAGGCTTGCAGGTGTTGCACCAACACATGGGCCTCCCCAAGAACGTCCCGATACAGCGCTTCCATCTGGGTGCGTGGATCGGCTGCCATCGTCACTCCATCAGTGCGGCGAAGGCCGTAGCGAACTGGCGTTCTACTGGACCCGCCAGGGTTTGCAGAATCCGGCGTGACACAATTTCCGAGCGCGTTTCCTGATCGGCAGGGTCAATCTCCCGCAGACGTTGCCGATAGTCGGTCTTGTCGTCGACGACATCGGCCAAGCTCATGCGTCGGTTGGCTAGCAGCTCGAATAGCTCGCTCTCATAAATCGCGACTCGATCATCCACGTGAAAAATCGGATTCTTCCCATGGAACCCGATAAGACCCGAGAACTCCGTGTCAATGTCCGTTTCAACGCGGTTAAAAACGATGCGTATTTTTTCAGGGCTCACGCCAACCTCGGCTAATGCGAGAGCCGTCTGAATCGTTTCGCGTTGAGCCTTGCCACTTGCGATGACCGGCAAGACAAAACGATCGATGTCTTCGTGCGAAGACTCGTACTGTGTCATGCAGCTGAGAAAATCCTCGATGTTGGACGCGCCAACATCAATGATGGCTGAATCCAGGAGCATCAATTCTCGATATAGTTGCCCGAATCGATTGCCTCTCAGTTTCTCGATTTCGAGGCCAAGATCGGCGGCGGTTTCATTCGTGGATTCAATGGCAAATATTTTGGTGTTGGGCATCCTAGGGGCCAGTAAGTGGGAGGCGACTGTCGTTTTGCCGACAGAGCCGGAGAAGTTCATGACAGCAATACGCATGGCTAATCCTTTTTAGCGTTAAGTTTTGCGAAACTATCGAGATCGATTGTGGCTTTTCGGGCGTTACGTACTGCCTCTCTGGGGTTGGTCGGCCGAGTCATGGTCACGTTACGATCCCTGGCGAGATCGGCAACGGTTTTAGGAGCTGAACTTTCCGAAGCACCTAACGCCTGACGCGGTTTGATACTAATTCCTCTTTCTTGGCGAATATGGTGTAAATCCTGCCGCAGCTGGCTGGTGGTGATTTTTAGGCCACTTTCGTTGAGAGATTGAACGATGTCGGCTTGGATGACGCCAGCGGCCATCTTGGATTCGATGGTGTCGAAGACCAGGGCAATGAAGGCTCGACGTTCTTTTGTTGCAATGGTCGGTTCCAGGGATTCCAGTTTTTGAACCAATAGATCCACGTTAATCGGATGGTTTTCCGTTGGCTTTGTCATTGTCTTGGTCATGGCTAGATTCGGGTCCAGGGATGGGTTGCTCAAGAAGTGATGTGATGGGCTTCATGGATTTTGGGCGTCTAGGGTCATGGTTGAGGTGAACTCGTCTTGACGCCATACCTTTCTCTCTCCTCACGAAATACAGGTCGTTGCGGAATTGCGAAATTGAGAAGTACGCCAGGGGACTGAGTATTTCGACGATCTCCTCGTGGCGAACGCCATCACTAATGCGTTTTTCGATGAGTTCGTGCATTTCACGAATGATTTGGATTCGCCGGTAGCGGGGGGTCGGCACTTGAAAGGACTCAAGCCGCTTGCGGATCTGGCTTTTGCTGGTCATGGTTCGAACGAAAAAGTCGCCAGCAACTCGGCTGACAAACCGGGGTCCGGGGTATCCCCGGATTCCGGGGGGAGCCGGCGCTTGAGCGCCGGGGGGCCGGTAGGCCCACAGGGGGTCGGAGGCGCGGCCGCAGGCCGGCCAGGGGGGCGGCAGCCCCCGCGCCTGGGGTATGGGGGGACCACTCGGCCCCCTCAGGGGGCCTCGATTGAGGGGTGTGCTGGTCGAAGAGCGCGGTCGGTGGCAAGCATCCAGCGCGAAGGCTCGCGCGTCTTTCTAACCTACTCTCTATATCTTTTATATATAAACCCTAATACCTATTGTGGTCCGTTTTTGGGCCAGATGACTGGTCCGTTTTTGGGCTACATGGCGCAGACCCTGGCGGTCGTCAGGGCGGGTTATCCACAGGCTGCAAACCCGCTTCCTAGTGTTCTCGATGCTCGATCGATCGCTGGATGCGGTCCCGATAATGGGCCAGTTGTTCGCCAGGGAGTGCTCGACTGATGCCGAGTTCTGCCGCCTTCTGGTCCAGGGAGGCTTGGGTGTGCCACCATGCGGCTTGCGGTCGTCGTGGGGCATGCACACGAGCATCGTTCTCGCGCATGACCCAGAGTCGCCAGCGGGCTTCCCAGTCGTCGCTGACCCCATGAGAGTCGGGCTTACTTCGCCAATAGAGGTAAAAAACCTCAGCAACCTGCTGGACTCGCTCCGGGGTCCATTGGCGGTGGTGCAAGGCCCACGTGTGCCAGCTCTGCGGCAAGCTCCAGTTCTCCGGCGGTCGCTGGCCGTTCCAGGCAGCGCTTGCGGCCGTTTCGGCCGTCTTGACGGGCTTGAGGGGGGTAATGGCCTTTGGCTTTTCCGCCAGCAGATTGAGCGCCAGGCCTGCCACGGGCTTGAGCGCTGATCGGGCTTGGTGAATGACCGGCTTTTCGACCGCCTTCACAGGCAGGTGGGCCGATCTCATTAGCCGTGCGGATTCTTTGTCTTGCAGGCTTCGACGTAATGCGGAACGTGCAATTTCCAGCGCAGTCTTTGGGCAAGTGGGCGCTTTGAGTTCTGGTGTTTTGTGCGTGACGTTTTGAGTTTCTGACGATGTTTTCTCGATGTTCTTATTATTCTCTTCGGATTTTTCGGTTTCTTCGCTCAATGCTGCCCGAATCGGTTCAAGATATTTTCCGACGCTACTCTGGCAGGCGTGGTCTAGCCACGCCAGCGCTCGTTTTATATCAATCTGCGGCCACTCTGTGTGGTAGTCGATGACGTAGATCGGGATATTCTTCTGTGGGCCTCCCATCTTGTCGGTTTTCTTGATATATCCCTGCTCACGTAGCGCATTTAGCGCGGCAATGACGGTCTTACGGTTTAGTGAGGTTGCTGCCGTGAGGTAGCTGATCGAGGCATAGCACTCCCAGTTGGGGTCGCGATGGTCAACGTGATTTGCGAGCATTAAAAGAACAAATTTGTTGCTCGATTTTTGGATGTTAAGGCGCGCGGCCCAATTGAAGGCTTTTACACTCATGGCAGTTCCAACGAATTTTTGGCAAACGGATGCCTGACCGACGAGTTTTGTCAGTTAAGGCAAGGCGGTGGCTTGTCGCCCCGAGACGGGGCGTGAATTGAGAATCAGGGATTCTTCGAGGGGGTCTCGGGGTCGGTCACGTTGGAAGGCTCAAGAATGATCTGTCCGTCGGTGAACGTGAGCCGCATACCAGGCTTCAGTGGTGTATCTGGGGTTAGCGTGAATTTCACGCTATTGCCGGGCAAAACCAGGTAATCAATATGTTTGCTTTTGGCGAGCGCTGAAAGATTGCGAAGAATCACAGGCAGGCTCAATGTCGTCAGGGCGCTAATGGCACCAAGATTGGTTCGCCCTGTGAGTGATGCGTCAGTCACCAGGGATGAAAGCGTGACGAGCATAAACTTTGCATCCGGGTTCTGGATTCGACATGAGATGGCCCAGTTAAGGGCGGTTTCCGCAATTTCGTTGGTGTGTTCGATGTTCGAAGGTTTCTTAGCCATGGATTACAAGCCCACTCTTGAGATCGCTGACGACAACTCAAGAGTCGCGGGCGATATCAAAAAGCGGTGCTCCCAGGATGGGAGCGCCATGGAAAAGCCACGTCGTGGCCGGATGCGCCCGAGCCAAGGTGTGCCTGTTGTCAAGCACAAGCCTTGGTGGGGCAGCATCGGGCTTGCCCCTGGTTGAATTTGGGTGATGTTCTCCGAGATATTGGGTTTTAAGGATTAAGCCGGATGCGGATCTGGCCGCCCGCGACGGGATCAACCTGTACCGCACCCAGGTCACTGAGTTGCGCCAGGCCTAGCCGAAGGCTGAATCGATCTAGGCCGGTGAGTTGCCGCAGCGTCTTGATGGGCACGATGATCGTCCACGGGGCGCATTCGCCTTTGGCCATGGCTGCCAGTTGTTGCAGTACAGCGCGGCCGGGGTTAGGGGTGGCGGTTTGTCCGAGTGCCCATTCCAGCGCATGGGGATAGTCTTCTGTCATCAGGTGGCGTCCAGGGATTGGGCGTGAAGGGGGTCGAAGTACACTTCCCGCACCTGTCGCCTATCCAGGTAGAGCACCACATCCAGCGTTTTGAGCAGGAGGTGCCGCACAGCCGGCAGATCCAGCGTGCGACCCACGGGCGATTGCTTGACCAGGAGGCTGACCCGGTCGAACGTATCGACCGCTGAGTTGGCGTGCGTGGTGGTGATTGAACCCGGGTGCCCGGTGTTCAGGGCGGTGAGATATTCCCAGGCTTCATCGCCGCGCAGCTCCGCCAGGAACAAGCGATCGGGGGAGAGTCGCAGGCACGTGGCGATACACCGTGTGGCATCGATGCGGCCGGCGCTTTGGCCGTAGAGCAGATTCACCTGGTTCGGGTGGTTGTCGAGGAACAGTTCGCGCACGTCTTCGATCGTGATGATGCGCTCCTGCCTGGGCACGCGCTCGATGAGCGATCGTGCAAACGTCGTTTTGCCGGAGCCGGTCTTGCCAGCCAGGATGACGTTGCGCCGCAGGGCAATGCAGCGCAGCAAAAAGGCTGGCCAGTCCTGGGTTTGTTTCAGGCGCAACAGCTCCAGATCGTCGTCGCTCAGCCTGACATAGGGTGCTGCGCCCCGTGATTGCTCTAGGGTCTGACGGTCTGGCTGGTGGTGAGACACATCGCGACAGTCGGCAAATGCGCCCTCGGCTGCGAGTGTCTCCAAGGTTTTCACAGTGGTTTGGTGTTTGCGGATGGCCAGGCTGATGCGCCCATCGGGCAGCACCGGTGGGCGAACGATCTGGACACGCTCGCCGTCTGGCAGGACGGCGGCTGTCAAGGGGGAGGAACCCAAGCCATTGGCGGCAATGATCGCGCTGGCCAGGGCATTCAGGTACCCGGCCTCAAGACCAGCAACCCGCTGGGCCTGCCAGTCGGCAGCGCCTTTGGCAAAAATGACCTCCGGACGGTCGATCACGAGTTCGGTGACAGCCGGGTCATCCAGCCAAGGGCGCAGACGGCTGAGCAGCGTGCGTAGCGCCTCAGTCTGGGCTCCATTCAAGGGTGAAGTGGACTCCACAGTCGTAAGTTTCCTGTCGTTGATAGGGGCGGATCAGGGGGGCACCCAACCTTGATGGGCGCCATAGACGCCGCTGAAATCAAGATCGCGGGCGACCATGACGGCCGCGAGCTCGCCCTGGTTTTTGTAGAGCGTGGGGGGAATGTCTGCCGTGCGCTCAAGCACGGTTGAGACGGCATCTTGCGCACCACTTGTCGTGTTGTTGAACTGCATCCCGCCGTCGCGGCTGGCCCGGCCCGAGATCCATTGCCCCAGATCGCCCAGCATGCTGACGAAAACAGCCCCTTGAAAGCGCTCCCAGAAGTGGGTATCAACGTAGCCGCCAAAGCCCGCTTCGCCCAAAGGCCCCGTTCCTGGGGAATCCAGATTGATCACCACGCCGGTGGGTGTTTCGGCTCGGCTCCAGACCACAAAGATTCGTGCCTGGCCTTGCGACAGCCCGGACTGCTGATAACCCGTCAGACGCGTGCCGCGATCAAGCAGCACCTGGGAGCCATCGGCTGAAAACACATCGCTGGGCACTTGGCACGTGACCATGCCGGCCTGCGTGCTGACCAGCCGGGTGAGCAGAACGCAGTCGATCGTGCTGCCTTGGGTGAGAAGGTAGCTGCGATGCTGGAGGCGGGTTGCTCGGCTCGTCTGCAAGCGCAGAGGCCGTAAGGACTGGGCAAACTCGGGCGAGCTTGGCGATTCGCCAGGCATGGCCTGCAGGGCAGAGAGATAGCCCTCGGTCCCTGTCGAAGTTTGTGTTGCTGATCCCTGCAGGCCACTGGAAAGTCGTCTTGCCCGAATGGCTCGCTCTTCGGGCGAGGGGCCTGGCGGTGTGGTTATCTGAACCGGGGGCAGGGCCACCGCAACGGGGACCGGAGCCGGTTGTGCTGGCTCAGGCGGCGCTGGCGGTGCTTTGGGTGGCTCAAGTGGGGTCAGGCGCAGCTCGGGCAACGTGTTGCGAATGGCCCCTTGGGAGTTCGCAGGGGCATGCTCCCCTCGCGAAAACGAGAGGTACAGCACGCTGGCAGAGACACCGAGACCGAGCAGCGTTGCGAGCACCAGAAACGCCCGTTGTCCTGGCACGTGTCGGCGCTGTCGCTGCAGTTGTCCCGGGTCGCGCTCGCCCTCGATGCGAGCGAGTTCGGCCTGGGCGTCGATGGGCTTGTTGCCAAAGATCATGGCTCCTCCGTGGCGACGAGAGCATCGTTTTGCAGGACGAGAAAGGCGTCACCTCGTGACAAAAGCCAACGGGGTGCGACGTGATCCAGAATGGCGAGGCTGCCGTGCTCGCCGGCGCGCTTCACGTTGACCAGGTGCAGCTCGCCAGCACGATCCTGAGCCCGAATCAGGATTTGCTCAGCGGCGCCGGGCTCTTGGCGAAACTGCAACCAGGTCCGCTCGCCATCGTCCCAGGCGAACTGAGGCTGCAGGCGCAGATCGCCAACCACGCTGTAGCGCACGTTGCGGTTGTCGATCGCGGCTGCTGGCGTCTCGTAACTCATGGCAGGTGCCTGCACCGGTGGCGACGACGTGGCCACTTCGACCATGACAACCCCCTGGGAGGGTTCAGTGGCGGGGGTGAGTACCGGGTCAGGTACCGATGGCGTGATCGCACCCTCTGTCGCCTCGGCGGCGGCAGTGTGTTCAGCCGGGGAAAGTGCTTGCGCTGAGGCGCTGGGCTGGGCAGGTGCATGCGCCAGGGTGGGGTCAAGGGTTGCCGGCTCTGCCGCCAGGGTGACTGGGGTCTCAGGCTGAGGTGTAGCCAGACCACCCGGGGCAGGCACAAACCCATCCCCAGGGGTCATGTCGTTCTCGATGGCCAAGATGCGATCGCCAAGTCGAAGGTGCCAGCGTTGCGCCACCCGGTGAAGGACCATGAGCTCCAGTGCCGGGCCTGAGACATGGTGATTGACCAAGCGCTCCTGGCCATCGGCGCCCACCAGGTAGACCGCTGGAAACTCTTGGCCAGGGCCGAACTGGAATACCGTTTGCCGCCCATCATCCCAGGCCGAAGTTGGTGCCAGGCCGGTATCCCCCGCCATGGTGTAGCCACGCCAGTTCAGGACGGGTACTGGTCTGGCCAAGGCTTCTCGACGACGCTCTTCCTGCACTCGCGCCTCGCGTCGGGCCGCTTCTTCCTCGGGGTATCGAAACTCCAGCCGATAGATGGCTTTGGCTTCCCGGGAGTCGTGATACGAGAGACGAAAGGCGTAGCTGCGTTGGTTGGTCACAACCAGCAGGTTGGTGTTGGCTTGCTCCGCAATCGGTTTGAAGAACAGATGGTTCTGGACCGAAGACAGTTCGTAGGCTTCGGAGTCGCCAAAGGCATGGGTCACGTATTGCTCTCCCGGTGCGAAAGAGATCTGTGTGGCCACACCAATCACGGCATCGAGCTGCACGACGTCCAGGGGATCAAAGTCAACGAAACGGATGCGGTGATCCCGGATGGATTGCTCCGGGTTGGCCAGCGCCCAGGTGGCGGCCGGCAGACCCAGCGCCAGAGCACAGGCAACAACGAGCGCGGCTTGCCTCATCGGCCGGCCTCCCGAAAGGTTTGTTTATGGTGGTCAACTTCGCGTCCCGTTTGGCCATGCTCGCGCTGTAGCGCGACCAGCCCGACTTGTCCGTGGGGATAGCGGATCTGCACATCGCGTTCGCCATGGCCACGGGGGTCAATATCGAGGTGTCGGCGGCGATGCAGCACCACATCCTCGCTATCGCGCAGGCGTTGAAGAACGTGCTTTTCGGTGGCGCCAATGATCGGGCCGTCATACGTGCCACCAGGTTCGGCCCGTCGCACGTAGACATCACGATCTCCCGCAACTTGGAGTTCACGGCGCCGGCTATCTTCAAACCGTGACTCGACCAGGGCCAGCATGCGCAAGGCCTGGGGCATGGCCCACGGTTGGGCTTGCAGCGCCTCACTGGCGTTCTCATGCCAGAGCTTGACCGCCTGCACGCCATCTTGTCGGGCCAGCGCTTCAAGCTGTTGGGTGAGGCTGCGCTCGCCAGGCAATGCCCGATGAAGGTCGGCGAGGTCGGTGGCGCTCTGCAGATGCTGTTTCAGGGTGTCGTGATCGATGGGGGTGGACATGGGTTACCTCACGAATTCAGGATCGACCTGGTAGGTCATGACTTGAAAGCCCAGCGGGTTGCGACGAGCGGCGGCATCGCTGATGGGGGCGTTGACGTACTGGTAGCCCAGGGTGGCCACCAGGTGCTCTGGCGTGCCTCGGCGCCCGTCGACGGTGTCCTCACGGCGTGTGAAGCGCACCACGGCGGTCTGCTTGGCACCTAGCGTGATCGAGCGGATCGCGATGTCGTAGCGAGCGTGATTGCGCAGGCGCTTGTCGGGTGAGTCCTCGCCCGCCCACTTGACGCCGTACTGGCGCTGCACGTCTGGCGAACTCAGCAAGGCGCAGGTGTCGTACTGATGTTGCACAACCCACCAGTCATAGCCTTCGCAGGCTTTGACGTACTCGGAAACGAAGTAACGGGCGAGACGTTCGCCGTAGTCTTCTTCGGCGGTACCGAGTCGCGTCACGTGTTCGACGGCGCCCGTGGCGTTGTCGACGCGGACCACGGCGACTTCCGGGGGGGCTTTCAGGGGTGCCAGGCTGGCGACGGCTACCACGCTCAACGCCGTGATTGCCAGGCTGGCATAGGTGATTCGCCAGGCGCGGCGGCGCGAGTGGATCAGTTCGGTCAACCAGGAGCGTTCGAGGCCGCGCGTGACCTCAAGGTGCTGATCCAGCGAGCTGGCCGGGACTGCCAGGGGTGTGGTCACATCCGATTCACTCATGGCGTCACCGGCTTGATCAGGTTGACCGGTACCCAGGGGCCGCTAGGGGCGTCTGGGGGTTGAGGGGGGGAGAAGGCGCAAGCAGAGAGCGCCAGGCCGAGCACAAGCACGGCAGCGATACGGGTTTTCATGAGCAATAAGGCTCCCGCCCGGTGCGCTGTCAGACGCCCGGGGTCAGAGTCAATCAGAAAGGGTTAGCGGCGAAACAACCGAGTCAAGGCAGAGGTGCCCTGCTGAGCATGTCGGGTTGCCTGGCTCGCGGCCGAGCCCAGGCTGGAGCCGAAGCTGCCGGCCAGACTGGAGGCCATGCCGGGAAGCATGTAGATCAGGATTAGCGAGGCCAGGACGAACACCAGGACGGCAACCGCTTGCGCGAGCAGGTTACCGGGCTCGGTGTCAAGGGTGAGGCCCAGGTTCATCATCCAGCGGGCCAGGGTGTTGATCAGACCGCCGATGACAACGGTGAACAACAACATCAGCAGGAAGTAACCGATCAGCTGGGAGACCCACCGTTTGAAGAGGTCGCGTGTTGGCTCAAAGATGTAGGCCAGGATGAAGAGGGGACCAACCGCAGCGAGCAGGCCAACCGCGACTTTGACCACAATGATTAGGGTCATCCCTACGGCGGCGAGCAGGACCACGGCCAGAATCAGGATGCCTGAGACGAGAATGACGATCAGTCCTGTGACCATGCTCATGTCGGCCGCTGCCGTGAACAGTCGCGAGCCAAGCGTGATCGAGGCGTTCAGCGACACATCGAACGTCTCGGCGTAATACTCAGAAGGTGAGGCACCCGTTGCGGGGTTTCCAACGATGGCCACCGCCAGATCAATCGGCCCCTCGATCAGGAACGGCACGATCTGTGATAGATAGATCCCGCCCAGTGATGCGATCGAGGTGACGATGCCGATCATTAGTGCTCGCCCCAGGAAGTCCATCACCGGCTGTTCGACGACCCCGCGCATGATGGCGAAGGCATAAAAGATGAAACTGAGGGTCAGGAACAGCGTCACGAACGGCAAGGCCACGACGATGGCGTTCTCAGCCGTGCGCGCCACCACGTTGACCAGCAGATTGTCGACCTGAGCGAAGGTCCATGCAACGATCGACCCCGTGGGCGGGATGAGTGAGCTGTCCATCTCAGGCTCACCGATCCGCAGGTAGCGGGCGTTGCGGAATCGAGTCGGTGCTGAACAGTCGCTGGAATTGCTGGCGTCCTTGCTCTTGGACCAGCATTTTCTCGGCCTCATTCATCTGTTGCACAACCTGCAGTCGCGCCTGATCGACCTGGATATTGCCCAGCTCGATCTGAATGCGTGCCTGCAGTTCGCTGATGGCCTTGGGATCTTCCGTTTTGTTGATCTCGGCCTGGAGCGCATCCAGTTGGTCCAGACGCAGCTGCAACCCTTCATTGGCCTGCAAGGCAACGGCCTTGGCTGTGGCGCCCATGCGCTCAATGCGAGACTGCAGGCTTTGTTGGTTGACGCTGAAGTCCACGCTGGAGGCGAATGATTCTTCACCCATGATGCGCTCGACTGAGCCATTTAACGAATTCACGCTACTGCCTAGGCGCGAGTACACGTCGCGCAGATCGGGCGGGATGGAGCGGCGAATCGCCGGGTTGTTCAGGATGTCGCCCAGGTTGCGCGATCCGGTGATTGCCTGGAGCTGCGCTTGCGCAGAATCCAGTTGCTGTTTGAGCAGGGCGATCTGATCGACATACTTGGCCAGGGCTTCGAGGTGAAAGGCCACTTGGCGGGCGGTTGATTGCACATCGTGCACGGGCACTTGTGCCTGTGTGGTCCCGCACGATACCGCGAGCAGAATCCCCCCGAGGGCGTGGGCGCGCAGGGAGCGAAGGGAGATGGTCATGATGACTCCTCGGTTTTAAGGCGTTTAAGAAACTCGGGAACCCAGAGGTTGGGGTCTTCGCCGCACTCCTGGATGACGAAGTTGGCCAGGGTGGCCCGATCGGCAGAGCCCGAGAAAATGTGCAGCTCATCAAAGCCGTGCAAGTCCAGGTGCGCGACAGTGGCGTTCTGGCCTTGCTTGATCAGCATCTTCCGGCTGAACTCGTTGAAGCTGAGCAGCGTGTCAAACTCGGCCGACGACAGGCCAAAGCCGTCCTCGTATTCAGTACGTTTACCTTCCGGGTTCGGCAGAAAGAACGCGGTGGCTGTCTGCTGAATCAGCGACGAGCCGACCGGGTTGGCGATGATGGCAGCGGGCTCCTGGGTAGCGAAGACGAACACGCCGTTTTGCTTTCGGATCGTCCGGCTTTTGTTCTGGGCCAGATCTTGAAAGTAGGCATCTTTCAAGGGATGTTGGCACTCGTCGAAGACGTAGATGAAGCGGCGCCCATCGAGCATGCCCTCGGTGCGATAGAGCAAGTACATGTTCACCACAGATCGGATCGCGTCATCTTCGAGGAACTCGGTCGTATCAAAACCAAAGACCCGGTGCGCGCCCAGGTCCAGGGCATCCACCGCGTTATCCAGAACCCAGCCAAGATCGCCACCTGCACACCAGCGGCGAAGACGCTCAGAGACGGAGGAAGCCGACTGCATGGCTTCGTCTAGCGAAGCCGGGTTGGCCAGGAATTGGCGCAACATCGAGAGGCGGCGCTGCGGCCCGTCGATGTAGGTCATCAGGTGATCGACCGCCTGCGAGATTTCGTCGTACTGCCGGCTGGACAACGGCTCACCGGTTCGGGTCGCCAGATGCTCAACCAGGTGCCTCAGAAAAGTGCGGTGTGCCGGGGTATCGGGTAGGGAAAACGGGTTAAACCCGGTGGGTTTCCCGATCTGAAGCGGCAGGTAGCGGCCGCCCAAAGCTCGCACGAGCAGCTCCAGCCCCCGATCCTTGTCAAAGATCGCCACTGTGGCCCCAAACTTCTCGGCTTGCGTCAGCATGGCGGCGAGCAGGGCAGTCTTCCCGGTTCCCGACTTGCCGACGATCATCGTGTTGCCCAGGCGCCGTTGGCCGGTGTCGTCGACCTCCTCCAGCGACGCATGAAAGCTCACGTAGTACGGCACCCCGCCCAGGGTCTTGAGGGGCATGACGGCCGGTCCCCAGGGATTGCCCGAGGCCTTGCCGCTCAGGTAGTTGTGGAACGAGGAGAAGCAGAGGAAGTTGAACGAGGTGATCATCGCGGGGCGTGGCCGCCACCGCCAGTTGCCCGGCAGTTGAGCCCACCAGGCGGCCTCAAGTGCCACATCAACCAGCTGCGGAATCACGGCGATAGATTCCAGCGTGGTCGATGCTTCGGCCAGGTGCTTGCGAACCTCGTCAGCAGTTTCTCCCCATACCGTGAGTGTTGCGTGATGCTCACCCATGACCAGACGGTCAGACATGAGATCATCGACCGCGAAGCGAAGCTCCTCGATCTGGGAGTGGGCATCGTCCCCGGAGTCACGCATGAGACGTGCGTGTCGCTTCAGGCGCTCCCGCGCCTGGGCTTTGAGCGCCACGCTGAAAGATTGGGTCAAGGTGAACTCAAAGGGGCTTTTCAAGAGTTCATCCAGATGGCCAGGAACAGTTTTCTCCGGGTACTTGTAGACCTCCAGCATGCCAAAGCGGCGTGTGCGGTGGCCTCGCAGTTCGCCGATTTCTCCCCAGCGAGAGAATGCCGGACGAGCACGTGCAAGGTAGTCGTGCAGGTGGCTTTGCAGCAACGGCACGCGGTGGTAATCGCCATTCATCAGCAGGGCCAGAGCCTCGGCCGGTGCCGAGTAGGCAAAGCCGTTGTGTTCATAGGTGGTGAGCAGCTCAGGGTCATAGCGATGCAGGGCGCCACTGAGGTTGCGATTGATGTCGCTTAGCGTGTCAATGGCAGTGGTCTGCCAGGCGGCGACCGACTCAGGGGTTTTGCGCTCGAAGCGTGACAGCAGACGTAGCGTCGGGTCAGACGGCGGCTGCACCAGAACCGTCAGGTAAAGCTCGTTGGTCAGGGCGCGATCAAAGGTTGCCCGATAGCGCTCGTCAAAGCCCCGGCAAAAGGGGTTCTCGAAGGGGGTTGCGTGTTCCACCAGGGAGACATGGCGACGCACGACATGCGTCCATAAGGACACGCCTTTGCTGCCCTGGCTTCGCAGTGTGTTGTTTAGGTCTTCGATCCAGCGGATCTTGTCGTGCACCGAACGTCCCTCGAAGGTGCGGCCACCGAGGCGCCAGACCGACAGGTATTCGGCGGTACGTGTGGCGATGATCGAGGGCGTGACGTGGTGGGAATAGGGGATGTAATCCGCCGCGGGCCGTTCCAGGCCGGCGACGTGTCGAAGTGCCTGCATGAGGGTGCCTTGGTGAGAGTTCTGGGCGTTCAGGAGCGACGCCAAGAGCGGTGGCGGGAGTACGGCGCTGTCGTGTAGGTTGACGCCTGCCAGAGTCCCTTGAAGCGGTTGATTGCCCGGGTTTCAAACCACAGCCACCACATGCGAAAAGCCCGGTCATCCTTGCGTGTGACCAGGGCCATGGCTTGCCAGAGCACCGGCCCCAGAATCCAGAGCACCAGGTGCACGATGGAGGCGAGAAACGCCACGGCGGTGAGCATGATGAGCAGTGGTAGCGTTGGAACGCCACCCGTGGTGGGTGTGCGTGTCGCGCCGGCAAATAGGGGGTAGTCCGAGCGCGTGTCGCGGTCTGGGGTGTCGTTCATGTCAAGTGAGGAACATGGCGACGACCTGGGCAACCGAGGCGACACCCACCAGGCCAATCAGCCAGCGGATGAAGGCGTCACGCTCCATCCAGCGGGCCATGTAAAAGCCCCAGACGACAATGCCGACGATGACGGCAAAGATCGGGATCAGGATCTCGATGTTCTCTTGCAGCGATTCGAGAATGGTACGGGCTCGGGTCAGGCCTTGGGCCGACGCGGGCAGGACGTAAGCAATGAGTGCAGCGGTGCCAAGCCGCCGCCCAAGACGGGAGAGCAGTTTCATGGGAACTCCAAAAGGGAAGGTGCTACGGTCGTAGCAGAGAGGGAAAATCAGGGGGTATTCGGTGTCACGGTGTCGGCAGCGGCACCGGTTGGTGTGGGTTGGGTAATCACCCCGCCAAGGTTGGCCGTGTTGCTCAGGTTGGTCGCGCTCGGCTGGGCAGGGTTCGAAGACGGGCTGGCAGAAAGCGGCGCGGCCTCAGGCGTGGCGTCGGCAAAGGCGCCGGGGGCTTGGTGCTTTCCAAAGGCATCTGGCAGTCCCTGGCGCCGCCTCGGGGGCGCAGCCTGTCCCAGACCGGGCACGGTCACGCCGGCTTGTCCCGCGACCTTCTGGACATAGCCATTGTGAAAGCCTCGCTCAAAGTTGCCAGTGTTGTAGCAGCTGAGGGCAGCATAGAGCGCCTCTTGCGCTGTGCTGCGTTGGTTGGCGGCGCGTTGATAACAATCCAGCAGCACCGCTTGGGCGGCTTTCAGGTTGGTGCATGGGTCAAACACGTTCTCCGCAGTCAAGCCCAGCCAGTTCCAGTTGGCGACGTTGATCTGTGCCAATCCCGCATCGAAGTTATGACCGGCCGCCAGAAGGCGTTTCACCTCGGCCACCGCGCGGTCCCGGGTCGTGGGTTGTTGCGCCAGGCGTGGCGCACCGCGATTTACACCGATGGCGTAGGGGTTGCCGCCGCTTTCTTGCAAAACGACGGCGGCGAGCGTGGAGTGATGCACGGCCGGTGCACAGGCAGCGGCCAGTGCCATGAATTCGAGCATGAGTTACTCCGGGCGGTAGGTGGCGACACGCTTGTCACCGTGATAGAGATCAAGCAACCAGGGGTTCGGGTTCTGTTCAACCCAGTGCACGGTTTCGTAGACGAGAACCGGCTGCCCTGTCTGGTCACTGATGCCGGGCACCCAGGCCTCGGCGCTGGAGCCCGCGATGCAGGCTCTGGGCACACCATCGGGTTCCATCGGCAGGTGGCCTGTACCGGCTGACCATCTTGGAGGGGCAAGCAGTTGCACCTGGCCGCGTGGTGCGAGGCTGGCAGGTGCGATCCAGGTTGCATCGCCTCGCAGCTCACGCGTCCCGGTGGGGCAGTCGTCATACCAGTCATTGCGCGATTGCAACCGCATTGCGACGCCATCGGGGCCTCGGCAGGTTGGCATCGAGCGTCCTTTGGCCAACTCGCGCCACAGCTTCTTGATGGGAGGGCGGCAGGCGGGTTCGGCCGTGGCGCCACGTGGGTCGCCTAGGCAGAGCATGACGGTGCAGCCCCAGTCGGCGTAAGCGACAGGCGCGAACAGGCAGCCGCCAGCAATCGCGCTGGCAGCGATCAGAGGTCTCAGCATGGGGAAGTCCTACAGACGAGCCAACCGCGTGGCCTGGCTCATGACGTGGGGGGGTGGAAGTTTCGCAGGCGAAACGGGGTTACTTCAGGGCTCGAAACAGGCCCAGGGCGCTGGCCGATTGCGTCAGCTGTTCCAGGGCATACGTGTCGAGGACATCCAGCAGCAGACGGGCGTCATTGGCAGCGTCTATCGGGTCGCGAAGCAACGCCGTACGCAAAGCGTCTTTGAGCCAGTGACTGACATCAGGCGCCTGAAGCACGGTCTCTGGCGAAGGAACGGTTCGAGTCTCCAGTTCGGGGGCGTTGGACGGGGTTGCCAGGCGGCGATATTCGTCTGCCGCTTGGTTGGCCTCTTGCCCCGGGCACTCCAGCACGGCAATGGCAATGGGTCGCCAGGCTGGGGTTGCAAAGGTGTCGCTGCCGGCATGACAGGACAAACCAAACCGACCGTCTTCATGTTGATACAGCCGTGGTGGCTGGGGAGGAAGTGTGAGCATGGTGATGCCTCATGAACGTGCGCGAGCCACTCGAAGGCCGTTGGCCTGCAAGTGGACAGCATGGGATCAGTGAAGAAAACGAAGGTGGCCGGTTTCGTTTGAGAAACGGTCAGTGGAGGTGATACGAAGGCTTGTTGGCCCCTGGGCAGACTGGGCAGGTTGCGAGAATCAGAGATCGAGAAGACGACGGGTCATTCCGTGACCTGTCACGTTGCTGTGATCGGGATGTCTTGGGCGGTTAGCTCGATCTTCTCGACCAGAAGCCGCAAGGTAGTTCTGCATAGCGCTTCTAGGCTATCGACCGATGGTTCGGACAGCGCGCCTTCGCTACCTGCCTCAAGACGGCTGTTGGTTAAAAGGGTCAATACTGTGTTTACGCCATCTGCAATGGCATGAGCCTCTTCCAGGCAAGCAATGAGTCGGATCTTTGCGTCGCTGCCGAGATCGTGCCCGGGGACAGCTCTGGAAAAAAGATGAAAGTCGGCTTCTAGCGCTGTTGTCATGATTACCCTCCTTGAAGTTCCCATCATGTCGGATAAAGGATGACGGCGGGCGACAGGGTGTGTCATGGATGACACAGTGGCGTGATTTCGCATGCGAAACCACCCAGGCGCATCAAGCCATCTCGTCGAACACCACATGACCGGCATCGCCTGTCAGGACCAACGGCATAGTTTCAAGTCCGTCATCGTCCGGGAAGCTCAAAACCGGCGCCTGGCCGGCATCCTCAAACGACCAGAGCAGGAGTGCGTTCGCATCCACGCTGGCTGACAGTGCCGGCAGTGAGATGAGTTCCGCATCGAGCAGGGAGGCCACACTGATGCTGCTTTTCAGCTCGCCAATCTTGGCCCAGGCCGATCCAGCATCCACGACACCATCGAGCACGTCAACCAGGTCGGGCCAGATCTTGCCGACCCCCGTCACGTCGGGTTGGGCGACATAGGTCGCTACCTCGATGCGGGCCTGGAGGTACTCGCTATCCCCGGACGACTGCAAGGCCGAGTAGAGAAAAGACGCCAGGAACTCGGTGCGTGGGATGACACCGCTGTCGATTTCCTTCACCCAGTACTGCAGGCCACCGGCGTCAGGAGCACGTCCCAGGACGTTTTCGTAGACAAACGTCACGTAGTCCCGGGTCGCGGCGATGTCAGTGCCCGCCTCGCCATACTGTGATCCGACCCAGTAAAGATCGGCGGCGAGTTTGGTGTAAGCGTCTGAAGTGGACATGCCGTCGGCAATCTTGCTGCCCAGCTGTTGTGCCCAGTAGGACACGCCATCGTGCTCACCCGCCCGGGCAAAGGCGGCGATATAGAGCCCGAGCAGGAAGGCCGCATTGCCGTCAGGCACGCCGGGCAACTCCAGGTCAGTGGTCGGTGGTGTGACCAGTCCGTTCGACACCCCATGCGCCAGGACCGCGTCTGCCGTCACCGGTTGGCCGGATGCCTGCACGAGTACCAGGGAGCCCACAAAGTCAACGGCAGGCAAGGTGCCCGCCTCGATGGCCGCGACCAGCTTGGCTTGTTCAGCGGGGCTCATGTTTGCGCCGCCGAAGTACGTCACGATGTCCTGGGCCGAGATGTTGTTTTCCCAGCCGATCGGGTTCAGTTCGCCAAACGGAAAGGGGTTGCTGGGCCAGGGGTTGGGCAGGGAGCCCGTCGTGTCGTGAAAAGCGAAGTTGGCAATCATCCCAGGCATGGTTTTCATGAAGTAGCCGAGGGCCTCCGCAGCGGTATCGCCGCGAGCCTGGTGCTCAAGTAAACCCTCGTTGTAAACGTTCCAGTAATCCTGAAGCTGGGCGTTGCGCGACGCGGGCCAGTTCGGCGTGCTCGGGATCAGTTCGCCAAACAAGTAGTCAATGAAATCAGCGAGATTGGAGTAGGTAAAGCTCATGGGGTCAATCCTTGTAATCACAGGTAACAGGTTATCAGAGGTTGGGTGTTATTTCACGCTGGTAATCCGGCATTGACGCCCGGAGCCCGCCACCATCACGGCGGTTACCGAACCTGCGGGTGGCCAGCGACGGTTCGCTTCGGCCTGGCAGCCCCAAGAGCCGTCATCGCCGTTGAGCACAAAGGCTTGGTTGATGCGCTCCCTAACTTGATTCTGAACAAGAGAGCAACTTAACCCTTGCGTCGAATAAATCTCGAGGTTGGCCCAGATCCAGTGCTCGAAGCCGCCGCGCTCGGGACAACGCCCGTAGCCGTGGTTGCGGTACGTCGAGAGGACGGAACTGCGAAACGATGACGTGATGCAGACCTTTTGCTCGGGGGTTCCGACGGGATCGTAGTTGTATCCCGCATCACCCGATCCACAGATCAGGTCGGTTCGGAAGTAGTACGTGTCATTGACTGCCGGACCAGTCGACGGTGGGCTGGTTAACGGGGTACCGCCAGAGCAGGTGCTCCAGCTTCCCCAGCTGCCCGTGGACACGATGCGAGGGTATCCGCCCACGGTCGAGCCGAAGGCCGCGTTCTGGTGTTGCCACAGGGTGCGTGACCGAGTCTGTCTGCCACTACCGGAGACATAGCTGGAAGTGGGAGAGGGCGTGCAGCTGCGGCTTTCGCTATCGCTGCGGGTTCGCACGCATCCGTTGTAGGTTGGATTGAACGTGTAGCCACTGGTGCAACCGCCACCGGACTGGCTGATGATCAGTTCGGCCCGAAATGGGTTGGCCGGGTTGCTTTCAAAAACCAGATCTGCCCAGGGGCGATCATCGCTTGGCGCGGCCCGGCAGGTGCTGGGGACATCGGGATCGACTTGCCAGGCGCCCCATGTTTCCTGCCCTCGGTGTGTGATTTCCTCGGCAAACGGATCGAGAGAGAGTACCCAGCCATACTGAGGGGTGAAGCCCTCGCGATACTCCTCGATGCCTCCTGTCTGGCCAGCCGGGCAGGCCACAGTTCGGCTCTCACGAACCGTGCTGTCAGTGAGTCGCCGGGGGTCGGTGCAGCTGCGCAGCTCGGCATCGTAGCGCTGGCCTGTGGTGTGGCAGCTAACGGTCGGCCAGGGAATGGCCCCGCTGGGAAAGTAGCGATCGCGAGAGTCCCGGGCATAGCTCACGTAGCACGTAATGCTCGCTTGGCACTCTTCGTAGACACGCTCGTTGATGAAAACAAAGTGGCACGCGTCATCGGATCGGCCGTAGTTGTCACAGGCAGATTGAAGCGTTGCGTACCGACTGACACAGGTTGAGGGATCGCCGAAGCTGGTCGTCAGGGCCGCGCACATGGCTTGGACTCCCGCCTCACTGCGGTCTTGCCAATCAAAGTCGGAGGTGTTCGGGGGCGTCGTCTGCTGGGCATGGAGGCCCGTGGCCAGAGCGCTCGAGACTGCCAAAAGGATGAGCGTCAAGCCCTGTTTCACGTTGAGGATTCGTCGCATGGGTTATCCGAGTATGCAGCCCGCGACAGCGAACGCACGTGCGTTGGCGTCGGCAGGCGTCAGGTTGACAGTCCACGGGCCATTGGCCGGTCCGCTGGTCGAAGCGATCTGGCGAATCTTGATCTGGCTGTCGAGCCGACTGACCAGTTCGCCGGTCACGGTGCCCGTCACGTTCACGCTGCCAGTGCTGTTCACGGAGCCTGTACCGGTCACATTCCCATCCAGATCGCCGCGTACCGTGATGTCGGCACCCGGGATGGTGAAGTCGGTCGAGGCGGTGGCCAGGTGCACAAACGGCGTGGCGGTGGTGGGGCAGTTGGGTGACGGGATCAGGGCACCATTGCCGTACAGCCCTTGGACACGCACTACATGGCGGGTCAGCTCCAGCCAGCTTCCCGTGCCAGCATTGCCCACACATTGCGCCAGAACGCCGTTGGCCGTCAGGGCAACGAGTCCGGGGGTGTCGCACGCTGCTGCTGGTGTGATCGCGGTTTCCAGCAGCAGGCCGGTTCGGCTGGCAATCCGGTTCTCGACGGTAAGCGCGTTGCGCAGGTGCACGTGTCGCGTGTCGCCCTGGCGCACGAACTGGTTGAGGTGAGTCTGATTCAGCGATGCCACCAGGGCGAAGCGGCCCAGGGTTTCGGGGGCGCCAAGCTGCGTGTTGGTGACGCTAAAAAGCGGTCCCCGCAGCGTGGCATCAAAGAAGTTGGCAGCGCCAAGCCCTTCCGACTCTTCCAGCAGCCGTGATAACAGCGCCGGATCGAAGTTGTCGGTTTGAGCTGCCGTCAGTGTGCAGTCAGGTGGAACGGCGTCGGCACGGCTACGCTGCGCGCTGATCGGCAGGCATGTCCAGAGATAGGCATCCACCAGGCAATCAGCACCGGGACACGTACCAGAGCGCACGAAGGTGATCCGTGTTGAACCGCCGAGTGGCGGCACCGGAGAAAAGTTGTTTGGCAGAAAGCCAGAATCGAGCAGGGGCTGGAGCGAAATGGTGTGTGTGGTGCCGGCGAACTCGGTCCAGGCGGGTGCCGACTCGTAGATGCCAGGTGGTGCGTTGGTGGTGTCAATCAGGTGAAAGGCTTCGTAGTGGCGGCTCAGGGCATCCACCGTTGCGGCCCGAACGGTTTTTAGGTACTGCGCGGTTGCGCTCGCCGCCAGATCGTGTGATTGGCGCACGGCCAGATGCAGTGCGTAGACGCCGATCAGCGTTGAGATCACAAGGGCCAGCATGACTTCGACCAGCGTGAAGCCCGTCTGCCGTGTTGAGGTTCTCATGGAGACTCCAGGAGGTCGAGCCCAGGCACCGGGGGGCTTCCCGGTGCTGGTCAGGTGAAACTGCGAGAGAGGGACGCCGCCTCAGGGGTGAGCGTTAGCGGGTGGTGAAAACGAACGTGTTGTTGTCGCCAGACACACATTCCTCTTCGGCGATCAGGTGGTTGTAGTTGCCCTGTTCGTTGTTGGTGCCCAGCGTCTTGATGACTTCGCCGTTGATCGTGATCTGCTCAGCGACACCCTGCAACGTGGTGGCCAGTGAAGGGCACGCGTACTGTGAGACGTTCGTGAGGGTCAAGGCCATCGCGCTGCCGGCAGCGCCCCCGCCCAGGCTGGCAGGGCCGACGGTGATCGTGCCGTTGGTGCCGGTGCCAGAGCCTCCCAGGTTATGGGCAACTGTGGTGCCCACCACGCGGATGACATTCGAGTCTTCCATGGCTCGCGCCAGGTTGTTGGCCGTGGTGATGCTGGCATAGGGCAGGTTGCCTGAACCCTCGGCCATGGTTTTGGTGCGGGCGATGTAGCGCTGCAGCTCGCCCGCGACGGAGGGCACTTTGCTCTCAATGAGGTAGCCGTTGATGGCGGGAACCACGAAGGCTGCCAGGATCATCATGACGACCAGGGCAACCCCGACTTCAACGAGGCCGAAGCCACCTTGTTTACGGCGAAGAGCGCGCAGGGCAGGGCCTGCTGAGTGAACAGCTTGCATGGGTAAAACTCCAGAGGTGAGAAGAGTGGGCGGGAGGTGCCCGGAGGTAACGGACTAGAAAAGCCCGGTTTTCAGTAGCGACGTGACTTCATCGAACGCGGAGCGCGCCCAGAGAAACACGACGATGGTGACCAGGAGGGCCAGCAGCATGCTGACCCAACGCATGACCTTGCTGCGCCGCTCCACACTGGCGAGCAGCGCGGTTTCGACCCGATCCCGGGTTTTGGCCAGGGCAAGGTCCATGCCCAGCGCGTCGTGCACGTCGCTGAGGTAGTAGTAGGTTTCGCGATCCAGCAACCCGGTGTTGAACGTTTGTGGTCCGGTCACCGCGTCGTCCAGGCTATGCAACATGGTGTCGAGGTGTCGATGCAGCCAGGGACTCGCACCGGGTCGCATGAGCATTAAGGCGTTCTTGAGCCCGGTCTGATCGTTGCCTCGAGACAACATGATGGTGGCGAGTGTGGAAAGGAACTGAATCGCCTGAATGTCCCGATACTGTCGAAACGATCCCCAGCCATCGACTGATTTGCGCCAGTCTCCAATGGCATGATCAAGAAACCACGATCGCATCGCCACGACGGTGAGCAGCACGATCAGGATGGGTGGGCCTGCTGTCTCCAGCCAGGCGGCCGTCGCTTTCAGGGACTTGGCCGGCCCCATCAGATATTGCTCTGGGACAGGCAAGGCATCGACCATGTTCGGCACGAGAAAGGCCGGGATCAACCACAGGGTGCCAATCAGGAGTGCCAGAGACATCCACTGCACGATGCGATCAGGGCGAGTCACTTTCTGGATGGCGATTTGAAGGCGTTCTTGCCGGGCTAAGCCACGAAGGGCACCTTCCAGGTTGCCACCGCCGGTTTCTTGCACCGCCGCGAGAATCGCGACATCGGTTGCCGGCAGCGTGTCCGCGAAGGTTGCTGCCAGACTGCCGCCTGAGTCCTCGATGCGTTGCGCCCAGTGTCGGGAGAGGGTGCCTCGCGGCAGGCCCTGGTATCGATCCGCGTCGTCGGCGAAGATGTCCCTCAGGCTTTTGTGCCCTTCGGTCGCGACGATGATGTCTGCCAGGTGTTCGTAGTAATCCGCACGCTTGTTGCGAAACCGCCAGGCCGCCAACCGGATTGGCGTAAGGGAGTGGATCATGTCATTGCGTCCTCCGTTGACGCTGAAGCAGCAGGGTTTCAAAGGCGACGAACCGGGGTTCGATATCCCGGGGGTCGAGCTGGCCTTGGGTCATTTTGTAGACCGCGCATTCCAGGGCCGATTTGTGGGTCATGTCGGCGTCGGTCACAGCGGATCGAGGTAGCTGATTCAGGTGCTCCACCAGAGAGAGCTGGTCGTTGCGCTGAATCGCCCGCAGGGCTTCGTGATCGTGCGCCAGTTCGTAGGCCTCGGCGACGACGGTTCGGCCTTTCCAGCCGTAGAGATCCGCAAGTCTGCCGTGCTGGCACAAGGGGCATCCTGTCGGGTTGCGTACCCGAATCGGGTGGTGGTTGATGCCATAGAGTTCGCCAATCACGCCCAGGTAACGCCGCCAGTAGGCACCAGGTCGTTGCTGGCCCGTGGCATCTGGGGCACCGTCGAACAAGGTCTCGGCCGGTAGCGCACAAGTGCAGAGTCGGGGCAGAAGCGCTTGATACACCAACAGCTTCAGAACACCAGGCGCCGCCAGCAACTCTCGGGGAAGACCGATTTGGGAGGAGGCAAGCCGGTCGGGAATCGCCAACGCGCTAAAGGCATGGGTGGTGGTGTAGAGCCGACTTCCCGATTCGATGACGTCGATGGCGGCCCGCCCTGTGACGCGATCCCGAATTTCGCCCAGGAGGACATCGGTCACAGCGGAGCGCTTGAGTGCGAGCAACTTGCTGCGAAACGTCTTGTGATCCTCGTCGTCGCCCAGGTTGCGCGTGATCGTGCTCTGCAAAGCACCCGGGATGGCTCGCTCGACGGGATCTTCCAGCGTCATGATCTTGCGTGATTGAGGAATTTGCCCAATCAAGTGAGCCAGCGTGGTCGATTTGCCGGAGCCCACCACGCCACCAAACACGATGGCCCCGCCTTCGGCCAACAGCGCTCGTTCCATGACGCGGGCCTGTGATGGCAGATAACCCAAGGCGTCGTAGTCCACCATTTGTGCTGCCGCATCGAGTTGCAGCACTCGCATGCAGATCGATGGTCCCTGATCGGCCGCAAAGGACATCCAGCGCAGCATGTACTGGCGCCCATCCACGACTTCGTAGAGACGCCCTTGTTGTTCCTGGCGAGTGTTCAGCATTGCACCTTGTCCGCCGCGAACATCGAGCCAGGCCACCCGGGCCAACTCGTGCAGGCGTTCGGTAGGCATGCGGAACTGCGGGGGTGAAACAAACCTGCCGTCGATGCAGAACCGGATTTGTGATTCCAGGGCATTCAGGTTGATGTTGAGGTCAATGTCGGAGGCCCCGTGTCGCACGCCCCACGTCACGATTTCCAGAAAGGCCGACGCCATGGCCGAACGGTCGCTTGCACGTCGATCCCTGCTGATCTGTTCGCCTTCTAGCCGCTCGCGCGTCAGCGTGAGCAATAGCGTGGGTGAAATCTCCACCGCTTCGTACTTTGCCTTCATGCCCTGCAGGCGGCGCTCAAGCTCTCGATGCGTTCCCCCTTGAAGATGGTCTTTTGTGACGAGCAGCAGATAGCTGCCATCCTGCATCTCGGCCGGGCAAACGTGAGCAGCAACGAGTTGTCCAACCATATCGACACGAATGCGTTTGTAGGCTGGCTCCCAGTTGGCCAGGTCTGCCAACCCCTGTAGCACCACTGGGCGTTTTGGGGCTTCCCCCGCCTGGCGTCCCAGCAGGGCGGCCAAGGCATGTGCGGTTTGTGCCATTACTGGCTCCCGATACAAAGGCGTTGGGTTTCGCCCTCCCAGTCGATCGAGACACAGGGGGCGGAAATGCTGCGTAGCCTCAAGCCGGTCGCCGGGTCACGCTCACCAACGTGCAGCCGGGCGCGCTGGCCGGCGAGGTTCAGCTCGGCAGCCCGCTGCTCAACGCCGTAGATGGCAACCAGATTCGGCTGGCTTCGGGGTGGGGCGGCTGGTTTATCTGGCACAGGGTTTGAGCCAGCGGCGGGGGCCGTAGTCACCGGGCGTTTGCGTTCCAGGTCCAGTCGCTCGTTCAAGACCGCCTGTTCAGCATCGAGCACGAGCAGCTCGCCCACGTAGGTGGTAGCTGGGGGTGGTGGCAGGTTTGATGCCGCCAGCGCGTTGAAGGCGGCACTTGCCAGAAGGGCCGCGCTAAGGCGTTGTCGCAGAGTACTCACAAGGCTCTCCAGGGACGGTAGCGCGAGTGCCATCGATCCAGCAGCGCAGGTGCTCAGGATCTCGAATGGTGAAGCTCGCGGTGGGTGTGGGGTGAATCCGAACCACGGTGCCGGTATGCACCAGGGTTTCCAGCTGGCTCCAGCGTTGATGTGCCGGCGTTGTTGCGTCGCCGCTTTCGCTGACGACAAGGTACTTATGGAGCCAGTGCTTGAGTGCGGTGGAAACGGTGACGGGATCACAAAGCCGTCCTGCGGGCACGCACTCGCTAAGCATGATGTCGATCCAGTGAGGCCGGTCCTCAATCGGGTAGGGCATAGTAGGTACCTTCAAACGTGGCGGCGAGACGGCTGCGCGACAGGCGGGCCTCGCCGTCGGTGAGCTGGACCGTGATTTCATCAAAGGCGATGTTTGGTGGCAGCGCCAGGGCGAGAATCGAACGTAAAGGGCCGGTCAGGCTGAAGGTTCGGTACACCGGCAAGTTCAGATCAGCGGGTCGTTGCACGGCCATCGGTCCGTTCGGGCCTGAGGCCATGGGAGTGGCAAGCGAGACCTGCTGCACCGGGTTCAGCCGAGCGCTCTCCCAAAGGCTGGCCGAGCGCTGCAGCTGGTTGGCGACGTGTTCGTCCACTGACGATATCGGCGCAAGGGCATCGACACTCAGGGGTTGCAGGGGCAGTGACAAGGGGTATCGAACAACGGCGGTGTCAAAGCCTTCCCAGCTCACGTTGACATCAGCAGGAAGTGCATACAGCAAGGAATCCCGGCTTCCAAGTCGGTGGCGGCGGTAGGTGGCCTCGCAAAACTGTGGTTGACAACGGACTTGCGCAAGTTGCCAGCGCCCCGGGTTAATCGGCAGAGAATCCAGAACCCCAAAAAGGGCTCGCAGGCCATCCGGGCCATGAAGCAGAATGCCACGGCTCCAGGTGCCGAGCGCATCGCGCCAGAGGGCCTGGGCATCGATCTGTACAGCGCTACGATCCGAGCGCGCTTGTTGGCGTTGATGTTGCTGCCACCAGTCGGTGCCGTGGTCCCAGGCCATGTAGGCAAGAGCCAGGGCACCGGCAATGCGAAGCGGCATCGGAACTTGCCTGAAGTCAGCGCGGGCCGATCGCAGCTGCGTGTCCGGCCCAAGGTTGGCCTGCAGCAGGTTGGCATCCAGGCTGTAGTCGCCACCATCGCCGTAGAGCGTGAGGTTGGGGTGACGGGTGCGTAGTTCCTCCAGATGCTCTTGGCTCTGAGCGAGGGAACAGACCTTGTCGCTCTCAACAAGCACGGCACCATTGAGCGCGGCAGCAATCCAGATCTGATCCTCCGTCAGCGCAACCCGCACCGCCACCACTCCCACGGCCCGCGCCTGGCTGCGGGCAAAAGCTGCGGCGGCGGCATAGAGGGTCAACTTGCGCACAGGATCAGACTTGCGGATAGCGACGGTGCCGACGACGTTGCTGCGGGGGCCACCCCGGCAGAAATGCGTCGCTTTGGCTCGCCGTGCAATCTGCCGAGCCTGCTTGTCGAGAGATTCACCGAGCATCGCTTGCCAGCTCAAGCCCATGACCAGCGCACGACGGCCGTCAGCCAGGCGCTGCAGTTCGTAGCTCATAGTCCTTCTTCCGGTATGGCGGTCACCATCAAGACCGTGACCTGCTGTTTCTGATTGGCCACCGTTGAACCGCCGAGTAGCAACGGCGCGGATCGATCCAGGCGACGGTTGTTGCTGTCGTCCTGGCGTTGCTCAAAGGCAGCCACCACGGCGGGCTGGCCAGGGCGAAGCTCCACCTGTTGCACGGCGCCATGGCCAGAGATTCGCGGCTGCTGAACGAAAGAAGCTGCGTCTCCGGTGCCAATGGTTTGCTTCTCCATGGCGATCAGTCGCGTGTCGTCATACGCCATGGTGAGCAACACTTGGCCATCGTCCTGGGCATCAGGGACCAACGTCAGGAAGGTGCCGACGGTTTCCTCTTGTTGGGAAACCGTGACCGTGGGCGAGCTGCTGTCAGAGACGGATTGCGTTTGCTGCAACTGATCGACATACGAGAACGTTTCTCGAACCGCGTAGGTCACTGGTGCTCGATTCAGGGTCAGTAGCGGCACACTGGTATGTCGCACCACAGTGCCCACATCGCTCAACGCCTTGATGGCGACGGCTGATCCTGCCCATTGGCCCGATCCAATCGTGCCGCCGAGACTCATGGCGCCACCGGCTGCCGTGTCCAGGAGAGAGCCTAGAGCCGACAGGTTCATGGCGTTGTCGCGACCTGCCGAGTTAAAAATCAGGTTCCAGTCGATCCCGGCCTGGTCCGTGTCATCGCGTGCCAGCGTGATTTCTTCAAAGACCAGGCGAACGCGGCGGGTGAGTGCCCGGTTCTCTGCCTCAACAAAGCGTTCGACTCCCCGGATTGCATCCACGGTGTCGGTGACGACAACCGAGTTGGTGCCACCAGGCGGGGCAGAGATGCGGCCGGAGCGACTGAGGAATTGCGTCATTTTCTCAATGACCGAAGCCATCGGAGCATCGACATCGCTGCCGAACTCGGTCTTCGATTGACTGGCAAACTGGCCACCGCCTGAGCCGCTGTTGCGGGCTGATCCTGCTAAGCCCAACTCCATGGTGGTCTTGGCAGCCTGGGCCAGCACCCTCACGTTGAACGAACGGGTTTCGGTGCGATAGATCACGATGGCACCGAGGTCTGCGTCATAGCGCCAGTACACGCCAAGGCGCAGGCCGATGGAATCGAGCACCGTTGCCAAGGGGTAGTCGCCTGGGGGCAATCGAGCCGGCGTGTTCGGAGCCGCACGGGCCGGCGAGGGCAGCAGCGGGCCGGCGCTTCGGCCCAGTGCTTGGGTCAGGCCCGGCACGATGTGAGGGGCGGTTCGCACCGGGGCGGGTACTGCCAGCTCAACATCGCGGTTCTCACCGAGCCTGGGCAGGAACTCCTCTTGCGGCAACAAGGCATCGGGCTCGACCCGGATCAAGATGCCGCTGGCCCGTTGCAGGCGTTCAGCCAGGGTTGGCAGATCGACGTCGCCATCCGACCACAGCATCGTGGTAGACACGTTGGCGCGCAGCGCCCGGGGCAGGGTGACTTCCCGGGCAAGTGGTTGCGGGCGACCGGCGATCCAGGGCAGATCAACCGACTGACCCAGCGTGCGGCTGGTGTCCGTGACTCGCATCCCGAAGTCATCCAGGGTTCGGCGGGTCGTGCTGCGAACTTCTTCGGCTTGTTGCTCAATCTGCGCGGGCATCTGCAGCGTTGTGCAGCCGCCCAGTACGGCGATGAGGGCACTCGGCCCCAGGACTCGATACATCACAGGATCTCCTTATGGCCGGCCAGGGCCGCGTGGGGCGGTGCGGTTGCACACTTCGTTGTAGGGCAAGATGCGCAAGACGCGATTGGCATAGAAACAGGCGCGGATGGGTGTTGAAGAAAGACCAACCGATTCGGCAACCAATTGAACGGCCTTGGTGAAATCGCCCGGAATCTCGGCCGAGGCTTCAATGGGAATGTCGTGACGAACCTGCCATTGATCGGGGCCGAACACCCAGTTCGCATCAACGGCCCAGCGCTGTAGCGCCTGGCGAACGGTTTCGTCATTAGGACTGATTCGCCAGACTCGTTCTGCAGTGGCAAGCGCTAGCAGTTCCGATGCAGTGCCGATGATTTCGGGCGGTGGGGGAGGTAGAGGTGTGGTGCCACTCGGAATCACCTTGAGCGATCCCACGGCTGGGAGGTCAGTTGAGGCACCGTCAGCGAGGGCGGGCAAAGCGCCGCCGCCGACCAAGGTGGCCAAGGCCACGGTCGTGAAGAGTTTCATGGGAATCCTCAAGAGGAGGGAAGTTAGCTTCAGTGCCGAAGCTGAGTTGGCAGCGCCATTCGGCGCTAATGAGGGCTCGGTTTAGAGAGAGGCAGAATATTGCGAGTTTGCCAAGTAACTTAAGTAGAGATAGCCAAGGACAAAAAATATGGCAATATTCTTGCTAATTCTGTGATGGAGCTTGAAGTCAGACTGAAATTGAATATTTACTGGGTTAATGTTTGGAACCCTAGGGGACGCCATATATCTTTTCGGTGCCTTTCCAAAAGGCGGCGGAAATACGGGAAAAACCTCGCAACTGATTGAAGTTGCGAGGTTTTTTTTCGTGTGCGCCCAGCATGGGCGCACTCTCGGAGGTGCAAGTCCTCCCGTAAGTTGATCACAGCGAACGAAGTGAAGCGCAACTGCATGAGGGTGACCGAGTGTGGGAAGGAAGCGTGGAGCG